>LNFM01008441.1_pt1 | contig 32978 bp, 21 predicted proteins | sample 596031 | NCBI WGS metagenome assembly LNFM01 (sample SAMN04254537, study PRJNA301005) | activated carbon metagenome | isolation source: dual media filters at the Ann Arbor, Michigan drinking water treatment plant | place: USA: Ann Arbor | reverse complement strand
CGTGCTGCGCGGCGGCGCTGAGGATCACGCGCTGGCTGTCGGAAAGCTTGGTCATCGTGGTGGTCTCCGGTTCCGGGTGCCGGTCATCGGCCCCCTACTGCCGGGAGCCCCGCCGGCGTCGCCGGTCGGGGCGGTGCGGGAGTGGCTCGCGTCAGGCTTCGTATTCGCCGCGGCGGAAATGCTGGTCCGCGATGTCCTTCAGCTTCGCGGTGGCATCGGAAAGCCAGGCCGCTTCGCCCCAGAGCACCGTCTCGGGATCCGCGCCGAAGTGGTCCGCGCTGGCCTGGGTGAGTTCCGCGAGGAGGGCGTCGAATTCGGCCTTCTTCGCGAGGAAGGCGGCCAGGCTGCGTTCCTGGTTGCGGGCGGCGCGGGCTTCGCGGTCGGTCATGTTGGTCTCCATCGTGGTGCAGGGCATCCCCTGCGTGTGACGGACCATTCGCGCTGTGCCGCGCACGAGCCAAGCAAGATGCAGCGGCGCGGGATTGCTATGATTCGGCGGTCTGGATCACATCATGATCGACGTGTACCGCACCCGGCTTTCTGGACACGGGATTGTACTATGCTGCACGCCTGAAGGTTGTGTCGAGCCAGGCGGCGCGCGCGTCGTTCGGGCTTCGGTAGCGGTTCTTCTCGATCAGCCATTCGGCGTTGTAGAGGGCGGCGAAAGCGCGGACGGCGTCGCGGACCTCGTCGCTGGTCTGGAAGACGCGGCCGTAGATGGCCTGTTCTTTCATCGTTCGGAACAGCCTCTCGATGACGCCGTTCGTCTCCGGTTCTCCGACGAAGGCGTAGCTGGGCGAGATGCCCCAGAACCTGGCCTGCTTCTGGAAGTGGTCGGCCATGAAGTTGCTGCCGTGATCGTGGCGCAGCGCCAGGCCGCGGGCGGCGTCGGCGCAGAGGCGGCCGAACTGCTGGCGGACGGCCATGCCGAGCGCCTGGGTCGCCTCGAAGCGGGTGCCGCTCTTCGTCACGTGCCAGCCGAGGAACTCGGCGTTCCAGTGTTCCGCGACGCCGAAGATCCAGACCTTGCCGTGCTGGACGGTGGTGACCTGGGTGGCGTCGATCGCCCACATGAGGTTCGGCGCCGTGGTGATGATCTGGCGGTCGTGCGCCGTCTCGCGGTGCTGGCGGGCGCGGTGCGGCGACAGCAGGGTGTGTTCGCGCATCAGGCGCAGGACGCGTTTGGCGGAGACGCGGATGCCGTCGCGCAGGCGCAGGCGGGCCCAGACCTTGCGGTGTCCCTCGCCGGTCCAGGGGGAGCGGGCGAGGTCCTGCCTGATGGCGGCGAGCAGCGCCTCGTCGCAGACCGCGGGCTTTGGCCCGCGGCGTGCCGGCGGGTGCGGCTGGGCGCTGGCCGGCGTCGGCTGGCGGGCGGCGTAGAAGCTGGAGCGCGGGACGTCCCAGGCCTGGCAGACGCGCCGGATGCCGTAGGACTGGCCGGCGGTGGGGGAGGTCGCCTTGGCCATCAGCGCGACCTCCGCCGGGCCAAAGGGCCGGGGCGCTCGATGCGGGCGCGCAGCAACTCGTTCTCCATGCTGAGCTCGCCGATGCGCTGCATGGCGGCGGCGAGTTCGGTGCTGGCGGCCTCGGCCTCGCGTTCCTTGAGCGCGCCGTCAAGCGCGGCCTCGGCCTTCTGGCGCCACTGTTCGAGCTTGAAGATGGGAACGCCGAGCTCGCGCGAGAGGAGTTCCACGCTCTCGCCGCGCAGCAGGCGCAGCACGACCTCGCGCTTGCGCGCGACGCTCCAGCGCTGGCCGGGGGCCAAGGGGCCGGCTTTCGGCATCGGCATGGCGGCGGCGGGCGCCGCTGCCGGGGCAGGCGGCGCCTGGCCTGGGGACAGCGTGGACGGGCTGCGCCCGCCCTCGCTGACCACAGGCCCATCAACGGCTGAAGGATGATCGATCTTTTTCGTGCTGGACATCATCGTTCCGGTCTCCTCTCGGACAAATGGGTGTCCAGGGAAACTGGGTGCAGTTCACATCCTGACCGGTGACACCGGTGATCAATGCAACGCGCTGCGACATGTGTAACTCCTTGATGCATCCGGTTTGCCTATAGCATCACAGAGCGTGACAAGAAGCATCAAGGGTAATGGCGTCCCGGGGACGGCAGGCACGCGTCGACTACTGACCTTGCGGTCCGTCCCGCCGCACCGCTGCCCAGCACGACGTCCTCTGCCGCCAGACTGCAAGCGACGGACTGCATTCAAAACTTTTTTGCGCGGCCTGGAGGCTGCAGCCGCAAGCGCCAGGCCCGATCGTTTGACAGACGCAGTCAGTACGAGATGGGCCTTCACGAAGGGGCTCTCGCGGCTGGTTATGCCTAAGCGACGCAACCGGTCTCGACACGCTGTGCAGGCAGCCTGGATCTGACGACGCCGGGTGGCCGCAGGACGACAGCGCGCGATTTCCGATAGCTACTAGCTAGCTATCCGATTTCTTTTGGCCCGTTTCCGTGAAACTATCTGGCGTTGGCTTGGTGCGAAGGGCGATCTGACGCTGATACCCAGCGCCGTCGAGGGTCTGTGCGTGCCAGGGCAGGCGGCGTCTTTGGGACCGCGTCTGCTAACACCATCGCCGCAAGCGCCAGCGCGTGAATGCCTCCACGTGAGTAGAGTCCAAGCTAGGCACGCAGCATCTTCTTCTCGGAAACCGGAGGAGGCGAAGGGTAGAGAATAATGCCGTCCCTCTCATCAACCGTGATGCGGGCTTCTGGATAAACCGCCAGCGCCAGTTTCAGGTTTGGTTGGACGTCGCGGCGAAAGAAGCGAAGTTCGTTGTACCCTCCGCCAAACTGGCGGCGAAGGGCCTGCCAGCTTACTGGCACCGGGCCTGTCAGCGCGTGGAGGCGGTAGGCAAGCCAGACATAGAGATCGATGGCCATTGAACGACTGGAAATCTGTCGCACCGCCGCCTCCCGCAGCGGCAGGGGATGTTCGATCAGTGATTGATAGAATCCCTCGTCCAAGCGGACGCGTTCCTGCCAGAGAGGAAGCTGGCCGTGAGAAGAGTCCAAAGGCAGGATTGCGTCACGAACGAAGGCGCCGTTCGTCACCAACTCCGCCTTTTCGGTACGACGGAAGAAGGTCAGCCGGCAGCGGGAGATGCGGCGGCTCTGTTCGCGTACGACCTGGTAGGTCTTGCCCCCGACCGGTATGTCCATGGCCTTGAGCCATGCGTTCATCGAGGCGCCCAGCTCGACCTCGCGGGAGCGGGTCCGAACGGCTTGTGTCTGCAGGTAAAGAAGTATCATCCGGGCTACGGACCCGTATGGCACGCCTACAGGGCGTCGGTCGGCATCGGTGCCGCTTTCTACAAGCAGTTTGACGGTGCCCCCGTCTCTTTCCCAGATCGTCTCGGCTGTCTTCTTGTGTGGCAGGGCGGCCATGGCGAACCCTGCATGGGCTACGCCGATGCGTCCCTTTTCGTCTGTCATGACTTCAAAGGCTGCGTCGACCGCTTGCCGATCCGCCTTGTCCAAGGCCTGCGCCCGTGCCGCGTCGACACCATGCGTCAAGATGAGGTGGTGCACCTGTCCCATGGCGGCCACCTGAGCCCGTTTTGGTCGGCCAACGCAACTTGGAACCTGCTCACGCAGCCTATTTGAAGCCTATTAGATCTAACTATTAGTATGTGTGAGTAGGGTCCAAGGGATATCTGCGAGTCGCGTGAGTGCTGTCCAAGAGGGGGCGGGAGAAGAGTCCAAGTCGCGTCCTGTGCACAACCTCGCCGCTCGAAGAAGAGGCCAGGCGACTCGGAGGCGCCGAGTCGCCGAGGTGCCGCCCGGAGGAGGCGTGCGCTTTGCCGCGCATCTATCCACACCCTTCTGCCCACACCCTTCTGCACGCTGCAGCCGTGCTGGGCTTCAGTGCATCTCACAAGTAGCTATCCGATAGCTATCGGAAACCATCTGAAGGGCTACCCGATATCGTCACTGAGCTCCTTCTTCAAAGCTGCAACGGCATGCTCGAAGGCCTCGCCGAGCACCCAGCCCTGCGAATCCGCGATCGCGTAGAAAGCATCCACCGTCTCGCGCCTGACCTTGAGGTTGAGCTGCACGTTCCGGCCGGTCCGGTACCTGCGTGGCTCTCGCGGTGCCGGTTCCGTTGTTGACGAAGGTGCTGCAGCCTCTCGACTGCGGAAGCCGGCCTGCTCGGCAACGTCCCGTATCTCCACCGGCTTAGTGGCCGGCTTGGGTTTGAAGGCAGACAGATCGAGGTCCGCATCCTGCCCGAAAAGGGGGCTTCTCTTGCCACTCATGCGCGAGCCTCCGCCTTCTCCAACGCGTGCTTGAGGAGCGAAACCACCTCCCCTGCCATGGCCTGGGCATTCTTGATGGCGCCTTCGATACCGCCGACCTGGCTGGGGCCGAGGCTCTGCAGTGCCCCCCCGAAACTGAAGATGGCTCGGAATGCCTCGCGCTCATGCATCTGGGTGTTGAGAACGGGGACCTCGTTCCGGGCCATCTCATCCCGTATGTGCTGAAGGGTCCGCGGCCTGATGGCCGATGATGTGCGGGTCAAGAGCACGGCGTAGGGAATCCGCCGGCCAAAGGCTCTTTCCTGTTGGCGGATCAGGCGGATGGCTTTCACGGCCTCTGCCGCGTCAAGCTGGCTGCCCTGCGTCGGGACGATGACCAGGTCCGCGCGGCTGATGGCATAGGCGACCGTCATGCTGGCGGTCCCTTCAAGATCGACGATCACGAAAGGCACCCGCGCGGCCGCTGCCTCGATCTCGTCGATGATGGAGCTCTCCGTCACATCGGACGACACGCTCAGGGTAGGGGGGCAGCCCGGCCGCGCCGCCCAGGTGCTGACAGGGCGGTTCGGATCCGCGTCGATGATGACGACCTCCGCACCTCGCAGGGCCAGCTCACTCGCAAGCACAACAGCTGAGGTACTTTTCCCGGCGCCACCCTTTGGCGACGCGAACACGATTATCGGCATCGATCGTTGCTCGCTACCTGGTTCATACCAGATAGCTACCGGAAAGCTAGTGGAGGGTCAACGGATAGCTATCTGGTAGCTCTCAGCTTCCGATCAAACTCATAGGCTGCCCGTGAGCGGGTGCCCCTCGAACATGTCGCCGAATTCAAGGTATTCCCCAAGGGTGTCAAAGCGCTTGTGTCGCCCGAGGCGCTTGAGTTGCGCGGGATGGGCGCCGCGGTTCATGCCGGTGGTCAAAGCGCCACGCTTCAGACTGTGCCCGCCAAAGGCAGCGGGATCGAAGCCTGCCGCCGCCGCACGGGCCTGGACAATGTCGCCGACCGACTGCGGTGAAAGCGGCGCCGTGCCGAGGCGGCACGGAATGGAGACCCGATCAGGCTGCGCCGGCCCGGGCGCCCAGAGCCGCCGAAACAGCGGCCCGGCCGTGATCACCGCCGCTGCGCGCCAGCGGGCTACGGCGCGCACCGGGCAGAGTTCAGTGCTGCCATAGGGCAGGGGGATACGCACCGGCGCCGCCTGGCTGCCCTTGGTCTGCGGCAACTCGAGCACCAGGCCGCGCTCCGTGGCTACCAGCCGCTCGACCTCGATGGCCGCGATCTCGGCGCGGCGCAGCGCCCCGGCAAAGCCCACAATCAGCAGGGCGCGGTCGCGCAGGCCCCGCAGGTCGTCCGGGATCGGCGCCAGGAGCTGGCGCAGGATCGTATCGGTGGCTGCTGTGACTCTCCGGGGCTTTTCGCCGGCCGCCGCCGCGGCCCGTGAAATGCCGGCCAGGGTCTGGACGACGCGCAGGTCGTCAGTGGGTGCCGGCAGACCGGCGGCGCGGTGCAGATAGCGCAGCGCAGCGCGGCGCAACACCAGGGTGGGTGTGGCGAGGCCGCGCGCGCGCTCGCCGGCGAGGAAGGCCGCGACGTCGCCAGCATCGGCCGGCAGCGCCGGACGGGCATGCACCTGGCACCATGCGCACCAGGCGCGCACGGCGGAACGGTAGGCGCTGCGGGTGTTTTCCGCGGTGGCCAGCCGCCGGAACGTCGCGGCCGCCGCCTGATCTTCGGCGAGGCTACCGTCGGACCGCGGTGGGGCGGCTTCGGCGGCGGCATCGAACCAACGTGCCACAAGCGCGGGCGGCGCACCGAGCGGAGCGGGGGCGTCTGTCGGGCTTGGACGGTTGCCGTCGAGGGAGAGGGTCGGGGGGTCCAGGCGGCGTCTCCGGGCGGTTTGATGGTGACGACGGGCCAGATTTTAAGCTGCGGAGACTACTACCCACAAGGCGCATTATGGGTAGTAGAACGGTGGAGGCTGCGCGGGGGAACAGCTTTCGAAAATTAATGCCAAACTTTTACCAATAACCCCATTTCGAGTAACCAAGGGCACAACCCGCCGACAAGGAAGCGCCCATCGTGAACGCGCCCGACCTGCTTCCTTCCCTCGCACATGCCGCCGCGGCGCTGGCCCGCCTCGACCAGGCCAGCACCAACCATCCGCTGCTGCCGGCGCTGCTGCACCGTGCCCGGCTTGATGCCGTGTGTCGGCAGGCCGCGACCCATGGACTGCTGATCGACCCCTGGCACCTCGCCGCCCTCATCGAAGGCCTGCGGCCGCGCCGCATGACCGGGGCCGTCAGTCTTGCGGAGGCCGGCGGCGTGTTCGAGGCCGGTCGTGCCGCACTTACCCTGCATCGCTGGCTTACCGCGCCAGATGCCGACGAGGAGGATCAAGTGCGGGTCGCGTTGACCGGGCTCCAGGCCGACGCCGCGACCGGCGTCACCCTGCTGGACGCAGCAGCGGCGACCTGGCGCTGGCTTGAGGCCGGTGGCTCCCGCGCCCCATTACGTGCTGGATTGGTGCGCCACTGGGTCGCCCGCGGCCTGCTGCGGACGCCGCTGCCACTCACCGGCGCCGCTGCGCTGCGCGCAGAGGTGACATGGGAGACCCGCGACTGGATCCCGGTATTCCTGCGGGCGCTGGCCGAGGAGGCCGATGACACCTTGAACCTGCTGTTCGATCTCGAACGCGGCTGGTCCCGGGCCCGTCACGCAGTCGCCGGCCATCGCCGTCACTCGCGCACCCCCGCTGCCGTCGACCTGCTGGCCGCCCTGCCGCTGCTCTCCGCCACCAGCCTCGCACGCGCCCTCGACATCTCCATCAAAAGCGCATGCGCCATTCTTGATGCGTTGGTGCGCGATGGCGTCGCTGTCGAGGTCACCGGCCGGGCCGCCCGCCGGCTGTTCGGCCTGCGCGGCCTGGCACCACTCGCCGCCGCGGTGGCGCCGCCGCGGCGGCCGGTGCCCGGGCGGGGCCGCGGTCGGCCACGCCTGATCCCGGTCGAACCGACGCCGGCACCGCCGGCACCCTTGGCGCCGCTTGAACCCGTCGCGCGACAGAGCTTCGACTACAGCGATCTCGACGCTGCTTTGCTAGAGGCCGATGCGGCTATCCGTCGCACCCGCAGCAGCCTCGATCATCTCGCCAAGGGCGGCTGGGTGCCCTAGTCCCGGGACGGGAACGCACCGGGGCCTTGCCAGGCTTGCGATGTCACAGCCGGGCCGCAACGCGCTGCATGACCGGGTCCCAGTCCTCGCCAGATTGCTGCCGCACCAACGTGACCGATCGATACCATGCGCAGTTATCGGCGAGCGGTCCGGGCAGGAAGCCCGGCGCGCTCTGTGCCAAGGGTGTCAGCGTCGGATGGCCCATGCTGCCGGCCAGATGCATGGCAAGCGTGTCCACGCTGACGAGTAGGTCCGTCGCGGCGATGGCAGCGGCAAGCTGGTCAAGCGGCGCCTCGCCCTCAGCCAGCGCATCGAACAGACCCGGCAGCGCCTGCGCGGCCAGGTGGCGTTCCTGCCGTTCCCCGCCCTGCAGCGCGACAAAGCCAATACCCGGATGCCGCGCCAGCAGCCGGAGCGCCGCAGCCGGCAGGGAGCGCCGTTCGCCGGATGCATTCTCCCGGTTCGCCCGCCAGACCAGCCCGACGATAGGCGCCCGCTCAGGCAGCGCCTTCGCAAACCGCGTGCGCCAGGCGGCGACCTTCGCCGGATCCGGCTGCAGCCAGGGCGTTTCCGCAGGTCCTGCCTCCGTAATCCCCAGCAGCCAAGGCAGGCTCATCAGCGGCAGGAAATGGTCGAAGCGGCCTGCCAGGGCTGCCAGGTTCAGCTTCGACTGCTCGGTATCATCCGGCGGGCTCAGCACCGCCTCGAAGGCGGCGCATGATGCCAGCAGCGGCCGTAGCGCCGGCCGCACCGCGAGCGACAGCCGCGGACCACGAGCCGCAAGCGCAGGCAGCCAACGCGCCGCCCAGACGCAATCGCCAAGGCCCTGTTCCGTGAACACCAGCACCCGCTTGCCAGCCAAATCGTCGCCTGGTCGCGGAAGTCTGTGCATCAGGCCCGCAAGGCTGCCTTGCGCCGCAATGCTGGTCCATTTCTCGCGGCCATAGCGCGCTTCCTGCAGCGCCAGGCCCTCGGACATGTGCCCTTCCCGCATCAGCGCGAGCGACAGGTTGAAGCGATGGCCAGGTGATGCGGGCGCCGCCGCCACGGCGCTCTGCCAGAACGCCATCGCGCCCGGCCTGTCTCCCCGGCTCTCGAGGATGCCGGCCATCACGCTGTGCAGATTGGCGGGGCTGCTGTCGGTCTCCAGCGCCAGGCGCCCAAGGCGCTCCGCCAGGTCGATGTCGCCGGTGTCGAGAACCTCGGCGGCGGCACGGGAAATGGCGAGTGCCGCGCGCGCACGTGGTGACGGCCGATCCTCAGGCACGGGCGCGCAGCTGGTCCATGGGCATGTCTGGCCCGCGCGAAATCAGGCGGTTGATCGGGCCGCCCTGCTGCAGCCCCACCAGCATCGGGCGCTTGGCGCCCGGCAGCACGGCGATATCGTACAATTCGCGCACCACACCGCCGAGGCGCAGCCAGTGCAGTGCCTTGCCGCTGGAGAGTTCGACGATGGCGATGGCGCATTGCGCCTGGAACCCCTCCGCCTTCAGGCGGTCTTCCAGAGGAAGGCCGGCAAAGGCCTGGTTGCTGCGCGGCAACGAAAGCCCGACCATCGCGTAGCCGCCATGCAGCGCCAGGCCACGCGCGAAGCCCGGCAGGAAGGCCATCGGGACGAAGCGTGATGCGGCCGTATCCACCAGGCCGAGTTCGCCTGTGCCGGCATTCAGCACATAAAGCCGCCCGTCATGCAGCCGCGGTGAATGCGGCATGGTCAGGCCACGGCAGACCACCGCATCCGCCTGCACATCCATCACCACGCCCTTGCCGACCCGGCTTTCCCGCCATCCGCGGGGTGAATCGGTTTCCGCCGCAGCGGTCACGTAGCGCGGCATGCCGTCCGGCCCCATGGCGAGGCCGTTCAGGTGGCAGCGATCCTGCGGGGCCAGCGCGGTGATGAAGGACGGCTTCCAGATGGGCCGAAAGCTGGCCTGGTCATCGACGGCGGCAAGGCAGCTGAACAACGTGTTGACGAAGATCGGCGTACCGGACGCGGTCAGGCCGACATCATGGGCGAAGACGTCGCCGGTGAACCAGGCTGCCTGAGGCACATAGACCGCGTCATGGCCTTCGAGATCGCTGCCGGCCGGCACCACATTGCCGAAGCGGAAAATCGCGTTCAGCCCGGCCAGGATCATGCCGCCGCTTTGGTCACCGGTAACGCCGAGGCACCGTTCGAAGGTGCGTTCGGAGACCGACAGGGCATTGGGCGTCTCCGCCCCGACCAGGAAGGTCTTGCCGATCTGGTAGGTGGTGATCGCAAGCGCGATGCCCGCCTCCGACAGCCATCCGGCGAAGCCCGGGGAGGCGTGGACGGAATAGGGCGGAGCGCTGTCTCCCCCGGTTCGGATGGCGGTCGCGGTGGCGGGCAGGGACGTGCTCATCGGCGATTTCTTGCCGGAACCGTTACGAAACGCAAGGGCCGAAGGTGTCCTCCAGACACGCGAACGAAGTCAGCCAAGACAATGAATCCTTTGTAATGTTGAGCTCGTTACGCGGCCCGATTTGTTGACTAACCGATTCGGTTTTGAATACGATTAAGAAAGTGTGTCTGGGGATGCCGTCCTATGCCGATCATGACCTTCTTCAGCGCCTACACCCCCGACCTGGGCCGCGAACTGTGGGTCACGGACGGGACCTCGGCGGGCACGGTGTTGCTGGCGGATACCCGGCCTGGATCGAGCAGCTTCTATCCCTCCTACGGCCAGGTCCGCTTCACCCCCGTGGGCATTCCGCCGGTTGAGCCGGGCGACACACGCGTTGTCTTCAGCGCCTACTCCCCTGCCGAGGGGCGTTCACTGTGGGTCTCCGACGGGAGTGCCGCCGGCACCTCGGTGATCTTCAGTGCGACCGACTTTGGCTCCATTGGGCGGCCAGCGGATTTCACTGCGATCGGCGATGGCCGGCTGGTCTTCTCGGCCTTTGGACCGCAGGGGCGGGAGCTTTGGATAACCGATGGCACCGCCACCGGGACGTCCTTTGTCCTCGACATCTCGACGGAACCCTACACGTCGAGCAACCCACAAGGTTTTGTGACGCTGGATAACGGGGACGCCATCTTCCTCGCGACGACGCAGGAACATGGAACGGAGCTTTGGGTCACGGATGGCAGCAGTGGCGGCACCCTTCGCCTCACGGACGTCATTGCAGGGCCAGCAAATTCCTACATTACGGGAATTGTTCCGATCTCCGGCGGACGGGCCTTTTTTGCCGCTCGCAATGGTAGCACAGGCTACCAGCCCTGGGTGACGGATGGCACTGCTGCCGGGACCTTCCAGTTGGCCGACCTCAATGCCGGCTATTACTGGAGTCCCGTGCAGGACTTCACTGAGGTCGGCAGCGGTTTGTTCGTCTTTACGGCAGCCCAGTCGACAGACGGCCGGGAACTTTGGGTCACTGATGGAACCGTGGCCGGCACATCCCTGCTTCGGGACATCAATTCAGGCGCACCGTCAAGCGATCCCGACCATTTCGCCACTCTGTCCGATGGCCGCGTGGTCTTCGCTGCCACTGATGGGTCCGTGGGTCGTGAGATCTGGGTCACGGATGGCACCGGCGGCGGCACCTCACTGCTGAAGAACCTCTCATTTGGCTACGTCAGCAGCTCGCCAGACCAGTTCACCGCGCTGGGCGATGGCCGCCTGATCTTCTCGGCCATCGGCTACGGCATCGGCGACGAACTGTGGGTGACGGACGGCACGACCGCCGGTACCACCCTGGTCAAGGACATCAACCCGAGCAGCGCCTCGAATCCAACCGGCTTTACGCTGCTGGGCGATGGCCGCCTGGTGTTCTCCGCGCGCGATGAGAGCTTCGGTGCGGAGCTGTGGGTGACAGATGGCACCGAGGCCGGCACCACCCGCCTCACCGACATCGCCGCCGGCATTGCCAACGCGAACCCCAGCGAGTTCGCCGCCCGGGCTGATGGCAAGGTGCTGTTCACCGCGGATGGCGTTTCCGACGGGCGCGAACTCTGGATCACCGATGGCAGCATCGCCGGCACCTACCGGCTGCGCGACGTCAACGACCTCTCCCAGACCAGTAATCCCGACATCGTCGGCACGCTGGATGGTGGGCGCGGCCTGTTCTTTGCCAATGACGGCAGCACCGGCAGCGAGCTGTGGGTGACCGACGGCACCGAGGCCGGGACCTTCCTGCTGCGTGACATCAATCCGGGGTCCGGTGGAAGCTACATCAACCAGAGGCTTACGGAGCTCGGCGATGGCCGGTCCGTATTCGCGGCCTGGGACGGTGCCGGATATGATCTGTGGGTGACGGATGGCACGCAGGCCGGCACCTCGGAGATCGCGACGGATATCGGCAGTGCTAGCTACTCGAACAGATTCGCCTCCCTCGGGAATGGACGCGCGCTTTTCGAGGCCTACACCGCCGGATTAGGTCGCGAACTCTGGGTGACGGACGGCACGGCCGCCGGCACCTCCCTGGTCGGGGATCTCAACCCGACGGGCACCTCCACCCCGCTAGGCTTCGTACCCTTCGGCAACGACCAGGCGCTCTTCACAGCCTATCAGGCCAGCACGGGCCGGGAATTGTGGGTGAGCGACGGTACGATCGCTGGCACCTCTCTGTTGCGGGACATCCGGCCCGGCACCGCCAGCAGCACCTTCGATAGCTTCCAGGCGCTCGACGATGGGCGGATGCTGTTCGTGACGGATGATGGCGCGACCGGCCGGGAGTTCTGGGTGACGGATGGCACCGCCGCCGGCACCTCCCTGGTCAAGGACATCAACCAGCGTAGCCCTGGCAGCGATTCAAGCGTGGTGGCCGAGCTGGCGCCGGGCCTGACGTTGTTCCTCGCGACATCGCCTGGTGAAGGCCGTGAACTGTGGGTGACGGACGGCACCTCGGCCGGCACGCAGCTTCTGCGCGACATCAATCCCGGCCAGGCCGGTAGCTCTGCCTCCGGCTTCACCGCCCTTGGCGATGGGCGGATCGTCTTCACGGCGAATGACGGCAGCGCGGGCCATGAACTCTGGATCACGGACGGCACGACCGCCGGCACGTCGCTGGTTGCCGACATCCGGACCTATGGCGGCAGCTACCCCATCAATTTTGCGCAGCTTGCCGATGGTCGCCTGATATTCTCGGCGTTTACGGACCTGGAGGGGCGAGAGCTCTGGGTCACAGACGGGTCGGCTACCGGCACTTCGATGGTCGCCGACCTTTACATGATACCCTACTTTACTGGCGGCGGCAGCTACCCGGCAGACTTCACGCCGCTGGGCGACGGAAGGCTGCTGTTCACGACCAATAACACCCTCACTTCATACGATCTGTGGATCACGGACGGCAGCACGGCGGGCACCAGCCTGCTGATCGACGGTGATTTTGGGATCTACCGGCCCACCAGCTTCCAGGCTTTCGGAACTGGCCAGCTCACCTTTCTGGCCGGCTACAACGACGATCTGTGGATCACCAACGGAACGGCAACAGGCACCTCACTTCTCACCGAGGGAACGTCCTATTGGTGGTCCAACCCCACGGATCGGACCGTGCTCAGCCCGTCCCTGATGGTCTTCACGAAGCGCGACGCCACCTATGGTGACGAACTCTGGGTCACCGACGGCACCGCCGCTGGAACCTCACTGCTTGCCGATATCGCTGCCGGCTACGACAGCAGTTCGCCCGCATCCTTCAACGTCATCTCCGGTGGCCGCGCGCTCTTCACCGCCTATAGCTCTCCGATCGGCCGGGAATTGTGGGTAACGGACGGCACGACGGCCGGTACCTCGCTGCTTGCCGATATCCATCCCTACTGGGGAAGCGACCCGCGCGGCTTCGCGGAGCTGGCGGATGGGCGGCTCGTCTTTTCGGCCGATGACTATTCACTCGGACGCGAATTGTGGGTGACGGACGGCACGGCAGCCGGAACCTCGCTGCTCAAGAACATCGCCGCCTACGGCACCGGAAGCAATCCCACCGACTTCAGCGCGCTTGGCGATGGGCGCTTGGTCTTCACGGCCAGCCTCAGCGCCCTGGGGCGCGAACTCTGGGTGACCGATGGCACCTCGGCCGGCACCACGCTGGTCCGCGACATCCAGCCTGGAGGCGGTTCCGGAAACCCGTCCGACTTCACGGCGCTCGGCGATGGGCGGCTCGTCTTCCTGGCCGATGACGGCAGCACGGGCCGGGAACTCTGGGTGACGGATGGCAGTGCCGCCGGCACCTACCTGCTCCGCGACATCAAGGCTGGTATTGCCTCCGCCTACATCACCGACCTGCAGACCCGCGGTGACGGGAAGATCCTGTTCCAGGCCGATGACGGAAATTCAGGCAACGAGCTCTGGATCACCGATGGGACGGTTGCCGGCACCTACCTGCTGGAGGATGTCCGCGACAACACCTATGGCAGCGCCCCCGTGGTCATGGGCGTGCTGGGCAATGGCAAGGTCATCTTCAACGCCACTGACAACGTCAATGGACGGGAGCCCTGGGTCACCGACGGCACCGCCGCCGGAACCTATCTTCTCAGCGACATTCGTCCCGGCAGCTTGAGCAGCTACAGTATCTCTGCAGGCGCCGCCCTGGCAGGCGGCAAATTCGTCTTCGGCGTTTCCGACGGATATTATAACCCTGCCCTCTGGGTCACCGACGGAACGGTCGCGGGCACGTCCCTCGTCGTGGGTGCGGAAGCATTTTCCAACTTCTATGGCTCGCCTAACGAGTTTGCCGCGCTCGGCGACGGGCGTGCCGTCTTTGTGGCTGCTGCCGTTGAAGAATATGCCTTTCTGGGCCGCGAGCTCTGGGTCACCGATGGCACCGCGGCCGGTACAACCCTGGTCGCCGACATCAGGCTGGAGAGCGGTGGGGCCTATCCATCGAGCTTCACCCAGCTTGGTGACGGGCGGCTGGTGTTCCTGGCTGATGACGGGGTCCACGGCCAGGAATTGTGGGTCACCGACGGCGAAGCCGCCGGCACCTTCCTGCTGCGCGACATCCGCGTCGGCTCTGCCACATCCACGGCGCAGGACTTCCGGCTGCTCGACGATGGCCGCGTGCTGTTCACCGCCGATGATGGCGTGCGCGGCCGCGAGACCTGGATCACCGATGGCAGCACCGCCGGCACCTACATCGTGCGGGATGTGAACAGCAATTCCGGCGGCAGCAACCCGGACATCCTGCTTTCCGTCTTCGTCAACGCGGCGCCAACGCTCGCCAACCCGATCATCGACCGCGCAATGCTGGAGGGGGCGAGCCTCGGCTTTACCCTGCCGGCCGGCACCTTCGACGATGTCGACCTGCCACTCTTCGACAGCCTGACGCTCAGCGCCGCGCTGGCCGGTGGCGGGGCCTTGCCGTCCTGGGTGACCTTCACGGCGGGCACCGGCGCCTTCACCATCGTCGCGCCCTATGACGCACCCCGCACGCTGACCCTCCGCGTGACCGCGACGGACAGCTATGGCGATGCGGTCTTCGACGATTTCGTCCTGTCCATCACCAACGTCGTGCCCGGCACCGCAGCCAGCGAGCAGCTTTTCGCAGAGCCCGGCATTCCCAACGTGGTGCGCGGCGAGGGCGGCAACGACACGCTGTTCAGTGCCAATGGCGCCGACACGCTCGATGGCGGCACCGGCACGGATACCGCGTCCTACGCCAACGCAACCTCCGGCGTAACGGTGAGCTTGGCAGTCGCTGGCTCTCAGTCAACCGGCGGTGCCGGCGCCGATGCCTTGATCAGCATCGAGAACCTCAATGGCTCCGCCTTCGGCGACCAGCTGACCGGCAATGCCGGCGCAAACCAGTTGGACGGTGCCGCGGGCAACGACACATTGGTCGGTGGCGCCGGCGACGACACGCTGATCGGCGGGTTGGGTGCGGATTCACTGGCCGGTGGCGATGGCTTCGACACGGCCGCCTACTGGCGGCACCGGCGGCGAGGCAGCCGGCGACACCTATACCAGCATCGAGCGCGTCATCGGCTCCAACGTCAACGACAGCATCACCGGCGATGCCCGTGCGAACCAGCTGGAAGGCCGCAACGGCAATGACACGCTGGTCGGCGGGGCCGGCAACGACATGCTGCTCGGCGGCGCGGGCAATGACACGCTGAATGGCGGCGCGGGTGCGGATTCGCTGGTTGGTGGCGATGGCATCGACACGGCCGTCTACTGGAGCGCGACGGCGAGCGTGGTGGTGAACCTGGCCACTGGCGGCACTGGCGGCGAGGCAGCCGGCGACACCTACAGCGGTATTGAGAACGTCTTCGGCTCCAGCGCAAACGACAGCATCACCGGCGATACCGGCGCGAACCGCCTGGATGGCAGCGGCGGCAACGACCTGCTGGATGGCGCCGCGGGCAAGGTCGGCGGGTTGGGTGCGGATTCGCTGGTCGGTGGCGATGGCCTCGACACGGCCGCGTATTCGACTGCGACGGCGAGCGTGGTGGTGAACCTGGCCACCGGCGGCACCGGCGGCGAGGCAGCCGGCGACACCTACAGCAGCATCGAACGCGTCGTGGGCTCTCAGTTCAACGACAGCCTCACCGGCGATGCCGGCGCAAACCAGCTGGACGGCAGCGGCGGCGACGATCTGCTGGACGGCGGCGCGGGCAACGACACATTGGTCGGCGGCGCGGGCACTGACACGCTGAATGGCGGCGCGGGTGCGGATTCGCTGGTCGGTGGCGATGGTCTCGACACCGCGGCCTATTCGGGTGCGGCAGCGGGCGTGGTGGTGAACCTGGCCACCGGCGGCACCGGCGGCGAGGCAGCCGGCGACACCTACAGCAGCATCGAACGCGTCGTTGGCTCTCAGTTCAACGACAGCCTCACCGGCGATGCCGGCGCGAACCAGCTGGATGGCGGCGACGGCAACGATCTGCTGGACGGCGGCGCGGGCAACGATACGCTGCTCGGCGGGGCTGGTGCCGACACGCTGATCGGCGGGTTGGGCGCGGATTCGCTGGTTGGCGGCGATGGCCTCGACACGGCCGCATATTTGAGCGCGGCAGCGGGCGTGGTGGTGAACCTGGCCACTGGCGGCACCGGCGGCGAGGCAGCCGGCGACACCTACAGCAGCATCGAGCGCGTCGCCGGCTCCCAGCTTAGCGACAGCATCACGGGCGATGCCGGCGCGAACCAGCTGGATGGCGGCGACGGCAACGATCTGCTGGATGGCGGCGCGGGCAATGACACGCTGCTCGGCGGGGCTGGTGACGACACGCTGATCGGCGGGTTGGGCGCGGATTCGCTGGTCGGCGGCGACGGCCTCGACACGGCAGCCTATTGGAGCGCGGCGGTGGGCGTGGTGGTCAGCCTCGCCACCGGCGGCACCGGCGGCGAGGCAGCCGGCGACACCTACAGCAGCATCGAGCGCGTCGTCGGTTCCCAGTTCAACGACAGCCTCACCGGCGATGCTGGTGCGAACCAGTTGGACGGCAGCGGCGGCAACGACATGCTGACCGGCGGTGCGGGCAACGACACGCTGCTCGGCGGCGTCGGAGACGACACGCTGCTCGGCGGCGCGGATGCGGATTCACTGGTCGGCGGCGATGGCTTCGACACGGCCGCATACTTGGCGGCACCGGCGGCGAGGCAGCCGGCGACACCTATACCAGCATCGAGCGCGTCATCGGCTCCAACGTCAACGACAGCATCACCGGCGATGCCACTGCGAACCTGCTTGAAGGCCGCAACGGCAATGACACGCTGGTCGGCGGTGCCGGCAACGACACGCTGCTCGGCGGTGCCGGCAACGACACGCTGAATGGCGGCGCGGGTGCGGATTCGCTGGTCGGTGGCGATGGCCTCGACACGGCCGTCTACTGGAGCGCGACGGCGGGCGTGGTGGTGAACCTGGCCACCGGCGGTACCGGCGGTGAGGCAGCCGGCGACACCTACAGCAGCATCGAGAACGTCTTTGGCTCCAACGTAGACGACAGCATCACCGGCGACGCCGGCGCGAACCGCCTGGATGGCCATGGTGGCAACGATCTGCTGGACGGCGGCGCAGGGGTCGGCGGGTTGGGTGCGGATTCGCTGGTCGGTGGCGATGGCCTCGACACGGCCGCGTATTCGACTGCGACGGCGAGCGTGGTGGTGAACCTGACCACCGGCGGCACCGGCGGCGAGGCAGCCGGCGACACCTACAGCAGCATCGAACGCGTCGTGGGCTCCCAATTCAACGACAGCCTCACCGGGGATGCCGGCGCAAACCAGCTGGATGGCGGCGCGGGCAACGACACATTGGTCGGCGGCGCGGGCGACGACACGCTGATCGGCGGATCGGGGGCGGATTCGCTGGTCGGTGGCGATGGCCTCGACACCGCCGTGTATTCGAGCGCGGCGGCGGGCGTGGTGGTGAACCTCGCCACTGGCGGCACCGGCGGCGAGGCAGCCGGCGACACCTACAGCAGCATCGAGCGCGTCGTGGGCTCCCAGTTCAACGACAGCATCACGGGCGATGCCGGCGCCAACCGGCTGGACGGCGCCGACGGCAACGACATGCTGACCGGCGGTGCAGGCAACGACACGCTGCTCGGCGGCGCGGGCAACGACACGCTGATCGGCGCGCTGGGGGCGGATTCGCTGGTCGGCGGCGACGGCTTCGACACGGCAGCCTATTGGAGCGCGACGGTGGGCGTGGTGGTGAACCTCGCCACTGGCGGCACCGGCGGCGAGGCAGCCGGCGACACCTACAGCAGCATCGAGCGCGTCGTGGGCTCTCAGTTCAACGACAGCCTCACCGGCGATGCCGGTGCAAACCAGCTGGATGGCAGCGGCGGCAACGATCTGCTGAACGGCGCCGCGGGCAACGACACGCTGCTCGGCGGCGCGGGCAACGACACGCTGATCGGCGCGCTGGGGGCGGATTCGCTGGTCGGCGGCGATGGCCTCGACACGGCAGCCTACTGGAGCGCGGCGGCAGGCGTGGTGGTGAACCTGGCCACTGGCGGCACCGGCGGCGAGGCAGCCGGCGACACCTACAGCAGCATCGAACGCGTCGTGGGCTCCCAGCTTAGCGACAGCATCACGGGCGATGCCGGCGCAAACCAGCTGGACGGCAGCGGCGGCAATGACACGCTGGTCGGCGGGGCCGGCAACGACACGCTGAATGGCGGTGCCGGTAACGACACGCTGAATGGCGGCGCGGGTGCGGATTCGCTGGTTGGTGGTGATGGCATCGACACGGCCGTCTACTGGAGCACGGCGACGGGCGTGGTGGTGAACCTGGCCACTGGCGGCACTGGCGGTGAAGCAGCCGGCGACACCTACAACGGTATCGAGAACGTCTTCGGCTCCAATGCGAACGACAGCATCACCGGCGATGCCGGCGCGAACCGCCTGGATGGCAGTGGCGGCAACGACCTGCTCGACGGCGGCGCAGGCAATGACACGCTGCTCGGCGGTGCTGGGAACGACACGCTGATCGGCGGGCTTGGCCGAGACTTCCTGACAGGCGGAGCAGGAAACGATATCTTCCGCTACAATTCCAGTGCGGATTCCGGCAATTCAGCATCGACGCGTGATGTCATCCAGGACTGGAACTTCGGCGATCTGATCGACCTTTCTGTGATCGATGCCGACACGATAATTCTGGGTGACCAGGCCTTCAGCTTTATCGGAGCATCGGCTTTCGAGAGTACGGCGGCCGGCGAGATCCGAGTGACCGGCGGTTCCGTGACCACCATCGAAGTTAAGGTTGGTACGGGCACAACATCCACGTTCCAGATCGAAATCGCGGCGAATCTCGCACTCAATGTCAACGACTTCGTCCTCTGAATATCCGACAAACGCACCTTCTTGGCAGGACATTCGCAGAACGGGCGAGGGAAGCGATCGGGAATGCAAAGGTGGCGGCCGAGGTTCCACCGATCCTTGGCCCGCCGGCTGATCCGTTTGGATGCGCGTTCGCGCGACCAGCACCGAGGCAGCACCGGAAGCCTTGTGCTGCGTCGGAGCGTATGGCGGCCTCGGTTTCCGCCTCGCTGGCATGAACCAGCCCAGCCGAGCGCAAACGCCACGGCGGCGGCCAAAGACCCGCCGCGGACCCGCCCGCGCCGTCGCCATCCTCGGCAGCCCCAGCGGGGCAAGCCTCGGCTGGAGTCACCCCTCAAGCTGAGCTAGCCTGTTGCGACCCGACACTCGCCACTCTACCCCAAGGCATAGCCGCATCATGTTTTTGCCATACCACCGAATGCTGGTTACGGAGGTTCTGCGGCCCCTTAGAAACCGATCCGTAAATTTCTTCCCAAACTCGGGAAATGCCGGCGACTCATTGATCAACGTGGCTTCGATTCATGCCTTTGACCGAGCGGGGATTCGCTGGCGTGCCATTGGTCAGGGTGCTGACGTAAAAGGTCAGACTGTCATTCTCGGCGGCGGCGGGAATTTCATTCCTGCGTATGCAACAATCCGCAACGCGTTCCTGGCCATGCTGGATACGGCCAAGGAAATAATCCTGCTTCCCCACACGGTGCGCGGCAACGAGGATGTGCTGGAGAGGATGGGCTCCAACGTCACGCTGATCTGCCGTGATGTCGAAAGCTATCACCACGCCTCTGTCGCGGCAGGATCTGCCCTCGTCCTGCTGGCGCACGACATGGCGTTCCACCTGGACACGGACCGGCTTTTGAATTCGACCGAAGCCGCATCCGTCTATATGCCGGCCTTTCAGGAGGCGATCGGGAAGCACAACATCGACCTCGCATCGCTGCAGCAGCGTGCAAAGGTTTTTTATGCACGTCATGACGTGGAACGAAGGGGGTCGATCGGCGGATCGGACGCCGATGTCTCTGCCATCTTCGCCTTCGGAACCTGGCCGGGTACGGCAGAGCGGGCGGCATGGAGCCTGATGGAGATGATCCGCACCTCGCCGCCGGTCGAGACGGATCGCCTGCATGTCGGCATCGCGGCCGCCTTGTTGGGCAAGGATTGCGTGCTGCATGACAACAGCTACGGCAAGAACCTCGGCGTGTGGCAACACAGCCTGCGCCACCACTTCCCTTCCGTTACATTTGCCCGCAAGGCCTGATGTGCACGCCGCTATTGGTTTGATCCGTATGGCGGAGCTGACGGATTGATGCGTACAGCCTTCCTGGTCTTGGCCCACCGTGCCCCTGGTCTTTGCAGGCGGCTCCTGAGCAGGCTGTCTCTGTTCGGCGACGTATTTCTACACGTCGACCTGAAGAGCGAAGCTTCGAAATTCGTCCCTCCTGCCGAGGAGGCTTTGCGAGGCAGGCTGAGGCTCGCAACCCGCAGATACAACATTCGCTGGGGATCGTTCGCCATGGTGCAGGCGACGCTCGATCTGCTTGATGATGCCCGTGCGGTTCATGATTATGATCGGTACACGCTGATCTCCGGTGACAGCTACCCGATCCAGGGCGCAGATCGAATCACGGAATTCCTGGCGTCCCCGCTCGACCACATCTCTGTCATCAACTCGCGATCGGATGAACGCCGGGTTCGAATCGAGCGTGTTTACGCGCCAGATACGATCATAGGTCAGATCAAGGCTCCCTTTCACGAACGGTTCCTGCTTCGGGACGATCTGGACCAACTGGCTGAAGCGGCCAAGCTTTTCAATGAGCGCGCTGCGTTCATCGAAAGAACCGGATATTATATCGGAAGCCAATGGTGGTCATTGACCGGGCGATCCGTTGGCAGAATTCTTCGTTATATTGCTGAGGCACCCGAGTTCACCCAGCATTTAAGATTCTCCTCGATTCCGGATGAAGCGTTTTTCCAGACGGCTTTCATGGCATCGGCTGAAGACGGATCTCGCAGGATTCCAGGCCCGGTTTATTCGAAGTGGGATAGCCACCCGCGCCCCTACGAATTTGGCCGGCTCGACGATTTGGAGATACTTGGCAAGGTCAAGGAAATATTCGCCCGAAAATTCCTTGAGAACTCGGATACACTTCTCGATGCGCTGGATGCCCGCCACGGCTGAAGGCCGGCTGCCACGATGATAAACAGATGATCACTGCAGGAACCCGACGAGGCTGATGGTGGACAAGGAGGAAGTTCGAGACGACGCGATCGGGATCGGCGTCATCATTCCGTCCTACAAGCAGCCTGGCTTCCTGGCTGAGGCGTTGGAAGCCGTTCTGGGCCAGATCGGTGCCCGTCGCATCGGCGCCGTGATCGTGAATGACGGCTGCCCTTTCGAACAGACCGAGGCGGTGGCCTTGGCCTATGCCCGCCAGTATCCGGACCAGATCTTCTACCTCCGACGCAGCAATGGCGGGTTGAGCGCGGCACGCAACACGGGGGTTGAATTCGCCCTCGCAGCCTGGCCCGACTGCCGGAGCATCTACCCGCTTGATTCGGACAATCGTCTCCGGCCGCACTTCCTGGCACGCGCGCAGGGCCTGCTGGACTCGTCCGCAAGCGAAGTAGGATGGATTTATCCGGATTTCGATTTTTTTGGTGTCGGAGGTAATTTCTCGACCGCCGGCGAATACTCGCATTTCATGCATATTTCGGAGAACTACTGCGAGGCCGGCAGCCTTGTACGACGAGAGGTTTTCGCGGCCGGCCTGCGCTACAACGAAGAGATGCGCCTGGGGTACGAGGACTGGGATTTCTGGCTGCGCGCCGCGCAGTTGGGGTGGCGGGGGCGCCATCTGCCAGCGGCAGGCTTTCAGTACCGCAAGCGCGCCGAGAGCATGCTGGCAGGGTCGGAGCGGATTCGCAGCACGATCCTGGGCGACATGCGCACCCGCTATGGCCGTAACCTCCATGTGCGCGCCCTCGTGCCGCTGGAGGCTGCGGAGGTGCCTCGCTTCGCCTTGCATGTGCTGGGCGAGGAGGATGTCCGGCTGGTGTTGGATCCGGTGGCGCCGGCACCACGCAGCGAACCCAAGGCCGTAGCGCGGGCCCGCTTCGTCGAGGCTAGCCTGGAGCCACGCGCCACCCACTATCCGCCACATTGCTGCTTCGCGACGCCGGAGGCGTTGGCGCTGCTTCGCCGTGCCGGGCTGCTGCGTAACGTCTTCTACCAGGCCATCATCGCCCTGCGCGACGCGCATTTCCTGGCGGTGACCTGCACCCCCGGCAAGGTCGATGAACTGGGCCTTTCAATGAACCCGCCACAGGTTGGCGGCAATGTCGGCTCCCGTTCGATCATGATATTCGCACGCACCCAGGTGATGCAGGAAGTGGCGCGCGATTCTCACCGCGAATGGGTCGACTCCCTTGCAACCGAAACGCCCCGGCCGAGGCTGGCCCAGTTGGCGTTGACGTTGCCGGCCGGAATGCTGGGCGAGGATCTGGCGCCGGCTGTCCCCTTCCTGCTGGCCGAAACCAATGCCCTGCGCGACTGCATGATGAGCCGGTCCAGCCTGCCAGCAGCATGGCGTGTCGACGAACGCCGTCCCCGTATCACGGCCCAGGATACCTACCGCGATCTGACCGGCTGCGGCGCCATCCTGCCCCACGTCGCGCCGGGCGATCGTCGCGATATCGGCTTCCTGCTGCCGCTGTTCGCCTTCGGCGGCGTCGAGAAGGTGATCTTCAACTACGCCGTCGAGATGCGGCGAAGGGGCTGGCGGCCGCACCTCTTCATCGCCGGGGCGCGGCGCATCCAGGCCATGGAGGGCCATTTCGACGTCTTCGAGAGCGTCAATTTCTTCGAAGGCGAAGGTATCGAGGGCGGTGACTACGACAGGCTGCATTTCGGTGCCTGCCTCTCCGGGTTCGGCCTGTGGCGCGACACGCGTGACGCGACCGGGCTGCTGGCCACCATGGATGTGGTGCTGAACACCCATTCCCTGGGCGGGCACGCCATCATGCAGTCGCTGCGGCAGCAGGGGGTTCAGACCTGGCTGGGCCTGCACCTGGTCGAGCAGGGGCCGCTCGGTAACCCGCTCGGCAATCCGCACATCGCCCTGGCCTACGAGGCCGCTTATGACGGCTTTGTCGTCATCTCGGACAAGCTGCGCGACTGGTGCCTGGGCCAGGCGCTGCCCGAGGACAAGGTGGTCAAGGTGCTCAACGCACCGTCCTACCAATCCGACCCTGCCCGGGTCGCCCAGACCTTGGCGGCCCGGACCTTGGCGGCCCAGCCGGGGCCTGAGGGGCGGGCGATGCGGGTGATGTACCTTGGCAGGCTGGATGCGCAGAAAGGCCTCGAGCGGCTGCGTGACATCATTCTGCAGACCACGGGCCCACAGATCGAGTGGCGTCTCGTGGGCAAGGCGGTGCTCAACGACACGGCCATCGATCCCAGCGAATGGGGGCTTGCCGTCGAGCCGCCCGCGGTCACCGGCGCGGAACTCGATGCGCTATACGCCTGGGCGGACGTCGTCGTCCTGCCGTCCAGGTTCGAGGGCGTTCCACTGACCATCCTGGAGGCACAGCGCTTCGGCTGCGTGGTGGTCGCAACCGATGTCGGGGCGGTGAGCGAGATCATTCAGAATCACGTCGATGGTTTTCTGCTGCCCGGCGATGCGGGCGACTTCGCCATCGTCGCGGAATTCGTGACCACCCTGACCCGGCTTGCGACAGATCGCGGATTGCTGTCCCGGATCGGCCTGGCCGCCGCAGGTCGCCTCGCTGAGACAAGCTGGGGCCGGAACATGGAGAGCTGGATGCAGAAGCTTGATCAGGGGCAGAGACGGGCGGCATGAAGACTCCACGCCTCCAATGCCGCGCGGCCGATCTCGGCGCGCTGATGTCGGGCCGGCGGGCGCTGCTCGCCGCCTCAACCCTGCCGGGTCTCGAGACGCTGGCGGCGGCAGGCGTCGCTGTGTGGATCCTGGACCGGCACCAGGATGGCCATCTCGTGTACCGGCTCGACGCACCAGCCTTCGGGGAGGACAGCGACGAGGCGGCGAAGCTGGTTCCGGTGACGCTGCCACCAGCCGGTGCCATCGGCTTGCTGGCCCCAACGGCGGAGGAGCTGCAGGATCTGGCCGCATGGTGGGCGGCTGCTTCCGGCCAGCCGGCGCCGTTGATGATCGTGCGCGACGCGGCTGCCGCATTGCCGCTGCTGGTCCGCCAGATGGTGGCGGAGCTGGAGCTGAGCAACGCGCGCTGCATCCAGCTTGAGCGGAGCCTGGCAATGACGCGCCAGGACTACGAGGAGACCCGCATCGCCATCGCCTCGGTGTCCCGGACCCTTGGCCATCGCCCCCCGGGGCCGTTGACGCTGGCGGTCGCGCTGGAGCCATCGGCGCGGCAGGCGCGCCTTGCGCAGCCGGGCATGAGACTTCATCTGCGCCAGCCGCTCGGCCGCAAGCTGGAAGGCCTGGCGGCGCTGGCCGTGCATGTCGGCACGATTGGCGCGGCAACCTCCGGCCCTTTGCGGATCCGTGTCTTTGGCGAGGAAAGCAGCCGCATCGCCGCCTCCTGGATCATGCCCCTGGAGGAGGTTGTAGAGGGCTGGCTGGTGCTCGACCTGCCAACGCCGCTCGGTCCGGAGCATGAGGGCGCCGTGCTCGAGATCAAGGCGGATGTGGCAGGACCACACGCCATCGGCTTCTCGCTGGAAGGGAAATGGGCGCCAGCTACGGCAGCCTGCACTCTGGAAGGTGGCGGCAGCTTCGGGCATGCCCTGGCCCTCCGCGTGTGGAGCGCGCGCATCGGCGACCGCTTTGTCGTGCCGGCGCATTGGGACTGGAACGAAGCCGGCAGCAGCCTCCCAAGGTTGGGCGTGCCGCAAGCCGTCGCTCTGTCGGAGCAACGGGCCGCTCGTATCCTGTCGGGCAGCTGGGCTGGCCTGGACAGGACGCCCATGCAGCCAGGCGTGTCGGTCACGGGTGACATGACGGCTGTACTGGCCCTGCCGCGCGTCACCTTGGCTGGTGCAGACGTGCTGCAGGTCGAGTGGTCCGTCACCGGCGCAGCGCCCCAAGCCCTGCGCCTGGGCGTCTGGGCAACGGACCCGACGCGCCACATCAGGGGGCTGGAGGAGCTTCCGGACACAGCCGCGTTCTCTGGCTGGCGCGGCGTTGACGCGAACGGTACCGGATTGCTGACGCTGAGCCTGCCCGTTTCACTTGGAGCCGCGGCGCAGCTGGTGCTTGCGGCAGTAAGCCAGGATCCGGCCGCATTGGCCGATGTCGAGATCACCAGAATAAGCCTGCTTCCGACGAACGAGACCTCCAGGCTACACGCCCTGCAGGAAGCCGTGATGCCGGACCCTGATGGGCTGAAAACAGATGATCAGGCATGGGATGCTGCATCGGCGGCCAGTCTGGGATGGGTTGAACTGCGCCAGCACTTTGCCGATGGTCGCGGCTATGAGCACCTGGACCTGATGCTCCACGACATGGTTGGCCGCGGTCATGAATGGCCTTTGGTTCGCTTCAAGCTCGGGATCAACCGCGATGGTGCGTTGCTGGAATTCCGTCGCACCGCGGGGTGGCCGGATTTCTTTGCCCGCTGGCCGGGCAGCCTGACCGACAAGTTCGGGCCTCTGATGCGGCTGCGCGCATCGGAGATCAAGGCATTCACGGATGCCCTGGCGCACCCACGTGACCGGGCGTTGATGGCGAACGTCCTCGACCTGCTGGGCCACATCGCAGCCGAGGGTACCCAGGCGGAACAGTTCGAGCCGGGAGAGCGTGCGCGTTGGGTGGCAGCAGCCGAAGCGATGCGCGGCGCCTGACCGTGCGGCTTCAGGCTGCCCGTCTTGCCGGGGCAGCCCAGTCCGCCGGAATCATCGCGCCGCTATGCCGCTCAGAATGCCTCTTTGCGTAGGGATTCCTGGCCCAGGATTTTGACGGCCTGCTTCCACACCTCCGGAAACTGACCGTCGAAATTCTTCTCGCAGCGATCCATGATCTGGGGGAGGCTGTTCATGATCGAACAAATCAGGTCATGAACACCTTGGGCTGGGCTGAGGCTCCATACTGCCTTGCCTTTGCTGGATGATCCGAAAAAGATTCCGATCTTGGACACACTTGACCCATCCTTTGCTGTCCAGGTTCGAGAACTGGAGGCGGAAGAAAAGTCTCGCTCCACGAACTCCAGCCCGAATTCATCATCCTTCAGTTTTTGCAACTTGAAATAAGCCCTCTGTATCGCAAGATCTCCCGCTTTCAAATCCGCCACTCGAATATTGATGTGCTCATATCCGCTATTGAATTTAATTTTCTCGACTATCGCCGCATCCCGGAACTGCAACTCATTTTTGCCGGTCGGCTTGGCCACTTCCGGCTTTTTCGTGGATTGCATTACCATGGCTGGCGCCACGATCTTAGGTTTCGGTGCCGGGGACGGGCTGGCAGGCTGTGGTGCCTTGGCCTTCTTGGGTGCCTCGGAGGCAACCACGGCCACGGCTGCAACCGCAGACTTCGCAGCAATCGCGGGCGGTTCCGCCGAAACGAGCACCGGTTTTGCTGCCGCCGGAGCCGGATCCTTCACGTCCGAATTCAGCCCGGGCCAAGCGCCCTCCGCGACCTGGACCAACAAGGTGGTCAGGTTCTTCGCAAGGCGTTGCCGCTCCGCCGCAAGCAATGCCGGATCGGAGAACCGTGAGGCGAGCTCTTCCTGGGCCTCAACCCAGGCCTTTGCCAAATCCAGGTTCGGCGAGAGCTTGCCGATGCGATCCGCGGCTTCCTGCGGGGTGCTTCCATGGAGATTGACGAAGCCCCGCACCAGCCGATGAACAGCATGGTTTGGCGCCGCGTAGTACAGCGGCAATCCGCCGACCGCGAAGGCGTCGAAGATCTTCTCCGTGACGTAGCTGCGCTGATGCGTGTTCTCGATCGCGGAAACCAGGAAAGCTTTGCCATCCAGCGCCGCGAGCTTGTCCAGATGCCAATCCGCCAAGGCCTGGCGCTTGATGGTCTCCCCCCACCCGGCGCCCACCCGTACAACGCCCTCACGCTGGCATGAGGCTGAAAGCTGGGAGCGGAAGACGCTGAGGCCCTGGATGCCGACATCGGCGTGCTTGACGTCGTAGCGTGGATCCTCCCGCTTCTCCGCGTAGAAGGCGGCCGGGATGGCCGCATTCCGCCACTGTTCGACCACCGCCTCTGGCGAGAGCTGCGCGTTGCGGGTGAAGAGATGATTGTAGCGGGCGCCGTACTCGTCCGTCGTCGTGACGAAGTAGGGAATGCGGTCGAAGTCGAAAACGGTTGAATTGGTGTGGTTGATGACCGCGTAGCTGACCGTGATGCCCTTCTCGGTCAGCGTCGCCGTCTTGTCGCGGAAGCCCTTCGACCACACCGTGTCCCAGAGCGGCTCCTCCGACACCACGGCGAAGCGGACGCCTGGTTTGCGCGCCCGAAGGCGCGCAACAGTTTCGATGTTCTCCCGCAGATCCAGATCGAAACCGGTGAGGATGAGATCCGCATCATCCAGGCGCTTCACCATCTCGAACCGCTGGGCAAAGAACGGCTCATAGGCTGGGTAGCTCAGCGGCGTACGGTTGCCATGGCGCCCGAGCAGCGCAACCTTGATGCGGCGGGCGCCTGCTTCCGCCGCATTTGCTGGCTGCTTCTGCGCCTCGACCAGCGATCGGGTGGCCTGGTTCATGTAGAAGCGGCGGATGTCATGGATGAAGTTATCCGGCCCGTAGAGCAGCCAGAGCTGCCGCAGGGCGCGACGCTTCCGCGCGATCGCGGCCGGATCGGTGGCCAGAGCCTCGAGCCGATCCGGCAGGCCGCGTACTGCCTCCTCCGTCTCGGAGCAGAACACGGCAGCTTCCTGCCACAGCGCCGCATCGCCGGGCGGGGCGTAGGAATCCGCCAGGATCACCGGGATCGACCCCGCCCCGATCGCTTCCCAAAGCCGGATCGAGTTGGGGCCGGAGCCGGAGGGGCACAAGGCGAAGGTGGAGGCGCGCAGCAGGTCGCGGAACTGGTCGCTGGCCGCTTGATCAACCAGTTTCTCAGCGGATTTTTCGCGCTTTGTAATCTGGTGACCGTAGACGACCTTGTTGTAATGCCAGTTATCGCGCCCGATGACGATGCCGCGCGGATCATCCGACAGCAGCTGGATCAGCCAGGCGCGGACCTCTGAAAGATACCAGTTGTTCGCGGCCGCCCCGACGAAACTGAACAGGTGAGGGCGCACCTCATCATCATAAAAGTTCTCGATCTTGGGGACCTGGACCGGATAGAGCGGAAACGGTCGCAAGCCGATGGGGCGCTTTCCAGGCCAGACCCTTTGACCGCGCGACGTGTGAGACCAGAAAATATCGGTGACGCCGGCTTTTTCAAAGAGGTTCCGGTGCATCAGCATCCGGATATGCTGGCATACAGTTACGACACGCGCCCCGGGCGGCAACTTCTTGATTGCGATCTCGAGGGCCTCAGATAGCGCCGAGTGGTCGCTCCTATGATCGATCAGATCGATAAGGGTGGCCCAGGGAAAGGCCAGGTAGACACAGGAATCAGTTGCAGGAATGGACCGCCATACCGCGTCCATTGCACATTTCTCGGTGATGGCCGGGAATTGCCAGTCCGCGTCATGCCTGGCTCCCACCCGCCGCTCGAGCCATTGATTTGCGTGTGGCACGAGGCTTTCCGTAACGAAAGACGCCGCGCTGTTCTCCCCGCGGAAAACGATGACCGAGCGCTCGACCTCGGAACCGGCAACCCGGCGGAGTGCTGTGAGCCGCTTTCCTGCAGGAAGGGCTTCCTCGATTTCTGCCTCGTATTCATTCCGGAACTGCTGGCTCAGCTGTCCAGCCCGAATTCGAAACAATCCGAGTGGTCGATCGACCTGGAAAAGGCGGTACTTCTGCGCCATGCAGCGCCAGAGGTTCCAATCCCCAGCATACCGCCAAACGCGAAACTGTTTTTCTACGTCAGTGTTTCGCCAAACGATATTTCGGAAAAAGACCCCTTCCTGCCGCACAAAGCCCCAGTGCCGACCGTCACAAATGCCTTCTTTGACAGCCGCCGAGGCAAGCGGACGAAGTTCATTCGCGACGATAACTTCATTCTTGATAACGCCAGCGGATCCCGATATCCACTTTATATGACGCTGACTGATGTCGACCTGCCGTAGAAGAGCCAGGGCGCCGGGCAACAACAGGTCATCCGCATTTATCCACCCCATCCAATCATCCGGAGAGAGCTGGAATTTCTGGAAACCCTTGACGATGGCGTCATAAAGACCTGAATCCGGCTTGCTTTCGTAGGTAAATGTGATGGATTTGCACAAAAAAGGAATGGCTTTTTCGGTAATCCTGGCCGCCCAGGACTTCAGTATGTCAATCGTTTGATCGGTAGATCCGCCATCCTGGACATGATAATAAAGGTCAAAATCGCCGGCCTGCGTGACGACGCTGGTAATCGTGTGATCTAAAGTTTCTGCCGCATTATAGGACGGCGTGACCACGTAGACCTTCGTCGAAATATCCGGGGTGGCGCTCATTTTTTAATCCTAGTCCATCGTCTATCAGGGCTTGTCCTAAAGTAAACCGCAGGCTGGCTCTCGGTCAACATCGTCATATCGGGGTGCTGCCGGACTTTGCCGGCTTGGTTGATTGAGAAGATACACCGCGCATCCTGCGGAAGCGTCGGGCGGTTGAGCGGGTTGACCGCAGCAAGCCGTTTGCGCTAAAGCATAAAGAATCTGTTTCGCAACGGTTATGCGCTATTTGAACAGCGGGAGGCATTGATGTTCGGTTTGGTGGGCGAAAATGGCAAAATATCAGCATCCTCGATAAGCAATATACCGAAATTTAGCATTTCAAATCTCGGCGAAATCACTTCTGCTGGCGTCTACAAGATAGAGATGGGGGGCCTAGATTACCATTTTGCTTTGTCGCTAAACAGCAGTCTGACCGAGGAACCCCACAATAGGCTCTTTGTATTTTTCTCCGGCTACGTTGATCGGGCTCGCCTCAGTTTGCCGGTCTTTCATCGCTGGAGCTGGTCAAGCCAGTTTCCCGGGCATACGCTGTACATCTCTGATCCAACACTGCTTTTAAGCTCTAAATTGGGCCTTGGCTGGTATATTGGTAGTAAAAAGAGCAATATTTTTCCGTCAACAATCTCAATCATAAAGGCTGTCTCTGAGAAATTAGGTATCGCGGATGAAAATATAGTCCTTTACGGATCTTCCGGAGGGGGATTTGCCGCGCTCAGGGCGCAATCAGCTATTCCAAGATCAAGCAGCATTGTAATAAATCCGCAAATCAAGCTGAGCAATTTCGTAGGGAATAATCTTAGTAACTACCTGAAGGAGTTCTTCGATGGTATTTCGAACGAAGAATTTTCCAGTACCATGCCGCACTTGAATAGCATTGTTGACCACAAAAACAAATTGAAAAAATCTAGAATTGTCTACGTGCAAAATACGACTGACACACACCACGTAGATCGTCACATGAGTCTTCTTTTTCCCGAATCCGATTCTGTTCGTTGTTTTGGAGAAATGGAGAACGTGCGTTTGGTGCTGTTCTCCGATGATCGCGGCCACGATGTGGCTGAACCAAAATCGATCGTGCCCAGATTGGTGGAGCTGGCGACAGAAACCACAGGATCACCCGATGCAGGGTCGTTCAGCATCATCATGTGACATCATCGTTTTTCGATGTGCGTCTCGGTCAGCATTGGCGAACCGGATTTCGCCCCGGGCGTGGAGCAGGAACGAGCCTGCCCCTTCCGTGGCGAGCCTCACATGAGATGTGCTTTTACGGCAGCAGAAAGTTGAGCATCCGCCACCGCATAAGGCAGCACCTTCACCCCGGTCACCTCTCCGAACATGGGCGCCTGGCCTGCAACGGCATTTGCCACGCGCAGCATGGACAGCCCGGTGCTCGGCGCGCCAGTCACCGCCTGAACCGTCCCGTCCGCGAGGCATGCCGCCATGCGCCCGGCGTTCAGCGTCAGGCCCACACGAAGCGCCGCCCCAGGCGTCAGGCTACCGAGGCTGGCCGCGTCGCCGGCGGCACCACTCGCCACCCGCCCGGCCAGCACACCCGTGCCACCCGCGGGGTTCCGGACCCAGACGCGATGTGCGTCGGTCCCGTTGTCGATCTGGAACAGAACCTGGTCCTGGGCCGCCGGCGCCGCCTGGTGCACGAAGCCCGACCACAGGATGGTGCAGGGACCGTTGGCGGCGAATTGTGTTCCGGCGGTTGCAGCCAGCAGGAAATCTCCGCCGCGCGTGCTGGCGGCCGGGTTCCCCGGCGCCGGCAGGATCGGCGTCGAGGCAAAGCCGCCCAGCTCCATTTGCGGCCAGCCCAGGGCGAAGGTGACGTCGACCATGGCGCCGTTGGTAACGGTGATGCGGTATTGCAGGCTGTTGAAGGCTGTCGTCGGATCCGTCAGCAGGCGGCTGACAGTGCTACGCTGACCGCCGAGCGCGGCGCCGGTGGGCGTGAGCGCCACCGTACTTTCCGCGACGCCCGAGCCCGCGGCGTTCCGCTCGATCATGACAAGCGCGGTGGATGGAAGGCCGTTCAGCGAGCCGGCAAGGAGCTTGAGGAAAGCAGAGGCGGTCCAGTTCTGCCCGGCAGAAGCCGCGATGGCGGTCGATCCTTCCGGGCCCAGGAAGATCGAACCGTTGGAGGTCGCGGTGCCGAAGAAGCGGACGGCCAGATAATCGACCCCGTCCTCAACACCCGTACCGATGATCTCGCGAGAGATGCCGCCCGCATTGGTTGCCAGCAGGGCCCAATGCGTCGGTTGCCCGCCCGGGGTTCCGGGCACGGCCCCTTCGGCGCGGGGATTGCGAACGGCATTCGTGCGCTGCCCGCCCATCAGCAACCGCTGCTCGGCCCCGGTGAAGCGTGGCTGGTCTGCGGCGAACTCCAGCCAGTCCGCGCCGCTGGGACCGCGCGCCGTGGACCGACTGGTCACCTGGGCGCGCTGCAGGCCACCCAGCGCGCTAATGCGGTTGCGCCAGACCAGTGGTAAGCTGCTGGACTCCAATGCGCCAAGCATGGCCGACATCGACCCGCTCATTGATCCAGGCCCCTGGCATCCCGGGCATGGGCGAAGAAATGGCTCATTCTGAAGCCTCCAGGAAGGGTGCGAGAGCCACGACGGCCGGCCTCGCAAACCCGGTGTTCGCGTAATGTTCCTATGGGTGTCAGACATGCGGCCTTGCGTCAAGGAAAAAAGTCTTTTATAGGTAAAAAATCTTCTGCCTCTTGCGGCTATCTGTTATGGACACCGGGTGAAAACATGGATGCTGGATGTGGCGGAGGTTCCGCCATGTTCGCACCGCCCCTCGCCCCACTTCCCGCGCTTGCACGGCGTGCCGCAGGTGGATGATCGCCGGGTGATCAGCGGCATATGTCATCCGCCGTGCGCTCGATCCGCCTCGGCGTCTTCGACTGCATCCTTGCGGCGCGGGGGCCGCCGAAGCTGGCGCGGCGGTACGGTGCGGGATGACCGGGGCGGCGAGACCCTACCGGGCCAGCCAGGAGCGTGACGAGTTTGCCAGGGCTATGTGCCGCGCGAGACAAGCACCGCATACGTCCCCAACATGAAGATCCGCCACGCTGGGGCATCTCCGCTTCCGGTTCCGCAAGCCACCGCAGGCGGAGGCGCCGGTCGCCAAGCCGGTACGGGATCACGCCCGGCCGTAATTGTCTTCCAACCGGACGATGTCATCCTCGCCCAGATACGAACCGGACTGCACCTCGATCAGCGTCAGCGGGATCAT
>LNFM01004936.1_pt1 | contig 32983 bp, 25 predicted proteins | sample 596031 | NCBI WGS metagenome assembly LNFM01 (sample SAMN04254537, study PRJNA301005) | activated carbon metagenome | isolation source: dual media filters at the Ann Arbor, Michigan drinking water treatment plant | place: USA: Ann Arbor | reverse complement strand
CGGACGAGCACTGGAGATAACGGTTGGGGATACCTCTACGTACAGAGCTTTCCCTCTAATTGAAATGCAACACTGGCCATGGTACCTCTTAATCGACGAGTCGTTCATCGATCTCAGTGGAGTGTCGGGGGACCTCACCAAACGGGCGCGCGACATCCGGGCCCGGGTAAACCAATGGGTGGGCATACCGACCTGTGTCGGGATCGCGCCCACCAAGACCTTGGCCAAGCTGGCGAACCACATTGCCAAGCAGGCCGAGCGGAAACCCGGCAGCTACCCTGCAGAGCTCGCCCAGGTCGCGGACCTCTCACGCCTGTCCGAGGCAGAACTCGATAGTTTGCTTGCTGCCACCAGCGTGGGTGAAGTGTGGGGCGTGGGGCGGCGCATCGCTGAACAACTCAAGGCCCAAGGCGTAAGCACCGTGCTGGATCTGAAGCACATGAGCCCAGCCGCGGCTCGTGCGGGCTGGAGCGTGATCTTTGAACGCACGGTGCGCGAGCTGCAGGGCGAGTCGTGCGTGGATTTGGAAGACGTTGCTCCGGCCAAGCAGGAAATCGCCTGCACTCGGTCGTTTGGCTCAGCCGTTCGAGAGCTGGATGAACTCACCGAGGCCGTGTCGGAGTTCAGTGCCCGAGCTGCGCAGAAGCTGCGGGGTCAAGCAGGTGTGACCAGCCAGGTCCTCGTATTCATCCGCACCAGTCCGTTCCGGCAGACGCCCCAGTACAGCCGCTCACTTGTTGTGCCCCTGCGCCGCCCCACGGCGGACACGGCCGCCATCACCAGCGCTGTTGTGAGGGGACTGAGGGCGATCTTCAAACCCGATTTCGATTACGCCAAAGCCGGCGTGATGCTGCTGGACATTGGTTCTTCCCATGTGGAACAGTTTGAGCTGGACCTGGATGCAGCCGACCACGGTTCCACTTCCGCGCGCGCACCGGCAGCAAGGCCTCAACTGATGGCTGCTCTGGACTCCCTCAATGAGCGTTACGGCCGCGGCACGCTCAAGCTTGCCAGCGCTGGAGCAGGATTAGCCCCGCGCAACTGGACGATGAAGCAGGAGTTGCGCACACCAGCCTACACCACTCGGTGGGAGGACATGCCGGTGGTGAGAGCCTGAGGTATTCTGCCGAACAGGGCATCACTCCTTTAGAAATGCAGGATCCAGTGGTTCGTTTTTTTGCTCGCGGATGAGTTGCAACGCGATTTCAACGGAAAGCGTTTCTGCTGCTTTCTGCCACGACCATGATGAAGGCATGGCGTCGATGTCGAACTCGCTGAACGCTGCTGCGAGTCGCTCCTCAAGCGCGGCCCTCGTTGCCGTCACCCGCTCTTGGTTGATGACCAATCCCTTGGCGATACGGTGCGCCGTCACCAGGTCATGTGCAAACCTGACAGATCTTTGCAGTTCTCGGGGATCAACTTCATTGAGGTCCATGAAGCGAGAAGGTAACCCTGTGCTGCCGTCGAGGCAATCGGCGAAACCCAAATTGGGGCAATCGCTTTTCGGAACTCCAGTGGGGTATGGCGGGTGTAGAGGCAAAATGTGTTTATGACCACGTTCGCCACATCGCTCAAGAAAGAGATTGCACGCATCGCCCGCAAGGAGCTGCGCGAAGAAATCTCATCCCTTCGCAAAGTCTCCGCTTCCTCTAGATCTGAGATCGTCAATCTCAAGCGAACGCTTAAATCGCTCGAGTCTCAGATCAAGGCGCTGAGTCGCGCAATACCAAAACCCCAGCCCGCGTCCAATACCGCGCCAAAGACGCCAAAACCCGCCATGCGCGTCAAGCCCGGACGCAAAGTCATCTTCGGAGCGGCCGAGTTCCTGGCACTGCGCCAGCAGTTGGGCTTCACTCAAGCTCAGATGGGCAAGCTGGTGGGTGCCTCCTCCCTCTCAATCTACAAGTGGGAGAGCGGTAAGGTCACGCCAAGAGCCACTCAACTTTGGAAGATCATGGCCGTGCGCAAGATCGGCAAGCGGGAGGCTTTGGCACGGGTTCAAGGCTGCCAGCCAGTCGCCCCCACCCACAACTTTGTGGATGACTAGCGAGGCCGCGAACGCTCCGCGTCCAACGACAAATCCCATGTCTACTGTAACTGGACAATAACGATGAACATGGTTGTAAAGAAGCCGCCATTCTAGTCACGGCTGAAATCCAGCGTGGTAAAGCAGAGCCAGCAGACTGTTAAACTGCTGAGTCAATCTAAACATTGTTTGCACTCTTATCGCACGATATCTGCCATGAATAGTTGGACAAATCTGATTCATTTGTACGGCAACGAAGCGGGAGCAAGAGTTGCCTTTGAGAGCGCCTGTTTCTTAACTTTGAAGGCTCGCTTCCCCAATGAAAATGTCCACCCTATCCGAGTCCATAAAGGCGATAGCGGAATCGACGTTTACGTCGGCTTATTAGGTGTTGAGCCAGTTGATGTCTATCAATGTAAGTACTTCGTCAACGGCATCTCAGATTCCCAAAAAAACCAGATAAGAACATCTTTTCGCTCTGCAGTAGAGAACGCTAAATTTAAGGTAAGAGATTGGCACCTCTGCCTGCCTGTTGATCTCTCGGTTCCGGAAGCGATGTGGTTTGACGAATGGGCTGCCAAGCAAAAGGGCATCATTCCAATGCGCATTCCAGCTATTGAGCTGTATAAGTGGGCAGAGGATGCTGGCTTGGTGAAAACGATTTTCAAGCAACGGGATTCGCTCAATATCGAAGCAATCCTCGCCCTAGTCCGTGGCGGCAATAACCAATGGGGAAGTTTGGTGGAGCAAGCCGAAGCTGATAGCTTCAAAATCCTACTTCCGCTAGTCCAAAAGCATTTCGCGACCCTCAATGGTCAACATCCTCATCTAGCAATGCATGTACTTAGAGCACAATCAGGTCAGCGCGTGGCCACCTGCGAATACGTCAAATCAGTCTTAGCAGGCAGTTGCAAGGATCACGAGAAAGTTTGGCTCCTCAATTTCTTGAGCGATTTCACTATGGAGCCGATCATGTACCGCTTCATGAGGAGATATGCCTTGCTGCTTAGGGCAGCCAAAGAGCAAGGCCATATGGCCGAACTTTCGACGTCCGACTTTTACTCTACTTATTTCTTTATACTGTCGCACAGTCTTGAATCTATTAGACGAGCTGCGAATTGGAACCATACACACGAAGAAGAATTGGGTCGACTGGCCAAGCCAGTTACATAAATCAGTCTACTTCGTGGTTCTTGACTGGCATTTACAGCCTTCAAGGCTAATGGGTAGGGGATACCAGTGCTCGCATCAGATGCACACTGACATGCCTGCCGAGAAGCCGCCAAGTGAAGCTCAGGAGCTGGACGGCTGCAGATTGCCACGAACGGCAGCTTCTAGGGAGTGCAGCTCAAGAGCATCTGCTCCGAACGGAGTCCAGCTTCGGAGAAAGCTGATCGGCCCCTTTGGGCCCCAAGTTGCCTGTCGACCGTTCCGCACCCCAGTCGCCTGCTGCCATACATTTCATTCTTCGCGTGCTGAAAGCTTGCTCATGCGAGGCTTAGTTCATGGAGTGACGAGCGCTCGTTCCGCCAAGTTGTACTGTCAACATTTCAAGGAGCGAACGGCCCTGGGTTTTGAGGAGGCTCCACTCTCCGAGAGGATTGAGCCATGAAGTAGTCGAACCACTTTTCTCCTGAGGTTCGCGAACGAGCCGTTCGCATGAGCGCTGAAGCGAAAGTGACAATCGGTGAGGGACCATCGCCCCATAACTGGTCACCTTTCGTCATCGTCAGGAAGACATGGTTTTCAACAGGAATCCAACATGAGGCTTGAGCTCGACCAAGAGAGCGTTCGAACGATGCTGCAGATGTGGCGCAAGGCCGTCGACCTCGAGATCCCGCTTGCTTCAGATCTCAGAATCCACTTCCTTGCACGCCGCGGGCAGTTGCTCGATGGGTTCGTGAAGTTGGCGGGGAACTGGCTCATGCTGCTTCGGCACTGCAAAGCAACAGGTGAAGATCTTGTTGCCCTCGATGCGCTCGAAACCGAAATTGAAGAGTTCAAGGCCTGGGCTGAGGCTGGCATCAGCGAGCTGGCTCGCCTTGCGTCTGAAGAGCTGGGGGAACCACCAGCTTCGTCAGCTTCATAGTCTGTGTTTTGATCTAACCTGGACTCATGTGGAGTTGCGCCATCTCAACAAGCAGGCGGGTTGGAAGGCGGCCACCCGAAACAAATTGCGCATGACCTTGAATCGTTGACGGTGTCGCTGCGCCGCGAGACCTCAAGTCATCAAGAACTCGGTTCGCGAGTTCGTACTGCTGCTGCAATGGCAGCGCAGAAACCTCAGCCTTTGCGATGGAAAGCGGAGAGATTGAGGCCTCCACTGCTGTCTCCAAGATCGCTCGGGTATCGCGCGGTGCCTTTGTTGGCGGGGTTGTTGCGACATAACCATCGAGATCTCGAGCAACAGAGCGTGCGTATGCGCCCGTGTTGTTTAGCTCTTCAAGGTCAGTGTTGTTGATGCGCTGTTGAACTTTAAGCATTGCTGCTCGAGCTACTGCTTCCCCGCCTGCCGACTCTTTCACGATCGAAAGAACTGTTGCCATGGGTACATTGGCCTTGCTTGCTTGCTCGACAAGTTCCGCGCTGAGACCAGGCGATTCCTGGCTCACTCGTGACACCTTTTTCTTTCGCACCGAGAACTGAACCAGGGTCACTGCTTTGCCCGTTTTTTTCTCAATGAGATCAACTTCAAGATCCGTAATTTCATTGATCTCAGCCATCGCCTTCAGAACGGATGCGTTCTTCACCTTTCGCCACTCGCGCTTCACCTCGGGTTGTTTTGCATCGTCAGTTTTCGCTTTGCTGGACGGCTTCACATCCATTGACTTCGTTGTCAGCGCGCGAACCCACCACTCTGGTGAGCATGCACAAGTCAAACCGGACGGGTTGTTCTTGTATCGGGCGCAAATCTCGTAAAGAGCGAGGGCTGCGTACGACTTGAGCCGTGTTAGGTGCTCGATGTTCAGCTGCGTGAACAAAACCGGATCCCTCAGCCGATCGTGAACCTCATCAGGCAGTCTCCATTCGCAATAGAGTCGCTTGCCCTGCATGTATACACCCGGGCCCTCCAAAAGAGATGTTTCCTTAAAGAAGTAAGTACGAGACTCAGCGTGCACACCAGGCTTGGGCTCTGGTTGACCTTCGTGAGCAATGTCTGCAAAACGTTGATCTGTTGGCCGCCAAAGAACAACCGTCGTGAGCATCTCGTGAAAGTGTCTTTTGGCCACTTTCACAAGATCGTTGGCATCTGCAGCAAAGGGCTCGAGCAGATCGACTAGGGGACTTGTGAACGTCCCCCCAACTGCAACACCCTTGCCGAGGATCTGGTGTTGAGACGATCTCAAGATCACGTTGTAGAGCTTCCTGGATATCGGACTCAAGCTCCCCTTCACCGGGATCATGACCAACAAGTCGTTCGACTTTTTGAAATGCTGAGGTTGGTTGTCGAATCTTTCCATGACCGTCCTGGATAATGTGTCCACAGATTCTAAGCCAATGGACATTTGATGGTCTAGCTACTCCAGCGGAAAACGTGGACACATAAAAAAGCCGCGAGGCTTGAGTAGACCCGCTGAGCATGCGGAAAACGTGGACAGTTGGCTTAGTAGGTCAACTCACGGCACGGATAAGGCGCACGCGGAAAATGTGGACACAAAGCCTGGGAGGTAAGCATGAGGCCCGGTGATCGAAGCGATGCTCAAGCCTCTCACTTTTTCATCGGCTCACCGATAACTGGTGCGGTTTTCATGGACACATTACGCGGAAAACAAAGGACACATCAGCGGCTTTCGTGGACAGTTGCGCGGAAACCATGGACACGTCCCAATACAAATATCATTTAAAAACAATAACTTAAGCCACTTATCCACCGGCTAAAGGTATTAAAGACTCTTCTGAAGGATCTCTATAAAGACAGCCTGGGCGGCTGAATGTTGATTATTTTTTAGGCAAAACAGAAGACTTCCGCCTCATTTGAGGTTTGTGTGTATGTGATATCACTATGGTTTGTGAAAGTCAGTGGTTTTTCCGAAGTATGGAGAACATCTCGTTTTCCGAAGAATTCTTGTCTGACGCGTTAGAATCCATTGAAGTGAGATCAAGCCATGAAGCAAACCCAGACCATCCCCCCCAGCATCGGCATTGCAGAGCTTTTAGCCGTCAGTGAAAACGCTGCTGCCGTCGTGGCGCAAGTTCGAACATCGATGCTTGCGCCAGAAGCGAGGAAGTCACCTCCGAAGTTCAACAGCGCTCAGCTCGCTGAACTCTGCGGCATTGAAAAAACCCGGCTCCAATACCTGGCGAAAAAAGGCGAACTGCCATCAGGTGATCAAGAGGGTGCGAGTCGGCGGGAATGGACTCTTGTAGAAGCACGTGAGTGGGTGAGGACTATCAAGTCAGAGGGGTTGCGTGATCCCAAAGTGGCTGCCGGTGCGGTTATCACTGTCGCCAACTTCAAGGGTGGGGTGAGCAAAACGACGACGGCCGCAGCGATCGCTCAAGGCCTTAGCCTTCGTGGCCATCGTGTTCTTGTGATCGACACAGATCCCCAGGGCTCCCTAACCACTCTGTTCGGAGTGCTGCCGGACACCGAGGTAGACGAAGAGCAGACCATTCTGCCTCTCTGTGCTGGCGATGTTGACTCGGTGATGCCAGCTATTCAGCGGACCTATTGGGATGGCATCGACCTGGTGGCGGCAGCACCAGTCCTCTTCAACGCAGAATTTCTGCTCCCATCTCGGCAGAAGTCGGAAAAGGGATTCGCTTTCTGGCGTGTGCTTGATGAAGGTTTGGTGCAAGCGCGAGATGAGTATGACGTCATCATCATCGACACGCCCCCTTCCCTCTCCTACATCACCATCAACGCCTTGATTGCCGCTGACGGCGTGATCATGCCTCTGCCGCCAAACGCTCTTGACTTTGCGAGCTCGGCTCAGTTCTGGAATCTTTTCACTGAGGTCTGCGGTGGCCTGTTCAAGGCTGGCGGGGACGACAAGAAGTTCTCGTTTGTTGACGTTGTCTTGTCGCGTGTTGATCGAGCAGACGCTGTAAGTGCTGCTGTTCGCCAGTGGATCGTTTCGGCATATGGATCCAAGGTCCTTCCGATTGAGATTCCGAAAACCTCGATCGCTGCAAGCGCTAGCGCCGAGTTCGGCACCGTTTATGACGTCGATGCTTCATCTGTTCAAGCGAAGACGTTGAAGCGCGCCAGGGATGCTTACGACCAGCTCGTTGACTACATCGAGATGCAAGTCACTGGTGTGTGGGCTCACAGTGCTGAGGTTGTTCGTTCCGTTCTTCAAAAGACTTGAGGAAGAACCATGTCAAGCAAAAAGCCTTCACTGCACGATCGCGCCATGGCAGCTGTGGGCGTTGCTACGCCCTCCCCCGCCCCTGCTTCAGATGTTGTTCCTGCAGTCAAAGCGAAAACCGGCCCTGGGGCGCTAATGGCCCACTTGGCAAAAGAGTCCGATGCTCAGCGCGAGAACGAGAGACTTCGAGAGGAGCTGAAGTCTTGGGACGGCGCGATGCCGGTCAGGAAAATTGACCCCGCCGAGATCATTCCTTCTCAGTGGGCAAACCGTCACGCTGATAGCTTTGCTGGTGCCGACTTCGAGGCGTTGAAGCAGGAGATCGCGACATCAGGTGGCAATGTTCAGCCAATCAAAGTCCGCCCTATTCCCTCTGGCCAGCATGCTGGTAAGTTCGAAGTGGTTTTTGGCCACAGGCGACACAAAGCGTGTCTTGACTTGGGCATTCCAGTTTTCGCACTTGTTGAGCCCATCGACGACCGCGGCCTGTTTGTTGAAATGGATCGTGAGAACCGTCAGCGAGCAGATCTTCGACCTTTCGAGCAAGGCGAGATGTACCGTCGTGCTCTCAGCCTCGGTTTGTTTCCGAGCATGCGAAAGCTGGCCGAGGAGATTGGGGTACCGGTCAGCCAGGTATCTAGGGCGTACCAAATTGCATCGCTCCCGGCAGAGATTCTTGCGGCGTTTTCAAGCCCACTGGACATCCAGTTCAGATGGGGGGCGTATCTTGCTGGGGCAATGGAAGAGCGCTCTGATCACACGCGGAAGATCGCTTCAGAGATTGCAGTTGCCCGAGCCGCCGGGGAGACTTTCACCCCGCAAGAAGTCTTCGTGCGCTTGCTAGAGTTACCCCAAAACGAGCCATCGCCACCGGAAGTGATCAAGGCTGCCAAAGGCGATTCCTCCGCGAAACTCACTCGCAAGGGTGGCAAGCTGTTGATCGAGATCGAGGAGAAATCGCTCTCTGCGAAGTCGCTAGAAAAACTGAAATCAGAGATTTCCCGGCTCCTTGGATAGGGTGTTGCACGGTGCAACACTCCAACCGAAGGGGTGTGAATCTTGAAAACAAAGGGGGGGGTGTTGCACCGTGCAACACCCCCCTTTGTTATTCGTGAGCAGCCAACATCGTCCGGATCATGTGACTCAGCGGCTCCTGGTCCGCGACTGTAAAACCAGTTTTCAGGTCAACTGCATATACGTTTTTGCAGTCGGGATCGAACCACCATGGTCTGTCGTCAACGGCGATCCACGGATGCTTAAGCGTTCGGTCTTCAAAGGGCCACATCTGGCACTCAGCATGCCTTTTTTTTGAGCCCGCTCAAATAGAAAATCTGGCCAGGGTCGATCGCCGCTGTAGATGGGGTTCATGCCAACGATGCGCTCTGAGATGTCGATCGAGAACAGGTAGCGAAGCACGTCAAGAGGGTAGGACTCGCGCCAGGAGGTGCTAAGGACCACTTCAACCTCAGGGTGGTCGCGGAGAACTTTTTCAATTAACGGCAAAGCCTCGAACTGCCGTTCAGGACGCGCTCGGTCCGGGTGTGTGACACCGTCAAAATCGAGGAAGAGGGTGAGCGAGCCGAGTGGGCTTGGAGCCATTTTGAGAGACAAGGGTGACCGGCAAAGACAGCAGAGTGTCTACTGAAACGCGGCTGAGATTGTCTGCACCTGGCGCTCGAGTGGCGCTTTCGCGTAAATGTTCATGGTCGTGCTGATGTTGGCGTGTCCCAGCTGAGCTTGCACCACCTCCATCGGAACCTCGCGCTCAATGGCGCGCGTTGCGAAGGTGTGACGCAGCCAGTGAGCTGACAGAGGGCAGGGCGGAAGCGTTGATCGCTTTGCCCAGCCAGGTGCGCACCGTGAGATAGAGGGCCTGGTAGCCGATCGGCTCCATGGGATCCTTGGCGCTGGCCAACAAGGGTGCATCACCTGGAGCGTCCCCAAGGCTGCCGAGACCACGGACGAGAAGGTACTCCTCGAGTGCTTGCAGGGCGGATGGCGGAATGGCCACAACGCGCGGCTTGCCTCCCTTGCCCGTCACCTGCAGCACATAGCCACCGCTGGCAAAACGCAGATCACTCAGTTTGGCAGTGAGGAGCTCTGCTGCGCGAAGGCCCACACCCGACACGAATCCAACGATAAAGAGCATGCGGGCCCGTGCAGGGGAGGGCGGTTGTCCCTCGATGAGCCGCACGATCTCCGCCTGTGCATCGGACGTGAACGCCCGGGTGTCCACGCTGTTGACCGCGGTCTTTTTCATCGACGCGCGGGTCTTGATCAGGGGCCAGGGGTTCTGGGTCAAATAGTTCGCCAGCGTGAGGTAGGCGAAGAGGGCGCCCACGATGTTGAGCAGGTGGTGGCGGCTGGCCTGCGAGAGCTGGCCCCGAAACGGAGCCCAGCCAGGCTGCCCGGGTTTGGCACGCTCGCGCGATATCCATGCAGGTGGGATGTTCTCGGTGAAGGCTCGGAAAGCGAGGCAATCCTCAACCTTAACGTCGGCAAAGCGCATGCCTCCGCGCTCACGCTGGAGCCAGAGCATGAACACGCGCGCCTCGCGCCAAAAGCTCTTGACCGTCGCCGCGGAGCCGGCGTGCGTCTGGATCCAGCTTTGCACCGCCTGCAGGTCGCTGGTGGCGGCCAGCATCGAGCCCGGCACCAACGGTTGCGCCTCGCGCTCGAGCAGCTGCAGCGCTTGTTGAGCAGGGTCGGCAGGGGCCCTGTTGAGCTGAACAGATGGAAAAGGAAGACTGGCCAGGGCAGGGGAGGGCAGGGCGAACAAACGCTTCACAGGCGCAGCAGCGGCCGGGATGAGCGTGTGCAGGTGGTCCACGATGCGCTGGGCTTTTCCTTTGCCCACGCCGGGCAAACCGGTGTACCAGCGCCCGCCCACGGCCACCGCTTGGCCCAGCTCGCCCAGGTTGATGAAGCCCGCACCGATCAGTTTTTTTGCGGTGCGCTCGTCGAACCAGCCGTCCACCAGGTGTTCAGATTTCGGGACTTCGGCGTCACTGGCTTCCAGCCGGCGCAGGAGATCGAGCTGGCGTTGGCGCAGTCGATCGCGCCGCGCGCCTTTTTTGTCGGGCGGGAAAGCAGCTTCATAAAACTCCAGTTGTTCAATTTCACTCCACCCATCCAGATCTTTTTCCAGGACGAATTTGTCCAGCGTGGGTCGGTGCGAGGCGTCCCGCGGCTTGATCAAGACGCCGATCAGGCGCCACGCGGAATCGCCGCGCCGGCGGGCCAGGGCGCGCACGCGGTCGACCGCTTGGCGGTGGGCGGTGGTGGCCTCCAGGCCGTGCTCGATCCCCAGGTAGCGGCGCGCGCTCTGGACCAGGTCGATGCCCTCGGCGGTGGCGCGCAGATGGGCGAAATGGTGGGGACCCAGGCGGGTCACGAAACGCAGGTTGGCCGGTGCGGGGCGTCGCAAGCCCTTGATCGGCTTGGGTTTTGTGCTGGTGTTGCCTGGAGAGGGCATTTCTGTCATCGAAATATAAACATAAGATAAGGTAACATTATCTTAAGCATATCGCAAAAGGTTTGCGTAGGATTCGGTCGGAAAATGCAAGACCAGACCCAGTGACTTTCTCCGGAGAAAGGTACGGAGGCAGTGCTCAGCCGGCCTGGAGAGAACACATTGGCCACCAGTTCATTCAGAATCTGGCGCATTCAACTTGGATACAGGGTGGCGGCATGAGTGATTGGGACTTTCTCTACGAGATGAACGAGCGGGGTTACAGCCCTGAGGAAATCGCTGATGCCGCTGGGTCGGGTGCAGCACCTTGGGAGTGGGAATACATCAGCAGGGAGTGGGCTGACTCTAGGCTTGATGGTGAGGCGCCAGGCGGGCTCCAGCAGTCCAGACCATTCCATCCAGCCCAAGACCCTGAGGGCTTCTCCTTCGGATCGGAAGAGCAGGTTCAGATTTTTTGCGACCTGGTGGACTGTGCGCAGAGGTACTTTGCGACCACCGGCCGGTACCTCCAGCTATGGGGTGAGCTCGGCGAGCTCTACGCCGAGATCAAGTTCGGACTGTTGCGACATGCAGCCCATGCGGCCGGCTCCGACGGCGAGATCTCTGGAAAGCTCGTCGAGGTGAAGACGATCTCTCCAGAAAAAGCCAGCGACCGTGTCATCGTGAAGAGCCAGGGTGACTTCGAGCAGCTGTTGATCGTCAGGATTGACAGTGACTTTCGGTTCTCTGCGAAGCTGCTTGAAAGAAGCGTGCTTCAGGGAGGCACTGGCAAGTTCCTTCGCAGCCGATTTCAAGAAAACGTGAACGACGCGAGTTGAGCGCCGACAACGTCGCCTTCGTTGCTCGTCTCCATCTGCAAGTGGCGCCTGTCCGGAAGGTGGCGTGGGCGCAATGCTCGGGGCAGGCACCGTGTATTGAACAGGTTGGCCTTTGCAGGGCGGGCGCATGAAGCGAGTTACCCAGTCAGGCAAGCCCATGGCAAGCATTGAGGCCTGAAGGTCCTCTGCGGGGCTACGTCCTGTTACGCTCGACGGCAACTGATCCAGGACACATGTCGACTTACAACGCCGAAATTTCTGCCGGCTCACTGATGCCACTTGAAAGCAAGCGCATCGCAGCGTTGCTTCTCACCTCCCCAGACGAAACCGCTTGGCAGTCAGCGATCGAAGTGGAAAACATCCTGCAGAAGAAGACCCCGGCCACAGCCAGGCGCCAGGCCACCTTGATTCGAAAAAGGCTCCTCAGTCTCGACGCCGAAGCCTGGGCCATGCTGGTCAAACGCGAGCAGGAGGTGGCGACGCAATTGCTGCTTGCTGCTGCTGTCAAGCACAGCCAACTCCTGGGAGACTTTTTGCGCAGCGTGTATGGACAGCGCCAGCGCAAGCTGGAGCATCAGCTTGCGCCGCTGGACTGGCAAGACTTCCTGGTCGAATGTGCCCACCGCGATCCCGCTGTGGCGACCTGGTCCGAGTCCACGCGCGCGAAACTGTTTCAGGTCATTGTCCGCATCTTGGTGGAAGCCAAATACCTTGACGGTGCCCGGTCCATGAAGCTGACTCCTCGTTCACTGCACCCCGATGTCCGGCGCTACCTGCGCGACCGGCACGACACCCATGTCCTTGCCTGTTTGGAGCGCGCGAAATGACGCTGAGCCTCGAAGACCGCCTGAACCAAATCCTGCCCCGGGTTACCTCCCGGGACTTTCTAGAAAGCAAAGGACTGGGTAACGAAATCGGCTTCTGGATCTTCGACTATCCGCCGGATCGTGAGTTGGACGTTCGCGACTTTGTTTCAAGCACGATCCTGCCAGCGTTGGCCAAGCAGGCGCCCCCGTTGAGAACTGTTGCGGTGAATCTGCTGAGCTTGGTGACCGATCTGCTCGAGGAGCGCAATCTGCTCGACAAAGCCATCGAGATGCAGGCGGGCAAGGGGGACGACAGCACGCTGGCAGCGCTGCGCTCCGTGCTGAAAGAAGACAAGCTGGCTCAAAAAATTGCCGCGCAGTTTGAAGTGTCCAGCCTGGACCTGCTGATCATCACGGGGGTGGGTGCTGTCTATCCCATGCTTCGAACACACACGTTGCTCTCCGCTCTGCATCCGATCATGGGCAAGACACCGCTGCTGATGTTTTTCCCGGGCCGGTACGACGGGCACTCACTTCGTCTGTTCAACACGTTGGCGGAAGACCACTACTACCGTGCGTTTCGGTTGGTGCCAGAGACCTCTTGATTCGTCCAACAGCAACTTCACTCAGAGCATTCAGGGACAACCAACAACATGAACATCAGTCAGCTGTTTCTCAAACCGATCAATCGCCCCATCAACGGCGTCATCAAGGCCGATCAGATGGACGCTGCCAGCGTCTGGCAGGAGCTCGAAGAGTACGTTGTCACCAAGCAGATCAGCGACTACTTGCGCCGGTTTTTTGACGCCTATCTTGCGGCGATCGACCAACCGTACGACCTCGCTATTACGGACCGCATGGGTGTGTGGGTCTCCGGCTTTTTCGGCTCGGGCAAGTCACACTTCATCAAGATCCTCTCCTATCTGCTGGAGAACCTGGAGGCATTCAACCCCGAGACAGGCGAGAAGCGGCGCGCGGCCCAGTTCTTTGATCATCAGAAGATCAAAGACGCGATGCTGCTCGCCGACATCCACCGCGCAGTGCAGGGTACGGCCGATGTGATCCTGTTCAACATCGATGCCAAGGCCGACAGCAAATCCGAACGCGACGCCATCCTGCAAGTTTTCATGCGCGTGTTCAACGAGAAGCTCGGTTTCTCGGGAGACTCACCTCACATCGCCGATATGGAGCGCCACCTGGTCGCCAAGGGCGTGTTCGAAGTGTTTAAGACCGCCTTCTTGGCATCAAACGGCAAGCCCTGGGATCAAGAACGCGACGCGGTTGATTTCCTGCGTGACGATATCGTCACGGCCCTGGCCAAATCCTTGGGGATGACGCCCGAATCTGCTGGCAAATGGTTCGACACTGCCCGCGATGACTACCGCATCAACATCGAGGGCTTCGCCAAGGTCGTCAACGACTACCTCGCCACCCGGTCCGCCGGCCACAAGGTGATCTTTTTGGTGGACGAGGTCGGGCAGTTCATCGGCGCCAACTCCCAGCTCATGCTCAGCCTGCAGACCATCACAGAGCAGCTGGGTACACAGTGCAAGGGCCGGGCGTGGGTCATCGTCACCAGCCAGGAAGACATCGATGCTGCCATTGGTGGAGCCAACAAGTCCAAGGGGCAGGACTTCTCGAAGATTCAAGGCCGCTTTCACACCCGTCTGTCGCTGGCCAGCAGCAACACAGACGAAGTCATTGGCGAGCGTCTGCTTGCCAAAACCGAGGCGGCTCATGTTGCCTTGCGCGATGCCTTCGCCGCCAAAGGCGACGTCATCAACAACCAGCTCGGTTTCGCCGGCAACTCGGTCACCCTGCGCGGCTACAAGGACGCGGTCGAATTTGTCGCCTGCTACCCGTTTGCCCCATACCAGTTCACGCTGCTGCAGAAGATCTTTGAATCCATCCGCAAGGTGGGTGCCACGGGCAAGCACCTGTCGCGGGGCGAGCGTTCCTTGCTCGACGCCTTCCAGTCCGCCGCAGTGCGCAACGCCGATCGCAGCATTGACACGCTAGTGCCGCTCTACGATTTTTACCCCTCCATCGAGAGCTTCATCGATGGCGTGGCCAAGCGGTCCATCGACGAAGCCCCGCTGAATCCCGCCCTGCAGGAGTACGACAGTCTGCTGCTCAAGGCGATGTTCCTCATCCGGTACATCCCGGACATCGTCAAGCCCAACATCGACAACCTGGCTACGCTTTGCATCGACCAGATCGATGCCGACAAGATCGAACTCAAGCGCAAGATCCAGGAGAGCCTTGCGCGGCTGGAGCAACAGCGCCTGGTCAGTCGCAACGGGGATGTCTGGTTTTTCCTCACCAACGAAGAGCGCGACGTGGCTCGCGAAATCGGCCATGTTGATGTCTCGGCGGCGGAAAAATCTCGTTTGCTTGCTGAACTGGTGTTCGACGAAATCCTTGGAAGCCAGACCAAGGTTCGCCATCGCGAGACCAAGGCCGACTATGAATTCAATCGCCTGCTCGACGGCGCACCCTACCGCCAAGCCAGTCATGCCCTGAGCTTTGAGGTCCTCACCCCTTTGGGTGACGACTACGAGCGGCTGCAAGCCGCCAAGTGCATCCTGCGCAGCAGCGAAGGGATGGGGCGCGCCATCGTTCGTCTCGCTGAGGGAGACCGACTCGATGTCGAGCTCGCCACCTACGTGCAGATCGAAAAGTACATTCTCAGCCCCAAGGCCGACCAGGCCAGCCCCACCCTCAAGCGCATCCTCGCCGACCGCAAAGACGAGAACCGCGAGCGCCGCCAGCGCCTTGTTCACCAGCTCTCCGAAATGGTCGGGCAGGGCGACTTCTTCGCTCTGGGTCAGCCGGTGCAGATCAAAGCCAGCAGCCCCAGCACCGTGCTGGACGAGTTGCTCAACTACCTCATCACCAACACCTACAGCAAGCTCCCGTACCTGAAGGTGCGCCAGGCCGACCCCATCGCCGAGATACGGGCCGTGTTGAGCGCCGACGATGTGCTCAAACCCGGGCTTGGGCTGGACGGTGAAGCTGGCAACGCGCTGGCCATCAACGAGATGCGTGAATATCTCGGCCTTGCGGCTGGCCAGACCCGCGTGTTGCTGTCCGACGTGGTTGACCGTTTCGCCGGCATTCCTTGGGGTTGGAAGCCTGAGTGGGAAACCGTGTTGCTGATCGCCCGCCTGTTCAAGGCGGGTGAAATCAAGCTCATGATGGAAGGCGACGACTTGCAGCCCTTGAGCGCCATGGAGCCGCTCACCAAGTCCGCGCGGTTCAAGCAGGTTTCCATCCTCAAGCGCAAAACAGCTGACGCCACCGCGATCAAGCGCGCGCGCGATCTGTACAAAGAGTTGTTCAGCAAATTGGGCCGCGATGAAGAAGACGGTTTGGTCGCCGACTTCCGCGAGCGCTTGGGCGAATGGCAGTCCGACCTCAAGAGTTATGTCCACACTGCGGGCACGGCGCACCACCCCGGCAAGGCCGACATCGAGTCTGCGTTGGCCCGTATCGGCAAGCAGCTTGCCACTGGCGACAGCTTCGCATTCATCGAATCATTGCTCGCGAGTAAAGACGACTGGCTCGACACCGCAGAAGACATCCACGACCTGGTCAACTTTTACAAGACCCAGATCACCGCCTGGCGCAAGCTGCTCGAAGGTTTGCGTGCCTTCGCCGACAACCGTGAAGCGCTTAACAAGCTGCCGCCTGCTGCGTCCGCGCTCACCGAACTCGCCCAGATCCGCGACAACCCCAAGCCCTACGGCCAGGTCAACCGCATTGAGCCATTGCTCGCCACGGTCACTGCCGCGAACGAGCAGCTGGCCCAGGAAAAGCGCGAAAGGGCTTTGCTCTCCATCGACAGCAAGATCGCAGAGGTGCAGACCAAGCTCGATGCCACAGGCGCAACGCCCGAGGTCAGCAACAAAGCGCTCAAGCCATTGCAAGACCTCAAAACTCGCGTTTCCAGTCAGGTCAGCATCGCCCAGATCCTTTACCTGCAGGGGCAGGGAGGCGAACTCATGGACGAGGCCATTGCGCTCGTTGAAGCGGCGGCCAAGCCCGCCACTGCTGTGGCAGTACCCGGCGCCACCATCCAGCCACTCACGACAGGTTCACCCAACGTGGCCAATGTCGTGACCAAGCCCACCCGCGTGGTACGCGCGGCCGACTTGGCCACCAAGAGCTACCTGGAAACCGAGGCCGATGTGGACATCTACCTGGCCAAGCTCAAGATCGAACTGCTCACTGTCATTCGCGCCGGGCAAAAGGCGCGGGTGCAATAGCAGTGACACGCCGACCGATTAATGTTTCCCGTTCGGGGCATTTTTGTCGCATCGACTCTGATGCTGGTGAATATTTACCTATCGGTAAATTTTTCTTGCATCTGGGCGCAGGGCTCTTCATAATTTCCCGAACAGGAAATTTGCATGAGCCTCCGTATCGACACCCCTGAGTCCCTGGGTCAAGCCATGCGCAGCGCTCGCAAGCAGCTGAACTTGACCCAGCCGCAGCTCGCGCTGGCGGCCGGCGTCGGTGTTCGCTTCATCGTAGATCTCGAAGCCGGCAAGCCCACTTTGCGGCTTGAGAACATCCTGCGCGTGCTGCACGCCCTGGGCGGTGAACTGCAGGTTGGGGGCCTGCCCATCTCGGGCGAGGGCGCCTGACATGGCCCGACAGCTTGGCGTCTGGCTTTTCGGCAACCCCATCGGCACGCTCATTCAGACTGACGGCCGTCTCACCTTCAGCTACCTGCCCGAATGGCTGACCAGCGAACACGCGACGCCGCTTTCTCAGTCACTGCCGCTGCAGGCAGCACCGTTTGACGACCGGGCTACGCGCCCCTTCTTTGCCGGCCTCTTGCCCGAGGGGGAAAAGCGCCGCCTGGTGGCCCAGGCCCTGGGCGTATCCCGCCAGAACGACTTTGCCCTGCTCGACGGCATCGGCGGCGAATGCGCCGGCGCCGTCACCCTGCTGGAACCCGGGCAATCGCCCAGCGATGTCGCCCCGGCAGAAGCCGTGCGCTGGCTCGACGATGCCGATCTGCTCAAGCTGCTCGCTGAAATGCCCCGCCGCCCTATGCTTGCGGGCGACGGCGACTTGCGACTCTCCCTCGCCGGCGCGCAAGACAAGCTGCCCGTGGTCGTTGCAGGCGAGCGTATCGGCCTGCCCCTGTTTGGCTCCCCTAGCACCCACATCCTCAAGCCCGCCATCGAAGGGATTGAAGGAAGCGTCTTCAACGAAGGCTTCTGCATGGCGCTCGCCCGGGCCATGGGGCTCGATGCCGCCCCCACCGAAATCCGCCGGGTGCAAGGGCAGCCCTACCTGCTGGTGCAGCGCTACGACCGCTTGCCTGCCACGCATGCACCCGCCGCATCCACCCAGCGCCTGCATCTGGAAGACTTCTGCCAGGCCCTGGGCGTGCCGCCCGAACTGAAGTACCAGAATGAAGGTGGTCCCGACCTCGCCCAGGCCTTTGCCCTGGTGCGCAGCGCCACGCGCCCCAACGCACCGCACATTCTCAAGATGCTGAGCTTTGTTCTGTTCAACGCCCTCATCGGCAACCACGACGCCCACGCCAAGAACTTCTCACTGCTCTACACACCGCGCGGCGCCGTGCTCGCCCCCATGTACGACGCACTGTCCACCGCCGTCTACCCAGAACTCTCCGACAAGATGGCGATGAGGATCGGCGGCAAGTACCGCTTTGCCGAGCTGCACGTTCGCCACTGGGAGCAGTTTGCCGCCAGCACCGGCCTGTCTCCTGCGCAGGTCAAAAAGGAGCTCAAACGAGTTGCCGAGCGACTGGCCCCAGAAGCGCGGCATTGCCAAGAACAGTTTGCTGTATTAGGTCATGCACATCCGGTGCTCAACCAGATTTGCGAACTAATTGAAGACCGCTGTGCCACCACCCTGCGCCGGCTCGCCTCGTTCCCGGCACAAGCCGAGGACGAAGCCGACAACCCAGACCAAAAGTGAGCCGCGCCATGACCCAGCGGCCAGTCATTCGTCACCACATTCCTTTTGCTGCCCAACCCCCTGACCCCGGGCGCGCCACACCTGCCTCAACATGAACAAGTCCAAGCTCAAGTCATATGCCCCGCAAGCCCGCAAAGACTTTATCTCCGCCGTCACCGCCCGCGCCCACCAGCTGGGGCTGGACGAGGAGCACGGCCAGCTCAAGGTTGCGCCTGCCCAGACCCAGGGCGACGTGACCATCATCGCCGGCCAGGCATGGCCGGCAAAGGTGGATGCGCAGCGCCAGCAGCTCATCGCACGCATGCAGCGCGAGGGCTTTGCCCACACCGTTGAGGCTGTGGCCTATACCTGGTTCAACCGCTTTGCTGCGCTGCGCTACATGGAGTTGCACGACTACCTAGGGCATGGCCACCGCGCCCTCTCCAGCCGCGAGGGCGGTCTGCCCGAGATGCTGGCCCAAGCCAGCGAACTCGCCCAGGGTGGCGACCTGCCCGGCCTGAAGGCCAGCCAGGTCAACGAGCTCAAGCTCGCCGGCAACCGCGACGGTGAGCTCTACCGCTTGCTTCTCATTGCCCAGTGCAACGCCCTGCACCAGGCCATGCCCTTCCTGTTCGAGCACATCGACGACGAAACCGAACTTCTGCTGCCCGACAACCTGCTGCTCAGCGACTCGGTCATCTCCAAGCTGGTGGCGGAGGTTCCTGAGGAAGACTGGGCCGAGGTGGAAATCATTGGCTGGCTCTACCAGTTCTACATCAGCGAGAAGAAGGACCAAGTCATCGGCAAAGTGGTCAAGAGCGAGGATATCCCCGCCGCCACGCAGCTATTTACGCCCAACTGGATCGTGCAGTACCTGGTTCAAAACAGCGTGGGCCGACTCTGGCTCATGGCCAACCCAGACAGCACGCTCGCCAGCCAGTGGCCTTACTACATCCAGACCGCCGAGCAAACGCCCGAGGCCCAGGCCCAGCTCGACGGGCTGATCCAGACCCGGATTCACGAAGATGGTGAAACGCTCGACCCAGAAACCATCACCGTGCTCGACCCAGCCTGCGGCAGCGGCCACATTCTGGTGGTGGCCTACGACTTGCTGAAGGCCATCTATCTGGAGCGTGGCTATCAACCCCGCGCCATCCCTCGCTTAATTTTGGAAAAGAACCTGTACGGGTTGGACATCGACGATCGCGCGGCACAGCTGGCCGGCTTTGCGCTGCTGATGAAGGCTCGCGCAGACGACAGACGCTTGTTCATTGACCCACCTAGGCTTAACGTACTGAGCCTGCAAAGCAGCGCCCGGCTGAACTACGAAGAGCTGTGCACCCATCTGGCACCGTTCAATGTGCAGCGCCACACCATCTGGGGATTGATCGAGACGTTTGAGCATGCCAAAACCTTTGGCTCGCTTATCCAGATTCCCTATGCGCTCAAAACGCACCTTTCTTCATTGTCAGAAACTCTGGCTCTTGTGCTGAAAGAAGGAGATTTGTATGCCAGCGCTGCGGCGGCGGAACTGTTGCCATTGGTGCTCCAGGCGCGGGTGCTTGCGATGCAGTTTGATTCGGTTGCTGCAAATCCACCGTATATGGGCGCGAAAGCATTTACTGCCGTCATGAAAGACTGGTTGAAGGAAAATTTCCCAGCCAATGACAAAGATCTCTTTTCTGCATTCATTGAACGTATTTCAGGAATGTGCAAAAAAACCGGTCATTATGGCATCATGACTTCTTTCGTTTGGATGTTCATTGTTTCATTTGAAAAATTGCGCAAGCATATCATTCAAAGAGAGAGCATAAATTCACTAATTCAATTGCACTATGACGCGTTTGCCGATGCCAAAGCTCACATATGTGCTTTTATAAGTCAACCTTATAAAGTTACTGGTTTTAAATCGAGTTATATTCGGCTGGCCGATTTTCCAGGAATTGATCAGCAAGCGCCTAAAACATTAGAGGCGATCAACAATAGAAATTGTGATTGGTTTTATGAAAAGAATCAGGATGAATTCAATATCATACCTGGAAGTCCAATCGCTTATTGGCTAAAAAATACAAAAGCATTTTCTCTCAAGAAACTTGAGAGTCACTTTATTTCTGGCGGTAGAACTAAAACGCATGGCAATGAAAAGTATCTTCGCTATTGGTGGGAGCCATCTGAGCTTGGAGATCGATGGAAGCCTTACGCCACAAGTGGTGACTTTAGAAAGTATTTCGGAAACCTTCTGCAGGTCATAGATTGGTCGGAGCCAGCTAGGGTTCATTACCACTCACATGGAGGGCTCTATCCTGAGCAGTTTTGGGGCAAGGAAGGAATCACATGGGGGAAGATAACTTCAACTAGAGTCAGTTTTAGACTGAAACCTGATTTCGCACATTATGATTCAGGGGCAGGATCAATTTTTTCAGAGAATTTTAAATGTGATGACTTCATCCTTGGTTATCTGAATAGTCCAATCGTAGATTTGTATTTAAAGGCCATGAATCCTACTGTAAACACTACTGTGAATGATGTGTTTGCATTGCCATTGCCTCCGCGCGAAAATGAAGCAGTAGTGAAATTGAATGTCCGCAGGCTTGTTGATCTTGCGCGATGGGATTGGAACGAGTACGAGATTTCATCGGATTTTTGTGTTTCTCCACTGGCTAAGATGGGAGGGAGCCTGCTTGATTCATTTAGTAGTTGGACTTTGGAAAATGAAAAAAAGATTCTGGAGTTTAAATCCGCTGAGGAGGAGAGTAATTCGTCATTCATTAACTCCATGAAAGTTACCGAGGATGTAAGCCCGTTGATTCCAGTCGAACAAGTTTCACTTACGGTAAATCCTAAGTATCGATACGGGATAGATGTAAGCGACAGGGAGAGAACTCAGCGCTTTACTCGCGATACAGCGATAGAACTTGTTTCCTATGCCATAGGCTGCATGATGGGCCGATACAGCCTCGATGAGCCGGGCCTGATTTACGCGCACGCCGGTAACGTCGGTTTCGACCCCAGCCGCTATGAGAAGAAGTTTCCAGTCGACGCCGATGGCATCGTGTCGTTGACCGACGAGCCCTGGTTCACCGACGACGCCGCCAGCCGTGTGCGCGATTTCCTGCGCGCCGTCTGGGGCGCTGACACGCTAGAAGAAAACATGGCCTGGCTGGCCGAAAGCCTGGGTGTCAAGGGCAGCGAAACACCCGACGAGACCACCCGCCGTTATCTAGCCGACAAGTTTTTCAAAGATCACCTTCAGACCTACAAGAAGCGCCCCATCTACTGGCTCTTCAGCAGCGGCAAGCAGGGCGCCTTCCAGTCGTTGGTCTACCTGCACCGCTACCACGAAGGCACGCTCGCACGACTGCGCGCCGAATACGTCGTGCCACTCACCGGCAAGATGCAGGCCCGGCTGGACATGCTCGACAAAGACGCTCAAGCCGCCACAAGCACCGCCGCGCGTAACAAGATCAGCAAAGAGATCGAAAAGCTCAAGAAAAAGCACCTGGAGCTGCTCGCCTACGATGAGAAGCTGCGCCACCACGCCGACATGCGCATCACCCTCGACCTGGACGACGGCGTGAAGGTGAACTACGGCAAGTTCGGGGACCTGTTGGCCGAGGTGAAGGCCGTGACCGGCGGAAAGGAAGACGAATGAAGATCCAATCACTCCACTTTCAGGACGTCGGCCCGCTGGGCGATCAGACGATCAACCTGCGCAACGATTGGGACGACAGTATCGAGACGCGAACGCTGCTTTCCGGCCCCAACGGCTGCGGCAAGTCCACTGTGCTGCGCACGGTGGCCATGCTGTGGGATGCGCTGGGCTATTGGCTCGACCACCGCAAGACGCTGCCCAGAACCCATGTTGCCCGCGAGTGGTTGCAGCGCTGGGGCGGTTGTGCGGTCATTCTGGAAGGCGTCTTCGATGGCGCACCGACCATCGGCCTCATCTTTGGTGACGCTTCTTGGTGTGACTCGCTGCAAGAAAACAAGCCGCAAGTGCAGTGGATTGGCGAGAGCGTGGCGCGTACCGGCAAGCCTGGCAATCCCAAGCGCAATCTGTTTCTGCCGAACTTCGATTGGGTCACTCGGTGGAGCGACATGCGCAAGCGGATGATCTTGTCGTTTGACAAGGTGGACATTCCGAACGTCGTTTTTCTGGATGCCGAAGAACGTCGCTGGGTGTCACCGCGCAAGAACGTCGGGGACCACGCTGCTGAATTGGCCGGACGCCGCTGGTTGCCGAAGTACGCCGCAAGCGAGGACTGGAAGGACCAGCTGGAGTCTTCGCTGATCACGTTGAAGACGACGCAGTTACACCGGTATCACCAGATCATCAAGCTGCTCAATGGGTTCTTGTCGGGGAAAGAGATCGACCCTGACATACAGCCTGGGGAAGCACGATTGCGCGTGAAGCTCAAAGGCAAGCGTGGTCAACACCACAGCCTTGACGATCTGAGTGCCGGCGAGCATCAGGTGCTGATTCTTCTCTACCTTCTGGCTCGTTGGGCAGAGCGCGGTGCAGTGGTTCTGATTGACGAGCCTGATCTGTACTTGCACCCGTCGTTGGTCGGCGGTCTGTTGGCCAGTTTGGAGAAGCTGGTCGCCGATATCGACGGGCAACTACTGATCACCTCCCACATGCCAGAGATCTGGCAGCGGTATGAGGCCACGGGGCGCCGGGTTGAGTTGGGACGCGGTGTGGGTGAGGAGGCTCGCACATGAGTAAGGTGGATGAGCGCATCCAGCAGATCAAGACGCAGTTGGTGGGCAACACCGGCGTTCGAGTTCTGTTACTGGAAGGCCCTGACGATGTGGACGCATTTCGCAATCTTCTGAATCGGCAGTTCAGTGACTGGGAAAGGTCCTGGCATCTGGAGCCCTCCGAAGGAAAGAAGGCTGTGCTGGCCATGCTCGCGAAGGAGCCGACATGGCATGGCGTAGTAGACCGAGATGAGTGGACCGTTCAGGTCATAACGGCAAAACTCACCGCGCTACCGAACTTGTCTGTGTTGCCGAGGTTCTGCCTGGAAAGCTATCTCGTGGACCCGGCGGAACTCTGGGCGGCATTACCTGCAAAGCAGCAAGCCAAGATCCCGGGAGGACTTCCGCAACTTGAGCAGGAGATCGAGGCAGGTCTGGCAGGCTGGGTTCGGCAGGCCGCTTTGTGGCATGAGGTAAGGCCACTTTGGGACCACCTGCGCGGACTGGGCTTCCCCAATGCCGTAACTGGCAGTCCTCCCATGCCCGATGATGCAGCCTTAACGCAGCTATTCAAAGACTGGCACGACGCGCTGGATGCAACAGCCGTGCTTGCAAAAGTCAAGACCCTTGAGCAACAGCTGAGTACCGTCGAAAGGTCGGAGCTGTATGCCAAGTGGTTGTACGCGAAGGCGTTTTATCCTGAAGTAGTTCACCCTGTATTGAATCGGCTGCTTGGGCAGAAGGACTCTCGGGTCCGTCGCAACGCGATTTTTCGAACGCGAGCCCTTCCGGCGGACATGCAGTCAATTTGGCAAGCCATGGGCCTGATGCCATGAGCCAGCAACGATTGATTGAAAGCCTGTCGTCCCTTTTCACCAGCCACTCAGTGGTGTTCTGGCACGACGTGGACGGTGAGTTCGCCACTACGGTAGACGGCTTGAACCTGGACGGTGTGCAGCTGGTGCGGCTGGACGAGACGCCGGCTTTGCGGGTGAAGCTCGACATGGAGCGCCAGCCTGGTCAGCGCTGGCTGGTGTACAGCAACCAGCCGGAGCCCGAGCCCGCCCGGGACTGGTTGCTCGACGTGCGACTGCGCGGCAAGTCGTTCCGCGCCGATGCATCGTCCATCCTTCTGGAGGACCTGGGCCTGACGACGCAGGCGTTGCGCCACCACCTGAAGGACCGTGCCAAATTCTTGCGGGCCAAAGACCGGGTGGACCGCTTGAAGCGGCTGGTGCTGCCGGGTGATGCTGCGCTGGACCTCGACCGCAAGATGCTCGCGGTACTGACCCGGGCCGACCAGCCCGAGCTGTTTGCGATGCTGCTGCGCCTGTACGGTGCCTTTGTGACCGACGACGTGGCCGACCTCTCGGCAACCCCCAAAGCTTGGCAAGACATCGCGGCCAACGACCTTGCGCCGTCGCTCTGGGCCATGGTGCAGGCGCAACTGGGGTACGCCGATGTAAACCCCAGCTTGCGCGACCTGCTGCTGCGTATGCTGGTCACCGACTTCTGCCGCAGCCTGGACGGCCCGCCGCCACGGCAGCTGGAGCACTTTGTCTTGCCCGACCGCACGCTGGCGGCCAACGCGTCGGTGTTCGTGGCCCGCTGGCGCTCGGACATGGCGCACTTCAATCATTACAACGCCCTGGCCCAGGCTGTGGCCGAAGAGCTGGAACTGGGTCCCCTGCTGGCGGGCCAGGGCGCCGAGCAGCTGGCTGACTGCATGACGTTTGAAGATGTGGAGCTGCGGGTGGTGCAAGACCTGAAACAGCGCATCGTCTCAGGCGCAGGCGCCAATATGGACGTGGTCCATGCTCTGATCGCTCGGCGCCGCGATGGCCATTGGGCCAATCCACTTCTGGCCAGTGCGAACGAACGAACCCGAGCGCTGGCAGCTTGTTACGACGCACTGAGCGCCGCAGCCGACTTCTTCACGCTGAAGGCGCGACATGCAGGCGGTTTCAGTTTTGTGGATGCAGGTGCGGCCTATGCCCACTACCGGGCCGAGTTGTTTCGGTTCGACCAGCTGTATCGCCACTTCCACAACGCAGCCGATACGGTGGAACCCACAGGTTGGGCGGTTCTCCATGGACTGCGAGAGACCATCGAGGGGGTGTACACCGGGTGGTTCATCCCGCAGTTGAGCTCTGCGTGGGCGAAGGTGGTCGAAGGCCCTCAGGGTTTGCTGCAGTCATGGACGTTGCCCGATGTGACCCCCCAGCAAGCATTTTTTGAGCGCAAGGTGATGCCGCTTTTTGACGCGGGCATCAAGCGGGTGTTCGTGGTGATTTCCGATGCCTTGCGTTTTGAAGTCGCCCACGAGCTGGTGCAACTCACTAACAGCAAGAGCCGCTTCAAGGCCACGCTGGAAGACATGCTGGGAGTGCTGCCCAGCTACACGGCCCTGGGGATGGCGGCCTTGCTGCCGCACCAGACACTGGCCTACAAGGAAAGCGCCAACCTGGACGTGTTGACCGACGGCCACTTGGTCGCCACCTTGGAGCAACGCAGCGAACATCTGAAGCCCTTCGGCGGCATGGCTGTCAAAGCGGAGGACCTGATGTCGTTGGGCAAGGAGAAGGGGCGGGAACTGGTGCGCGAGCAGCGCCTGATTTACGTCTATCACGACCGTATCGACATGACCGGCGACAAGCAGGGGTCGGAGACCAAGACCTTTGAAGCCGCAGCGCAGACCGTGCAGGAGTTGTCGCAGCTGCTGGGCTTCATCATCAACTCGCTCAACGGATCGACCGTGCTGGTGACAGCCGATCATGGATTCATCTACCAGGACGCTCCGCTGGACGGGGCAGACAAGTCCACGCTGGACGACAGACCGGCGGGCACCCTGAAGGCGAAGAAGCGCTACCTGATCGGTCGGAATCTTGGCGCCAGCTCAAAAGCCTGGTCAGGCAATACCGCAGTGACCGCAGGGACCACGCCCGAGGGAAGTCTGGACTTCTGGGTGCCCAAGGGAGCGAGCCGGTTTCACTTTGCGGGTGGCGCGCGCTTCGTGCATGGCAGTGCCATGCCCCAAGAGGTGGTGGTGCCGCTAATCAAGGTGCGCGAGAGCGAAGCGGACCACGCCAAGACCCGGTATGTGAACATCAACCTGCTTGGCACGTCCAACAAGGTGGTGACGAGCACACAGCGCTTTGAGTTCATCCAGAGCGATGCGGTATCTGAACGAGTGCTACCCCGCTCGGTGGTGATCGCGCTGCGCGATGGGGACAAGCCCATCAGCGACGAGCAGTCCTTGACCTTCGACAGCACTTCGCAGTTACTCGACGAACGCAAGCGTTCGGTGTTCCTGACTGTGAGCGCAGGTGCGCACGATCCACACAAGCGATACGACCTTGTGGTGCGTGATGCGAGCACCAAGGTGGAGGTGCTGCGTGTGCCCTTCAAAGTGGACCTGGCCTTCGGTAACGATTTTTGAGTTTTGTATTGATGAACGAAATGACCAACCCCGAAGCCCTGGCGGATGCCAGTCTGGACGATCTGCTCAACACACACTTCACAGGCAAGGTGGTTCGCAAGGACCTGACCAAGCTGATCAAAGAAGGCGCAAATGTGCCTGTCTACGTGCTGGAGTACCTTCTGGGCATGTATTGCGCCAGCAACGACGAGGCGACGATCCAAAACGGGATGCAAAGTGTCAAACGCATCCTCGCCGAGAACTATGTACGACCAGACGAGGCGGAGAAGGTCAAGTCGAAAGTGCGCGAGAGCGGCACCTACAAGGTGATCGACAAGATCACGGTCAAGCTCAACGAGAAGCGCGACGTGTACGAGGCACTGTTGTCGAACCTGGGCGTGAAGAACGCCGAAATTTCCGATACCTATGTGCGGCAGTTCGAGAAACTGCTCGTGGGCGGCATCTGGTGCATCGTGACACTGAAGCACGAGTTTGAGGAAGGTCAGAAGGGATCTCCCTTCATGGTCACCGAACTCAAGCCGATTCAGATGCCCAACATGGACATGGACGCCTTGTTCGAGGCGCGTCGTGCGTTCACCGATGAGCAGTGGATCGATGCGCTGATTCGCTCAACCGGCATGGAGCCTAGCTGTTTCAAGGACCGGGTGAAGTGGCACCTGCTGGCGCGCATGGTGCCGCTGGTGGAGAACAACTACAACTTCTGCGAACTCGGGCCGCGCGGCACTGGCAAGAGCCACATCTACAAGGAAATCAGCCCAAACAGCATCCTGGTATCGGGCGGGCAGACCACGGTTGCCAACCTGTTCTACAACATGAGCGCGCGCAAGGTGGGCCTGGTGGGTCTTTGGGATGTGGTCGCTTTCGACGAAGTGGCTGGCATCAGCTTCAAGGACCACGACGGCGTGCAGATCATGAAGGACTACATGGCCTCTGGCTCGTTCAGCCGGGGTAGGGAGTCGATCAACGCCAGTGCGGCCATGGTGTTCGTAGGCAACATCAACCAGAGCGTGGAGTCCCTGGTGAAGACCTCACACCTGCTGGCACCGTTTCCAGAGGCCATGATCGACTCTGCGTTCTTTGATCGTTTCCATGCCTACGTGCCAGGCTGGGAAATTCCGAAGATGCGGCCTGAGTTCTTCACGAACCAGTACGGTTTGATCGTGGACTACCTGGCCGAGTATCTGCGCGAGATGCGCAAGCACAGCTTCGCGGACGCGATCGACAAGTGGTTCAAGCTGGGTAACAACCTGAACCAACGAGACACCATCGCTGTTCGACGCACCACATCCGGCCTGCTCAAGCTGGTGAGTCCAAACGGCGAACACACCAAGGACACGGTTCGAAAGTGTCTGGAGTACGCGCTGGAGGCTCGTCGACGCGTCAAGGAACAGCTGAAGAAGATCGGAGGCATGGAGTTCTACGACGTGCACTTCAGCTACATCGACCTTGAAGACGGAGTGGAACGCTTTGTGAACGTACCGGAGCAGTCGGGTGGTGCGCTGGTGCCAGAAGGGCGCTTGCAGCCTGGCACGCTGCACACGATCAGCATGGGCAGTTCGGAAATGCCCGGCATTTACCGCCTGGAGATTCAGTCGATTCCGGGTGGTGGCAAAGCCAGTGTTTCCGGCGCTGCGCCGCGAGAGGCAGTGCGCGTTGCGTTTGACTATTTCAAGGCCAACTCGTCGCGTGTGAGCGCATCCATCAAACCCGGCGAACGAGACTTCCACACCCATCTCGTTGAACTGCAAAACAGCGGTGCTCCGCAAGCGCTGACGCTGGCTAGCTTCATCGCCCTGTGCTCAGCGGCCCTGGCCAAGCCCGTGCAGTCCCAATTGGCGGTGCTAGGCGACATGAGCCTGGGCGGCACCATCGTTCAAGTGCGCAATCTGGCTGAGAGCATGCAGGTGGCATTTGACGCCGGCGCCAAACGGATCTTGTTGCCCATGTCCAGCGTGACTGACATCCCATCTGTGCCAGGCGAATTGTTTGCGAAGTTTCAGACAAGTTTTTACTCTGACCCTGTTGATGCAGTCTTCAAGGCGCTGGGCGTTGAGTAATTAAAAATCACCACCATCGGACCAAAAGAAGAAGATAGATAGAGCTCGAAAAATTCATATCAAAAACTCTTTTGGAGATTTCGTTCGGCATCTAAGAAACCAACAATTAGGGTACGGCGAACCGCACGATCGCCCAGCTACTCAATAGCCGTGGTTTGGAACCTGGTTTACAGCACCTTGTTCGAGCGGTGGGAAGCTCGCCAGGTTGATGTAGCCCAGCAAAGTGACGATGGCATCGCCCAGTTCTTCGTCCAGCGACCACATATCCCTTGGATCCAAAGACCCGCACTCGTCTGCATTCCACTAGCCCAGTAGGAAGCCAGCCACCCGCCGGCTCTGCCCTGTGTCATTGCGCGCGGCCGATAACAGCAGCTCGAAGGACTAGATCTCCGCGGCAGTCATGGCCACCGGAGGCGTGATGTTGAGTTTGTCGAGGATGTCTATGTCTGACCTGTTAGAGCATTGGACGGTCGATTTCTGATGTTACATTGACCTTACATTTGGCTCTTGTTCAAGAGGCTATGTCGTGGAGGCGGTGTGTCTTTGCCTGGTGAGAGTACACCTGCTGCGAAGCGCATTTTCACTAACAAAAAGGGCACTCATGCCAAACGCGGTTGCACTTTCCAAAGACTGGGTCTGTTCAGGTTCTGAGCTCAAGCCAAAGACCGGCGCCACAGCAGCTACCACCTGGCTGCTGTCAGGCAACGAGATCAAATTGAAGCAGGGGTTCAGCGCCAGCAACACGTGGGTCTGGGATGGCAAGGAACTCAAGCCCAAGCAGGGCGCGACATCTGCCAACACATGGGTCGTCGACAGTCAAAAAGCTCGACCAAAGCAAGGGGCGACATCGGGCAACACATTCAATGTCGACGGTGCCCCGATCCTCGTGATTGCAGGTCAGCTGGCGCTTCGCCTGTGGTGAAGACTTCAAGGTTAAGTTGAAAGACCTGCCGAGTCCCTTCAAGCGCGTGAAGGCGGTTGCCGCGGAGGCGGCCGGCAGGCACGCCGCCAACGTTGCCGATCGTGCGGCTGAGAAGATCCGACAACTCGACCAAAACCATGAGGAGATCGCCGATCGCGCTGACACGGTAGCCAAGGCAACTCGGGTTGCGGCAGGCGTTGCCGTGACGGGCGCTGCTATCGCCGCGCCAACCGGGATCACTGCAGTAGGCGATGCTCTTGGGGTCGTCAGCGCGCAAATCATCACGACGGTTGCACCGATTTTGATCGTGATCGCAGGTGGTTCGCTCACGATATCTGCCGCCGCATCCCTGTATTCGAAAAGCAGGAAGCGCAAGTTCCTCAGGGACGCTCTTGCGCTTTCTACTCCGCCGGACGCGGAAGAAAACCGCGAGACCTGACTTGAGGTCAGAGCATACGGCAGATACCTTTGGACCGCCCTCTTAGATCAATTGTGCGCGGGGACTCAGAGCATGGAGCTCCACGAGCGCATGCCATATTTCATCAATTCATCGCCTAAAAATATGACATCAGAGAAATTCAGATCTTGGGTCTCCTCGAAAGATCACTTCGTCAGCACTTGCGATGGTGGCGACCTCGGGACAAAGGAGGAGCCATCAACCTGGTTGATGGGTGTGGAGCCGGGTTGGTCCTTGGCCGACCAGGCCAGGGAGCTGGCCAACGTTGCGGCTCCACGTACCCTGGATGAAAGCTACTCCGTCGAGCTGCAGCTCGGGTGGCCCTTCAATCGGAGCGCTTTCAAGCTGCTGTGCGCGCTCGATGGAAGCTCGGCCGAGGACTACAAAGACTTTGCACTGCGCGTGCGGCCGTTCGAGAAGGGCTCCAAGGGCTACTTCAAGGCCAACCTCTTTCCAGTGCCCCTGCACACGCTCGCCGCATGGGATGAGGAAGCCATTCGCGACACCGGCTTTGACACGAAGTCGGCCTACCAGGCCTGGTTGCGCGAGGCGAGGTTCCCCGTGGTGACAGCTCACCTGGAAGAATGCTGCCCGAAGGTGTTGATCGGAACTGGGCTGTCCCACCTGGCCGACTTCATGGCAGTGGTAAGAGCAAAAACCCAGCAGCTGCACACGATCACGGTCAACGAGTTCGAAAAGCGGATCTACGTGGCCACCGATGGCCTGGTGCCCCTAGTGGTGCTGCCACACCTCTCTGGGGGCTCCAATGGACTCAACAGCAATGCGGCCATCGAGCAGGCGGCCACTCTGATCCTGGACAACGTTCAGTTGTAGGCGCATTGAAGCCGCAGGCCTTGCACCTGGCGCTTCCACACAGCCTCGGCCAGAAGCGGTCAGCTCTCTACCGAAAATGCCGACGTCAAGAAAGCCGCTCACAGCGGCGCTGTCTGCCCTAGTGCAGGTTAAGCGGCATGGTTGCTCCACAGCGCATCAGCGACCACCGAGTACGGCACGACCTGTCGAATGGCCTTGCACTGGCTGCTCAATGATGTCTCAGCAGATGCAGCCAATTTAGCTCGAATGGCGAGACTAGGTTCGACGCTCGCCGCGGCAATTAACCACAAAAGCATCTTCGGTTCACCAATTCTGTTGTAGATCTTGCTAGAGCTCTCCTCTGGCGCACGCAGATAGGAGCCAGTGCCAGGCGTCAACCCGAGCCAGCCCAGCCAATGATCCCGCTGGGTTGTGTAGCGGTTGTAGCCCTGTGTGCCTTTAGGCACTTCAGGGTCGCTTGGCAGTCGGCAGATCATTTCGCCAAGACCCTTTGCGTTCTCGATGTCTGTTCGGTTCATATGCGGCGAGGGCACGTTGTTCGTTAGGCGTCAGCACTCGGGTGTATGGCTGGTATGTAGCCCGCTCGAAGTGCCAAGACTGTAGCCATTGGGGTGAGGAGTTCAACTTCGGACTTGGGCAAGGCCTCTTGCGTGTAGCCATCAAATGACCAACGAAAGTGCCCCCCGCTGGTCACAACGTAAGCCTCTCCCGCATGTTCGAACATCGTGCCCACGGGCAGTGTTCTCAAGGCAACCTTCCCCTTTCGACTTGTCCGATCGACGTGCAAACGTTCATCGACTTCGGAGATCATGGGCTTCTCCCAATTTTCTGGACGCATTGCTTGGTCTGCCAAAGCTCTCCGGTAGATCTGGCGCCCGATGGACATTAACTCTTTAGCTCAGAAAATTTGGCAGCCATCGTTGGATTCCCCCGGGTCAGCTTTTTGATCGTCACATCCTGTGCCTTGTCGTTCGCGAGACGAAGGTTTCTGTCGGTGCCGAGCAGGGCCTCCTTCGTTTTCTGAAGGTGGTCGATCGACTTGTCGATCTCCTCGATCGCCGTTTGGAACCGCCTAGAGGCAAGGTCGTAGTTCTTCGCGAACGCTGTCTTGAACCCCTCGAGCTCGTTCTCGAAGTTCGTGATATCGATGTTTTGCGCCTTGAAGAGCGCCAGTTCTGACTTGTACTTGACCGAGTTCATCGCCGCATTTCGCAGCAAGGTGATGATCGGGATGAAGAACTGCGGTCGGATAACGTACATCTTCGGGTACCGGTGGAACACGTCGAGGATGCCGGTGTTGTAGAGCTCGCTGTCAGGCTCCAGCAGGGACACCAAAACGGCGTACTCGCATCCCTTTTCGGTGCGATCCTTGTCGAGCTCTTTCAGAAAATCTTCGTTCCTGTTCTTGGTCGCGGTCCGATCGCTCTCGTTCTTCATCTCGAACATGATCGAGACGATCTCAGTTCCTACCTCATCCGAGTCGCGAAAAATGTAGTCGCCTTTGCTGCCGGTGCGTGCGTCGTTGTCCTTCTCGAAGAAGGCCCGGGGAAACGCGGTGGCTCGGATGCGGTTGAACTCGGTTTCGCAGTGCTGCTCCAGGGTTTCGCCCACCATCTTGGTGGACAGACGAGCCTTCAGGTCCCTGAGTCGTTCAATGGCGTCATCGCGGTCCTTGATCTGCGTCTCGTACTTCTCCTTGAGCGACTTCTCGGCAAGTTGTTTCTCGAGCTCCGCTCGGTCCAACTCGTTCTTGAGCCGGTCGCGTTCCTTCTCGACCGTACCCACCGCCTCATTGACCGCGAGCTTTTGCGCGACTTCGATGGCATCCAGTTTTGCCTTGAGACTTTGGAGCTCAGCGTCTTTCGACGCAGAAGTCTTCTGCAGTTCATTCACCAGTTTGGCGGCAGCCAGGTCCGCCGCTGCTTCCTTGTCACGCCGAGCCTGTGCGAGTTCATTCGCGAGCGCATCGCGTTCCTTCTCCACTGCGCTCAGAGCTTCCGATACAGCGAGTCTGCGCGCTACCTCGCTGGCTTCGATCCGAGACTTCAGGTCCTGAATCTCTGAGTCCTTGGCTGCGGCAGTCATCTGCATCGCGCTGGATATTTTGGTCGTAGCAAGTTCAACGGCATTGCGCTTGTCCTGCTCGGCCAGCTCGAGCCGCTCGTGGAGCTGCTGTTCAAACTCGCCATCGCGAACTTG
>LNFM01003299.1_pt1 | contig 32991 bp, 32 predicted proteins | sample 596031 | NCBI WGS metagenome assembly LNFM01 (sample SAMN04254537, study PRJNA301005) | activated carbon metagenome | isolation source: dual media filters at the Ann Arbor, Michigan drinking water treatment plant | place: USA: Ann Arbor | reverse complement strand
CCGCTCGACGAGGCGCGTGCCCGCGCCGAACTGGCCGCGGCCGACGCGGACCTGCCCGCCCTCGACGCGGCGGCGGCCATCGCGGCACATCGGCTTGCGGTGCTGCTGGGCGAGTCGCCATCGGGCTACGAGGCACCCGTGGCGGCCGACCGGTCGCTGCTCCAGGTGACGCTGCGTCTGCCCGAACCCGCGCAGTGGGCCGCACAGCGGCCCGATCTGCAGGCCGCGGAGGCGCGCCTGCAGGCCCTGGGCCTGGATGTCGAGACCGTGCGCGCCGAGTTCCTGCCGCGGCTGTCCATCGTCGGCGTGCTCGGCGTCGTGGCGGGTTCGGTGTCGGGGCTCGGTGCGGCGGGCAGCGCCTCGTGGTTCGCGGCGCCGAGCCTGTCGCTGCCCGTGTTCGACCATTCGCGCATCGACGCCCGGCTGCAGGCGGCCCGGGCCAGCGAGCGCGAGGCGCTGCTGGCCTATCGGCAGCGCGTGCTGCTGGCGACGGAGGAAGTGGAAAGTGGGCTGGCCCAGGTGCGGCACGGGCAACGTCGGCTGGCGTCCCTGCAGGAGCAGGCCCGGCAGGCTGTGGTGGCCGAGGGCCTCGCCCGCAAGCGCTTCGAGTCTGGCGGCACCGACCTGCTGGAACTGCTCGACGCCCAGCGGACGGCGCAGCGGGCACAAATCGGACTGTCGGTGGGCTGGACCGTCCAGCAGCAGCAGGTGGTGGCTTTGCAGCGCGCACTCGGTGCGCGTTTCCTGCCGGCGGACGGTGTCGCGACGACCTCTCAACTGGCCGCGGAGAGTAGGCGCGCGCCGTGAAGGTTGCCGACTTGGGTTTGCGCCAGAAGGAGGGACTCACAGGGTGAGCCGTCGCGCCCGCGGCGGAACCCAGCCGCGCCGTGGCGGGCGCCACTTTGAAAGCGCAGGAAGTCCCGCCCTGTGCGCGGCCCCTTGGTGGTCCGACAATGCGCCGAACCCCACAGTGAAGCGAGTTGGCCATGTCTTATCCTCGTGAGTTCCTCGACCTCGTCGACAAGTTCATCCATCTGGCCAACGAACTGGCTGAAGGTGGGCAGGCAGGAGAGGTGAGCGCCGCAATCCTGTTTGCTGCAGGTCGCTACAACGCCTTCAACTTCGTGTCCACGGGTGGCACGGACGAGACCAGGGCACAGGCCGAAGAGTTCTACGTGTCGGAGTACCGCACGGCACTCGTATCCAACCTGGATGGCGTCGTCGGGCCTGTCGTCAGACCTCAGGGGTAGCCCCGTGGCCAAGACGGTCTGAAGCCGTGTGCTCGAGGGATCGGTCAGCCGCGTGCGGTTCGCGGCCCGCTTGAGCCAGCGCCTCTCCAGTATCGCAACAAGTGCGGGGAGTTCTGCAAGGCTTTGATGTGCAGCGATCAATCTGCAAAGCAACTCTGGCAACGCTGTCGTAGCTCTACGCCCTTGGTTGGGCTCATCAGTCGACTCAGAACCCCGCCACGAGCTCGGCGGCGACCGCCAGTGCCTCGTCGACCAGCGCATCGGCGTCGGCCAGCGTGCTGCGCGGGTTGATGAAGCAGGGCCGAATGGCGAAGCGGCCGCCGACCCGTGTCGACGACGTCACGCTACGGCCGCGCGCGCGCATCCCGTGCAGCACCGCCTCGTTGAGTGCGTCCAGCCGCGATTCGTCGGTCCAGTGCGTGGGGCGGACGCGGAAGCAGCAGATGCTCAACACCGGCTCGGCCAGCAGTTCGAGCATCGGCTCGTTGCGTACACGGTCGGCAACCCGGCGTGCGCAGTCGTTGTGGCGCACGATGCGCTCGCGCACGCCGCTGGCGCCGATTTCGCGCAGGATGGCCCACACCGCCAGGCCACGCGCCGGTGCCGAGAAGTCGACGCCGAAGTCCGGCGTGCCCAGGCCGAGTTCATCGAAGGGCGATCCAGTGTCCGCCGTGCCGATGGGTGCGTGGCGCTCCCGGTCATAGGCGCCGGTCTCGCACTCGAAGGCGCGGCCCAGCACGCCGGCATCACGGACGATGGCCGCACCGGTACCGACCGGCGCCGCCAGCCACTTGTGCGGGTCGATCGCAAACGAGTCGTAACACGCGACATCGCCATAGCGCTCGCGCACGCGTGCGTCGAGCACGCCCCAGCCGCCGTAGGCACCGTCGACATGCAGCCAGATGCCGCGTTCGCCGGCGATGCGTGCCAGCCGGTCGATCGGGTCGATGCGGCCCGTGTTGACATCACCCGCACAGGCGACGATGGCGACCTGCGAGCGCCCGGCGTGCGCGTCTTCGTCGAGCCGGCGCCGCAAGGCATCGACATCGATCGTGCCTTCGCCATCGAGCGCGATCTCGCGCAGGCTGCTGCGACCGAGGCCGAGCACGCCGAGCGCGCGGCCGACGACGTGGTGGGTCTCGGTCGAGCAGTACACGCGCGGCTCGAAGAAGCCGAGGTTGCCGTCGCGCCCGGGATTCAGGCCCAGGCGCTCGCCGGCATGCTGCCGCGCCGCGCCCAGGCCGATCAGGTTGGCCGTCGAACCGCCGGCCGTGAACGTACCGACATGGGACGCCGGAAAGCCGAGCAGCGCGATCAGCCAGCGCATGGCCAGGTCGTCGGCGAAGTTGCCTGCGGTGGCCCACCAGCGCTGCGGTACCGCCACGGCCTGCGCCAGGTCGGCCGCCACGGCGACGTCGGTCGGCATCGTCGTCACCCAGCCCGTGAAGCCGGGGTGGCCGGTGCGCAGCCCGTTGCCGACGATCAGTTCCGACAGCTCGCCGAGCACCGCGTCGCGGCCGATGCCGTCGACCGGCAGCGGCCCGTCCAGCGCCGCGAGCCAGCGTGAGCGCAAACGTGCCGGGTCAAGGCCCTCGAAGCGCACGAAGCGTTCGAGCCCCGGCATGACGGCGCGCAGGGCACCGGCCAGATCGTCGGTCGACGCGCGGTCGCGGCGGGTGTCGTCGGTCATGGGCGCCGTGGGCTGCGCACTCAGGCGGCCGGCGGCATCTGGAAGCCCGGCGTCGATCGCGACAGCGCTTCCTCGTCGGGCGTCATCTCGGTGGCCACACCTTCGAACAGCGGCGTCGACAGGTAACGCTCGCCGGTGTCGGGCAGCATGCAGCACAGCACTGCACCTTCGGGCGCCTTCTCGGCGACCTGGATCGCCACGGCCAGCGATGCGCCACCCGAGATGCCGGTGAAGATGCCCTCCTCCATCGCCAGCCGCTTCGACCACGCGATGGCATCCGGGCCGGTGACGGCGATCAGTTCGTCGTAGTAGTGCTTGTCGACCGCCTCCTGCAGCACGTAGGGGATGAAGTCCGGTGTCCAGCCCTGGATCGGGTGCGGCGTGAAGGCGGGGTGGCTGACGGCGGGCGAGTCGCCGTCGCCACGCTGCTGCGCGATGCCGCTGGCGAGCAGCGGGGCGATGGCCGGCTCGCTCAGCACGATGCGCGTTTTGGGCCGTTCCTTGCGCAGCACGCGGGCGACACCGGTCACGGTGCCGCCGGTGCCGTAGCCGGAGACCCAGTAGTCCAGCCGTTCGCCCTGGAAGTCGGCCATCAGCTCGCGCGCCGTGGTGTTCTCGTGGATCGTCGCGTTGTCGGCGGTCTCGAACTGGCGCGCAAGGAACCAGCCGTTGGCCTGCGCCAGTTCCTTCGCCTTCTGGTACATGCCCAAGCCCTTCGCGGCGCGCGGCGTCAGCACGACCTTGGCGCCGAGGAAACGCATCAGCCGCCGCCGCTCGACCGAAAACGAATCGGCCATCGTCACGACCAGCGGATAGCCCTTCGCGGCGCAGACCATCGCCAGGCCGATGCCGGTGTTGCCGCTGGTCGCCTCGACGACCGTCTGCCCCGGTCGCAATTCGCCGCGGCGTTCGGCCTCCTCGATGATGCTGATGGCCAGCCGGTCCTTCACCGACCCTGCCGGGTTGAAGAACTCGGCCTTGACGTACAGCCGCACATGCTTGGGCGCAATGCGGTTCAGGCGGATGCACGGCGTGTTGCCGATGGTGTCGACGATGCTGTCGTAGAGACGGCCGCGACCTTCTGTCGAGCGTGAAGCATGCAAGCCCATGACGGAGTTCCCACGTGGTGTCGAACGCGCAGCGAGGCGCGGGATGCGCGCGGGCTGTTTGCACGGTGGCGGCGCCGCAGTCGAACTGCCGGCCGGAAGAGCGATGAGGGTATCCGGCTGGCCCTGCCTGTCAAGACCGCAACCGCCAGTCGCGGTGGTGGGTGCAGGCGGTGAGCGCAGGCGATGGGCAACATCGGGAAGTCCTGGTGCGAAAGCCGTTGCGCGCGTCGGCAAGAGGCTGTGGACCTTGTTGCGGTGAAAACACCGGGGCCGGCCATCACGGCCAACAGGGTGGGCAAGCTCATCGCCGCCAGGCAGGGCCTGGGCCGGATTTCGCTGTTGCCGCAGCCCGAACAGTCAATGCGCCATTAGCCCGCGCCGCTTCGCTACGCTTCAGGTGAATCGAAACCCCAGCACAAACCGGGAGGCTCGCTCATCGAGCGGCATCAGTCCTTGCAGTGCTTCTCCCGCATCGTCGAGACCGGCGGCTTTGCCGCCGCAGCGCGCCATCTCGACGTGGCCCGCTCCGGTCACGCGCACGGTCCAGGCGTGGGAAGAACGGACCGACGCTCGATTCGAAGGACGCCTTGATCGAGGCGATGGCCTTCGAGGCCGGCTACCGCCCCGCCAGCTTCTTCAACCGGCTGTTCCGCCGCAAGGGGATGATGTCGCCCGCGCCGTACCGACGTCGATTCGGTCGGATGACGCTGCGCCTGCGAGAGGCCGGCGGTGCTCTTGCCTGATCGCTCCCACAGGACTCAATCGGAGGTTTCGTCTTGGCCGAATCAGAGACGTCTCACGACGCCACGCCCTCGCTATGGGCCGACATGCGCGCCGCGCTGCGCGGAACCGACGCCGACTACACGCGCATTCCGCTGAAGCGCGCGGTGCTCCTGCTCGCCGTGCCCATGATGCTGGAGTTGGTGCTCGAGTCGACCTTTGCCGTGGTCGACATCTTCTTCGTCGCCCGGCTCGGCGCCTCGGCGGTGGCCACGGTCGGCCTGACCGAGACCTACCTGTTTCTTCTCTACTCCATCGCCATGGGGCTGGCGATGGCCGTCACCGCCATCGTCGCGCGTCGCATCGGCGAGCGGCGCGGCGAGGAGGCTGCGCTGTCGGCCGTGCAGGCGATCGCGCTGGCGGCGCTGGTGTCGGTGCCGTTCGCGCTGGCGGGCATGTTCTGGGCGCAGGACCTGCTGCGCCTGATGGGCGGGGACGACTGGGTGGTCGAGCATGGCTACCGCTACATGCAGTGGATGCTGGGCGGCAACGTGATCATCCTGCTGCTGTTCGTCATCAACGCGATCTTTCGCGGCGCGGGGGACGCCGCGGCAGCGATGCGCGTGCTGTGGGTTGCCAATGCGCTGAACATCGTGCTCGACCCGATCCTGATCTTCGGCCTGGGCCCGGTGCCTGCCATGGGCGTCGAAGGGGCTGCCATCGCCACCACCATCGGCCGCGGCGCGGGGGTGCTGATGCAGGTAGGGATCCTGATGCGGGGCAGCGAGCATCTGCGTATCCGCCGCGAGGCCCTGCGCTGGCACGGCGCCACGACGCTGCAGATCGTGCGCACCTCGCTCGGTGGCATCGGCCAGATGATCGTGTCGATGACGGCCTGGATCTTCCTGATGCGCATCCTGTCCAGCGTGTCCACCGAAGCCGTGGCCGGCGCGACGATCGCGATACGCATCATGATGTTCACGTTGATGCCGGCCTGGGGCATGTCCAACGCCGCGGCGACACTCGTCGGTCAGAACCTCGGGGCCGGCGAACCGGCGCGCGCCGAAGCCGCGGTGTGGCGCATCGGCTGGATGAACATGGTCTTCACGGTGGCCGTGTCGGTGCTCTTCTTCGTCTGGCACGACGCCATCATCGGCCTGTTCACCGACGACGCGGCCGTGGTGGCCATCGGCGGCGAGTGGCTCTCCATCCTGGCCTATTCGTACTTCGTGTACGGCTGGTGGATGGTGTCGGTGCAGGCCTTCAACGGTGCCGGTGACACCATGACACCGACCTGGATCAACCTGGTGTTCTTCTGGCTGATCCAGATCCCGCTGGCCTGGGCGCTGGCCCTGCCGCTGGGCTGGGCCCACTCGGGCGTGTTCTGGGGTGTGTTCGTCTCGGAGACCGCGGTGGGCGTGTTCACGCTGTGGCTGTTCAGTCGCGGTCGGTGGAAGACAGCGAAGCTGTGAGACCGTGATCCAGCAGAACGGCGCACCCGGGCCGCACGGGCCGTGAAGGCATCTGCTTCCACTTCTTCGATGGAGACTTCGATGAACGAGGAACATCCGCCCGTAGACGGTGCGCAGCCCGCCACGCCGGGCCGCACGTCGCCCACGCCTCGAACCGCTGCAGCCATGCCAACCGGTATCGAGATTCGCGTTCTGCACGCAAACGAAGTTGCATGGATGCGCCGCATGCTGTGCATGTTCGGTGTGGCCTTCGAGGAAGAAGCCACGTACACCCGCAAGCAGCCAGACGATGCCTACCTGGTGCGGCTGCTCTCGAACCCCGACTTCATCGCGATCGCAGCCATAGGCAACGGCCTCGTCGTCGGCGGGCTGGCGGCCTATGTGCTGAACAAGTTCGAGCAGGCCCGGTCCGAGGTCTACATCTACGACCTCGCGGTCGCCGAAGGGTCACGCAGGCAGGGTATCGCCACGGCGCTGATCAGGGCGGTTCAGAAGGAAGCGAACGCACGGGGAGCCTGGGTGACTTTCGTGCAGGCGGATCGCGAGGACGAAGCCGCAGTGGCCCTCTACACCAAGCTCGGGATTCGCGAAGAAGTGCTGCACTTCGACATCCGGGCAGCGGAAGGTGCCGCCTGATCCATCCTGCGGAACGCGGGGGCCGGTACGCTGGCCAGCGGGCAGGCGCGACGGGTCGTCTGTCTGTCTCTTCGATGGTCTCAACCGAACGCCACCCGCGTGGCGATCGACGCCTTCGTGCCCGGCTGGACGCCTCGACGATCGATGCGACGCGTATCCTTTTGACCCACTGCCTGTTGTGCTCGCTGGGCCAGCTGCTGGCCGCAGTCTCATGACCCGTACGACGACTCAATCTCAGAGAAGGATGCTGCCATGAGTGCCAAGGCCCAGGAACTCGCTGCCCGATTGATCCGCAACGTCGACGGTGTGGAGCTGAAGCATTTCGTGCGAGGCAGCGTGTACGAAAGCCATGGCGGCCGCCTGTCGGTAGGCACCGCCGCGAAGAAGCTGGCCGCAGGCGTGGACACCGTACCGCCGGGCAAGCGCAGTTGCCCGTACCACTTTCACCATGCCGAAGAGGAGATCTTCATCGTTCTGGAAGGCGAGGGCACGCTCCGCGTGGCCGGTGAAATGCTTCCCATCGCAGCTGGCGACGTGATCTTCATTCCGCCTGGACCCGAGTATCCACACCACATCCTGAACACCTCGGACGCACCGCTGAAGTACATCTCCATCGGTACCAACGAACCGATGGAGATTTGCGAATATCCCGACTCCGGCAAGTACCTGGTGGGTGCACCCAACTTCCACACCATCAGCCGAAAGGGAGGTGAACTCGATTACTGGGACGGCGAAATGTGAGCGAGGCGGGCCGGGAACCCTCGGAATTGCAGGGCCCCGAACGCCAGGTCTTCGAAGTGCCGACGCCTAACGTGACTCGACCGAACTCCGTCGACACAGCGACGCTCGCCTCTGCGGCAGCACGCAGACCATGACCCTGCGCTGCATCAGGCCCGCGTCGCCCAGTCCAGCGCCGCCTTGCCACCGGCCGCCGAGGCCGTGCTGACCACCGTGCCCCAGGCCATGTCGATCAGCGACAAACCCAGCGGCCAGCCCTTCAGCGTGGCCAGGTTGGTCAGGTCGTAGGTGGCGTAGGCGAAGAAGCCGAACAGCGCCGCCATGCCCAGCGTCTCGGCCCAGCCGCGCGGCGCGCCCGGTGCCAGCTGCGGCGCCACCGCGAACACCACCACCCCCACCGCGTACAGCACGTAGAACAACACGGCCACCGGCACCACGGGCTGCTCGGCCATCAGGTGGCCGATGCCCCGCTGGTACAGCGGCGTGGCGATGACGCCCAGCCACAACAGGTCCAGCGCCACCATCACGGTGGCGGTGCCGGCGTAGGCGGCGAGATAGCGGTTCATCGTTGCGGCGTCCAGGTTCAGGGCCGGGGTGGCGGGCCGGCGGTGGCGCAGTCAGGGGCCACGGCGTCCTGGCGTCAGGGCACGGCGGTCAAGGCGCAGCGGTCACGCGCCACACGGTATTGCCCACGTCGTCGGCCACCAGCAGGCCGCCACGCGTGTCGACCGCCACACCCACGGGCCGGCCCCAGGCGTCGCCATCGGCACTGAGGAAGCCGCCCAGCAGTTCCACCGCCGGCCCGGCCGGGCGGCCATCGCGGAAAGGCACGAAGACGACCTGGTAGCCGCTCTTCGGGCGCCGGTTCCACGAGCCGTGCAGGCCGACGAACATGCCCTGCGCGAACGGTGCCGGCAGGGCGCTGCCCACCGACGCGGCCAGCCCCAGCGGCGCCACGTGGGCTCCCAAGGCGTAGTCGGGCGCGACGGCCGAGGCCACGCGCGCCGGGTCACCTGGCTGCACGCGCACGTCGACATGGTGGCCGTAGTAGCTGTACGGCCAGCCGTAGAAGGCGCCGTCGCGCACCGACGTCAGGTAGTCGGGCACCAGGTCGCTGCCCAGTTCGTCGCGTTCGTTCACCACTGCCCACAGCACCGGCGCAGCCGCGGTCGCGGTCGCGGCCGAACCGGCCGCGGCTGCGGCCGCGGGTGCGGGTGCGGGTGCCCAGGCCAGCCCCACCGGGTTGCGCAGGCCGCTGGCGAAGACGCGGTGCTCGCCGTTGGCGATGTCCACGCGCCACACCGCCGCGCGCCCGGCCTCTGCCGCCATGCCGCGCTCGGCCACGTTGCTGTTCGAGCCCACGCCCACGTAGAGGTGGCGGCCGTCGGTGCTGGCCAGCAGGCTCTTCGTCCAGTGGTGGTTGATGGGCCCGCCCGGCAGCGTGACCAGGCGCGTGCCGGGCGCGGTGATGGTGGTGTCGCCGCGGCGATAGGGAAACCACAGCACCTCGTCGGCGTTCGCGACGAACAGCCTGTCGCCCACCAGCGCCATGCCGAAGGGCGAATGCAGGCCTGACAGCAGCACCGTGCGCTGGTCCGCGAGGCCATCGCCGTTCGTGTCGCGCAGCAGCGTGATGCGGTCGGCGCTGGGCACGCCCGCGCCGGCACGTTGCATCACCTGTCCCATCACCCAGCCCTTCACACGAGCGATGAGCCCGGGGTTGCCGCTGTCGCCCTTGGCCGGCGCGTTGCTCTCGGCCACCAGGACGTCGCCGTTGGGCAGCACCAGCAGCCAGCGCGGGTGCGCCAGGCCCTGGGCGTAGGCCACCACGCGGGTGCCCAGGGCGGGCAAGGGCGTGGCCCCGGCGGGCCAGCCCACGGCCGGCGCGATGTTCACGGTGGGGATGAGGGCGCTGCGCGGTGCCGGCAGTTCGGGCTGCGGCCCGGTACCCGCGGCAAAGGGCAGGCGCGCCGATTCGGCGCAGGCGCCCAGCAGGGTACAGGCGGCCAACAAGGTGATGGCCCGCAGGGCGTCGGTGCGCCTGGCGGGCCGGTGTCCCACCGGTCTGCGCGAGGCGGGCGAGGGTGTGCGCTCAGCGCAGGGGCGGCGGGGATGGCGTGACAGGGCGACCTCGACAACGTGGGGGGTGGGTGGCCGCCGCCCAGGAACGCGACGGCGCGCGCGACCGCGGCAGTGTCTGCGCAGGCTTCGCCGCGCGTCTGTCCTTCAGCGCACGCAGGCGGCCCGCGCCTTCACCACACCGCGTTGGGCTCGGCTGGCCCGGCGTGGGCGTGCTGGCCTGGCGCGGGCGCCGCCGGGCTGACCCGACCAGGTGCTGAGCCGCGGACCGGGGCGCGCTGCGCTGCGCCCAGGACTGTCTGAAGTCACCGCGCCGGGCCGTCTCCAGGCGTTGCGGCTCGATGGCCGTCAGCTTGTCGGTGTGCGCGCGCAGTCACGCTGACGTTCACGCGCGCACGTTGGCGACAGGCTGCCGCTCCAGCAGTGCTTGCCAAGGGGTGGCCCGTCATTCGTTGTCGCGCAGCCGGCTTTCCAGCCAGGCCTTGGCGAAGCGCATTTCCGTGTCCACCGTCGAAGCGGAGATCTGCAGCACCTGAGCGATCTCGTCGTAGGTCATGCCGCCGAAGTAGTGCAGTTCCAGCACCCGGGCCTTGCGCAGGTCGGCTCGGCCGCCATGGAAGACATGCCTGAGCCTCGCGCCACGCCCGAGCAGGTGACGTGGCTGCTCGTCGCCTGGTGCGCCGGCGATGCCCAGGCCCTGGCCGAGCTGACGCCGCTGGAAATGGCCGTGCTGGGCTGCCGTGACTGTGTTGCCCGCACCACGGCGCAGCCGGCATTCGCGAAGTCGCATGCGGCCCCGTTGGCCGGCTTCGCCAACGCGGATGGACACCGCTGCGCCCGGCTATGCTTGAATCTCGGGCGCGCAGGACACCCGGGAGACAGACCACATGCAGGAAGACGCTCAACTGCAAGGCGCCTGCCATTGCGGCGCCGTGCGGCTGACGCTGCCGAGTCGGCCGCTGAAGGCCACGCGCTGCAACTGCTCGCTGTGCCGCCGCGTCGGCGCCGTCTGGGCGTACTACGAGTTCGGCGCCGTGGCGATCCAGGGGCATCCCGAAAACACCGACAGCTACGTGCAGGGCGACAGGACGCTGCGCACCGTGCGCTGCAGGACCTGCGGCATCGCCACGCACTGGGAACCGCTGGTGCCCAACGCCGATAACCGCCACGGCGTCAACCTGAACAACTTCGACCCGGCGCTGCTGGCGCAGGTGGCGGTGCGGCGCTTCGATGGCGCGGACACATGGACGTTCCTCGACGACGGGGCGGCCTGACGATGTCGAACCTGCAACGCGTCTTCGCGATGAAGTTTTCGTCCGTCTACCCCTTCTACGTTCAGAAGGCAGAGAAGAAGGGCCGCACCCAGGCCGAGGTCGACCGCGTCATCTGCTGGCTTACCGGCTATACCCAGGCCGGGCTGGAAATGCAGCTGAAGCAGGGCGTCGATTTCGAGACCTTCTTTGCCCAGGCCCCGGCGCTGAACCCGAACGCGGCGCTGGTCAAGGGCGTCGTCTGCGGCGTGCGCGTCGAAGAGGTGCCGGACCCGCTGATGAAGAAGATCCGCGTGCTGGACAAGATGGTCGACGAACTGGCCAAGGGCAAGGCGATGGAAAAGGTCCTTCGGCAATGAGGAGCACACACATGAGCGGCCCTTCCATTCCACGTGCCGCTGCCCGGGTGGCGGCGGTGACCGCGATGCTGCTGCTGGTGCCACTGTTGGCGATGCAGTTCACCGCCGAAGCGAAATGGGCGCCAGGCGACTTCGTCGCCGCAGGCGTGTTGCTCTTCGGCGCGGGCATGGCCTACGTGCTGGCGACACGCCGTGCCCGCACGACACGGCAAAAGGTGGTCGTCGGCGCGCTGGTTTTCGCGGTGCTGGCCGTCGTCTGGGCCGAACTGGCCGTCGGGCTGTTCCACTGAAGGCATGGCACGGCATCGCGCTGCGCGGCGCGATGCGCCGGATATCCGCAGCAGGGATGGTCATGCGTGCCCCGTTCGGGTCGTCCGGCATGGCTCGCGCGCGACCTTCATCGCACCGCGCGCGTCTCGGGAACGGCATCGGCGGGAAGGGCTCGCCGAAGCTCGCTGCGGGCACGTCCAGGTCACGAGCAATGGCGTTCAGACCGTCGATGAGCCGCTGGCCGAGCGCCCAGACGTGGTCTGGCAACGCCACGCTTCGACGATGCGCAGCGTGGTGAGCGCCCGCCCGGACAGGTGGTGTGCGGCGGGAATGAGGGAGCAGCGTACGTTGCCAAGAGGATGGACCGGGGTGAGTCCACCGAGCAGTAACGGCGTGTTCTTGCACTGCGGTGCAGGCCCGACTGTGCCGGCGCCCGCGCCCGAGGCAGCCGGTGCTGGAGGCGATGCGGTGGTCGGTGCGCTCGCGGGTCGCTCAGGAGCGGAGGCCGCTGCGCTCGCGGGTTGCTCTGGTGCCGAGGCCGCTGCGCTCGCGGCAGGCGTCGGCACCACAACGACACACGGAAGCGGCGCCACCGCCAGGGCCGTGGCTGCGGCGCTGGCCGCCTGCGCCGCTTGCGCTGCCTCCGCCGCGGCATCGGCCGCCGCCTTCTCGGGGTCGATGCCCAGGCCCGGCACCGCCGGCGCGGCGGCCAGCAGGCGGCGGTTCTCGGACTGCGTCTCATGCACGCAGTCGTCGACCAGGCGCTGGCCGATCTTGACGTCCATGACCATCGACTTGACCGGAATCTGGACCAGCAGCAAGCGTCCTCGCACGTCCTCCAACCGCAGCGCACCGGTGTGCGACAGGACGGGTTTGAGCGTGAACAGTTGCTTGTCGAGCAACAGGTCGACATAGCCCTCGAATCTCGGGTTGTGGCTGACGCGCATCGCCTTGCCGAATTCGCACGCATAGTCGCCGAAGAAGATCAACGCCGCCGCGGCCAGTTGCTCGCTGGGTGCAGGTGGCAGCATCAGCGGTGCTACGACGGGCACGGCGCGCCGCACGGGCTTCTTCTTGGCCTGCGCAGCGGCGGGCGGCGCCACGAGCAGGGCCAGCGTGGCGGCGAAGGTGATCGCGGTGCGGTTATGCAGGTCGTCTCCGTTTACCGTCAGGCGCGCGGTTCGCGCGCTGCATCCCCAGGGCCGCGGTGGCGGGGCGCCCCGTGTCGTGCGAGACACGCTCCCAGCCAGCGGTGCACGGCCGCTGGCGTGGGCACGCGGTCAGCGCCGTGGTCGCCATCGAGCATGCGTGCGCCTTCGGCGTAACTCACCGAAACCTGCTCGGGCACGGCGCGCTCGCCTTGCGGCCCCGCTTGCACGCGCCAGGACGCGAAGACCTTGGGAGCGGGGCGGGCCCGTTCTCGAAGCAGCCGCCGCTGCACGCGACAACGACCACCCTGCGCGCGCGCCGCTGCATGGCGACGGCAACGGACCATTGCGCGAGCAGCACGCTTCGTCTCATCGGACGGTCTCCGATGCCCGGTCGGCGGGCACCTATCTGCGGGTGGCGTCCTTGACGCCCTCCTTGACATCACCAACGGCACGCTGCGTCTGGCCGGCCACCTGTTTCTTGATGCCCTTGGCCTGTTGCTCGGTACTGCCGACCACCTTGCCGGTGGACTCCTGCACCTTGCCAGCGACGTCCTTCAGTGTTCCCTTGACCTGATCCTTGTTCATGCTTTCCCTTCGTTGAAAGTGAGAAGACCAGCGTAAGTGTGCAAGTCGCGCCGACGGCAAATCTGTGCGTTGTCATACGCAGGCGTGGCGTGAGCGTGGCGACGGATGCGCCCGCGGTTGCCCGCATCTCCGCGCTGAAGCATCAGCCTCGCCGACCCGGTGGCCACGGCCATCGCAGCCAGGTCCGGCCTGGTGTCTTCACTTCTTCCGCAAGGTGCACGACGCCGACAAGGCGCAGTTGCTCGAAGCACGGCGGCACCAGATACAGGTCATGCAAGGCAGGATGGGCTCGAGCACGACGCAGACCGGGCACAAAACGGCCTCGGGGCTCGGCGCGGGTCGCCTGGGTGGGGCGCCCGCGCCGGCAGTCAGCTTCTGGCCTCGCCCAGTGACCGTGCGGGCTGCGGCAACGCGGGCGACCTGCCCAGCAGCCCCAGCACCACCTGCAATGCCACGGCGATGGCACCGACCATGAACACCACGTCACCGAAGGTGCGTGCCCAGCGCAGGTTCTGCAGCAGCGGCTGCTGCATGAATTCCTCGCTGCGGGCGTACCACAGGCCTTCACTGACGCTGGCATGGAACTGCAGGATGCCGATGGGCAGCAGGCTGGTGAAGATCATCAGCACCAGACCCGCGTTCAAACCCCAGAAGGCGGTCTTCATCAGCGGTGCGCTGAACACGAGTTGCGGCCGCAGGTAACGCAGCACCAGCAGTGTGAAGCCCAGCGCCAGGAAACCGTAGACCCCGAAGAGTGCGGCGTGGGCATGCACCGGCGTCGTGTTCAGGCCCTGGACGTAGTACAGCGCCACGGGCGGGTTGATCATGAAGCCGAAGACGCCCGCGCCCAGCATGTTCCAGAACGCGACGGCGACGAAGAACATCAGCGGCCAGCGCAGGTTCTCCATCCAGGGTGCACGTTCCTTGAGGCGCCAGTTCTCCCAGGCCTCGTGGCCAAGGACGATCAGCGGCACGACCTCGAGCGCGCTGAAGCCCGCGCCCACCGCCATCACCGGCGTCGTGGTGCCCGAGAAGTAGAGGTGGTGGAAGGTGCCCGGGATGCCACCCAGCATGAAGAGCGATGCCGACGCCAGGCTGGCCGCCGTGGCCATGCGCACCGAGACCAGACCCAGTGTCGAGAAGATGAAGGCCAGTGCCGTGGTCGCGAAGACCTCGAAGAAGCCTTCCACCCAGAGGTGCACGACCCACCAGCGCCAGTACTCCATCACCGAGAGGTGGGTGCGTTCGCCGTAGAAGAAGCCGGCGCCGTAGAACAGGCCGATGGCACCCACCGACGCGGTCAGCAGCGCCAGCAGGTTCTTGTCGCCGCCCGGCTTCAGCAGCGCGGGCACCACACCCCGCAGCATCAGCACCAGCCACAGCAGGATGCCGACGTACTTGCCGATCTGCCACAGACGGCCGAGGTCGACGTATTCGTAGCCCTGGTGGCCGAGCATGAAGTTCCACTGCGGCGGCATGATCTGCGCGATCGCCAGGAAGTTGCCGGCGAAGGAGCCGACGACCACCGCCACGAGGGCCCAGAACAGGATGTCGACGCCGAGCTTCTGGTACTTCGGGTCCTTGCCACCGTTGATCAACGGCGCCAGGAACAGGCCCGCGGCGAGAAAGCCGGTGGCGATCCAGAACAGCGCAGCCTGGATGTGCCAGGTGCGCACGAGGGCATACGGCAGCCAGCGCGAGACGTCGATGCCGTAGAAGTGCTGGCCCTCGACGGTGTAGTGCGCGGTGAAGGCGCCGACGAAGATCTGGAAGATGAACAGCGCCACCACCAGGAAGAGGTACTTGCCCAGCGCACGCTGCGAAGGCGTGAGCGCCACCAGGCTCAGCGGGTCGCGCGCGGCGGCAGCCGGCAGGGGCTCGTCGTGGTCGCGCAGGAAGGCCCAGCCCCAGACAAGGAAACCAACGCCGGCCAGCAGCACGACGATGCTGGCGATCGACCAGACGATGTTCTCGCTGCTCGGCACGTTGCCGATCAGCGGTTCGTGCGGCCAGTTGTTGGTGTAGGTGACCTTCGAGTCCGGCCGCTCGGTGGCGGCGGCCCAGGCCGTCCAGAAGAAGAACTGCGTCAGCTGCTGACGGCGTTCGGCGCTGGGCAGCGTGTCTTCCTTCATCGCGTAGTGCTGGCGGCGCTGCTGCAGTGCCGGGGCGTCGGAGAACAGCTGGCTGTAGTAGGCCGCCGTCTGCGTCAGGGCCTCGGTGCGGCGCGCCGACAGCTTCAGCACGCCGGCTTCGTCGACACGGTTGCCGCGGTACTCGGCGCGCAACTGCTCGCGCAACTCGGCCTGTGTCGGGCCGTCCAGCGCGGCATAGGCCTGGCCGTGTTCCTGGTGCGCGGCGATGTCGAGCCAGGCCGTCAGCTCGCGGTGCAGCCAGTCGGCCGACCAGTCGGGCGCCTGGTAGGCGCCGTGGCCCCAGATGGAGCCCAGCTGCATGCCGCCCACCGACTGCCAGGCCGTCTGGCCGTCGAGGATGCCTTCCTTGGTGAAGAGCACCCGGCCATCGGGCGCGCTGACCTGGGCCGGGATGGGCGGCGCCTGGCGGTAGACCTCGGTGCCGTAATAGCCCAGCAGCGAGAAGGTGACGATGAGCACGCCGATGAGCGTGAACCAGAGTTTTTTGTACTGTCCCATGGTGTGGTCCGTTGCTGTCGGCTTCAGCGCACCGCAGCGGGTGCAAAGCGCTCGAACAGGATGTTGTTCTCGGTATGGATGTGTTGCATCAGGTCGTCGCGGAAGCCGCGCAGGCCGGTGTAGAGCGCCCGCCAGGTGGTGCAGGCGGCGGGCGGCGGCGTGATGTCGTTGGTGAGCTCGGCGACACGGCGCAGCGAAGCGCCGTGTTCGTCGTGCTCCATGCGCATCACCGTGATCGGCGCGCCGGCCATGGCGCCGGCCCCGCGCACGATCATCGGGAACAGCACGTCCTCCTCCTTGCGCATGTGGCTCTCGAGCTCTTGTGCCCACTCGGAAAGGTGGTCAGCCAGCCCGTGCGGGCAGTCGGCACGTTCGCCGTGCACGCTTTCGACCTTGCGCGCCAGGCGGATCAACTCGGGCATCTGTTGCCGGTGCACCGCGTGGAAACGCGTCAGGATGTGGTCGACCAGGGCGGGTGCGTCCAGGGCATCGACATCCTGAGCGTCGTCGGCCACGGCCTGGCGCTGCAGCACCTGCAGCCCGGCCACGATGGGCGCGGCGTCTATGCCGGCTGCGGTGGCGGCTGCACGCAGCGTCTGGTTGCCGCCACAGCAGAAGTCGAGCTGGTGGGCGTCGAAGAGGCGCGTCGCGCCGGCGATGCGCCGCGCGAGCTGGCCGAGTGATTGGTCCAGGAGATCCATCTGGCAGTCCTTCTTTGCTGGAGTACGAGGCCGGCGATCTGCCGGTTCTTGTCTGCTGCAACGCGAGCGCCGTGCCACGGAAAAAACATTTGAAATCAATAGCTTGCATGATCAATGGTGAAATCTACCCAGGTTGAACGGGGTACGTTGTACCATTCACGGTAGTTATGACCATAGAACCCCTTCATCTCATGCTGCTCGCCGACCTGGTTGCCGACCTGCCCGTGGCCGTCCGCCTGCAGCGGCTGGTCGGCAGCCTGCGGGCGCACTTCGGCTGTGGGGCGGTGGCGCTGCTCCGGTTGGAGGAAGACCACCTGCGGCCCGTGGCCGTCGACGGGCTGGTCAGCGACACGCTGGGGCGGCGTTTTGTCGTTGGCGAACATCCGCGTCTGGCGGCGATCCTGCGGCGCCGGGGTGTCACCCGCTTCCATCACGACAGCGAGTTGCCCGACCCCTACGACGGCCTCATCGCCGACCGCGCTGGCGAACCGCTGCCGGTGCACGACTGCATGGGCATCGCGCTCGACGTCGAGGGCGAACGCTGGGGCGTGCTGACGCTCGACGCGCTGGAGGTCGGCGCCTTCGACGCGCGTGCGCTCGCCGATCTGGCCGAACTCGGCTGCGCCGTCGAAGCGGCCGTGCGCGTCACGCGGCTGGAAGCCGAGATCCGCGCGCTGCGCCTGTCGACACCCGCCGTGCCCCGAGACCCGGCGGCGCCGCGGGAGGACGGCGACATCGTCGGCCAGAGTGAAGCGCTGACGCAGCTGCTGCACGAACTGCAGGTGGTGGCCGATTCAGAACTGCCGGTGCTGCTGCTGGGTGAAACCGGCGTCGGCAAGGAACTGTTTGCGCACCGCCTGCACCGCCTGTCGCGGCGCGCCGCCAAGCCGTTGGTGCACGTCAACTGCGCCGCGCTGCCCGAGTCGCTGGCCGAGAGCGAACTGTTCGGCCACGCACGCGGGGCGTTCTCGGGTGCGGTGAACGACCGGCCCGGCCGCTTCGAGGCGGCCGATGGCGGCACGCTGTTCCTCGACGAGGTGGGCGAACTGCCGCTGTCCATCCAGGCCAAGCTGCTGCGCACGCTGCAGAACGGCGAGATCCAGCGCCTGGGCGCCGACCGGCCGCGGCGTGTCAACGTGCGTGTCATCGCCGCCACCAACCGCAGCCTGCGCGACCACGTGCAGGAGGGGCTGTTCCGCGCCGACCTCTACCACCGCCTGTCGGTGTATCCGATACCGATACCGCCGCTGCGTGAACGTGGCAACGACGTGCTGCTGCTCGCCGGGCGTTTCCTCGAACTCAACCGCGCAAGGCTGGGGCTGCGCAGCCTGCGGCTGTCCAACGCCGCCGAGGACGCGCTGCGCCGATACCGCTGGCCTGGCAACGTGCGCGAGCTGGAACACGTCATCAGCCGCGCCGCGCTCAAGGCGGTCAGCCGCGGTGCCGACCGCCGGCACATCGTCACGCTGGAAGCCGACACGCTGGATCTCGACGCGCTGGAGCCGCCCGCCGCCGCGCGCGCTGCCGTGGCGGCGGTGGACGTCACGCCCCTGCCGCCGGGGGCGACGCTGCAGGACGTGGTGCAGGACAGCCAGCGCCAGGCCATCCGCCAGGCCTTGATGCAGCACCAGGGCAACTGGGCTGCCGCCGCACGCCAGCTCGGCCTGGACGCCAGCAACCTGCACAAGCTGGCGCGCCGTCTGGGGCTCAAGCTCACACCGGCAAGCGCCGTCCCCACGTACGCAGTTCCGTGAAGGTCTCGGTGCTGACGAGGGCCGACAGGTTTTTTCTCGCGCCGACCCTCGCCAGGGTTCAGCGCCCCCGCCACGCACTCGCCAGCCAGGGCTGTTGCTCCCGTGGCAGGACCGCCGGAAAGGCGTCCCGGGACAGTGGCATGGGATGGGTGCAAACGTCAGGCGATACAGGCCCTCAGCAGCAAACCGCGCCGTACCGAAACTCGTGCGCCCAGCCATCGATCATTGCGGCGAAGCGCTCGCCCTCGAAGTCCTCGAGCGCCCGTTCACCCGCAGCGTTCAGCGCAGTCAAGGTGTAGCTGACCCACACGTCGGTGCGTTCGGCGTCGAGCGCAGTGCAGCGCACTTCGACGAAGCCCGTTCGTGAGGCCGGCGTGCAGCGCAGGTAACGCGAGTGGTGGGCCACGCGGTCGAAGTCGGCCAAGGTCCAGATCGTCAGCGCGTCGTCCTGGCCGGTCGTGAACACCATGCCGGCCTCGGTACGACCGTCGTCAGGGTGGACGTAAGTCGGCTGCCAGCCGGCGACCCAGAGCGCTTCGCCCGCGGGCGTGAAGTACATGAAGGCCTGGTCGACGGGTGCGTCGACGACGATATGGTGGCTGGCATGCAGATGTCTTGGCATCACCGATTCCCCGTTCCTTCACCTGAATGGCCGGTGGGGACATTTTCCATACGACCGGCGCTCCCCTGCGAGCAAGACAATCCCTGGATGGAATTCCTGACGTTCGATGTCGCCGAAGTAGATGACGGCGTTGCTTCGCTGGAAGCCATGGCGTCCACGGCAGCGGGTCAACATGCGGCCGTGATGGCGGAAGTGCGGCAGGTGCTGGACTGGGCGTGGCGTCGGTTCCCGGATTCCCATGGGCCGATCGACGACGGCATGGAGTGGGATCACGACCTCCAAGTGACCGTCGAGGAAGGCGGATGGCACGCCGTCACGCTGACACTGACGGGCACCGGGCGTTTCGTCGAAGAGCTCATCGCAAGCTTTGGGAACGCCGGGGACTGACCCCCGTTGTCTGCCCTTCGCGCGTCTGCGGGATCTCGGCGCATCCCCACCAGGGTGGCAGCAGTTCGCTGACCTCGGCGCGCCGGTGCCGATCGTCCAGCACCCAGCCTGTGGGCCGAGATGCGCATGAGACCGAAGGCCCGCTGCTGCTCGCGGGGGCTGGTTCGTGCGAGCGGACAGCGGGGGCTGCCTGAATACCGTGCGCTGGGGGACCGGTTGCCCCAAGTGAGGTGTTGCGGGCCACTGAATGATGCCCTTGCCTAAGGGCAGCTCAACACGGAACCCTGAACGCTGCAGAAGCCTGTCGGGCCCAGCAGGGCAGGCCCGATCCTTTGCAGGCGCGTGCCGTCGTTGACCCAACACCCGACAGCGTCGCAGAACGTTATGGACTTCAGCGGTGCCACCGGGACCGGCGGTAGGGGGGATGAGGTGTGTGCCGGCATCCCGGGTCCCGAGGTCCTTGAAGGCGCGACGACGGTCGTGGCGGAGATGGGCTTCTGACCAACGTGCTGAGGCGCTCGCGACGGTGAGCCATCGCCGCCCAGGCAGGTCCGCGCGGCGTCGCGTTTCAGTTCGGCCAATCTGGTGAGAACGCGGCCGTCGGCGGCAGTGGTTTGCTTGCTTGACTTGGCCGCTGCGGCCACCGCTTCCTCCACATCATGGAGTGCATTCATCGCGCTGACACATGCGGCCGAATGCAGAGGGTCGGCCGTTGCAGCGGCCATCGCGCTCGATGCAAGTGCGGCGGTGAGGGCCATCAACGGAGCACGCATCCGACTTGGAGGTGGCCCTGCCCGATTCGTTCATTTTGAGTCGGCTGTGTCGGACCTGCACTGCATTCGTCGCGCGCCAGTGCAACCCGCCGGGCTGGGCAGCGGCAACGGCAACGGCACCGGCAACTGCCATACGCCGTTTGCCTGACATCCCGCACCGTGTGCGTCTCCTTGGGCGAGGCCACCGCCCCTGTCGGTCCGGCCCCGCTACACCTCGGCCGTGCCGTTGGCGCCGCGCCGGTGCATGGCCGGTGTCGAACTGGGGATAGCACCGGCGGCAGGCACGATGTCTGCTCTGAGCTTGATGCTGCAGTCCTGTCGGGCCGCCCCAAGGAGCAAACCATGCTTCGACAGTCGTTCCTTGCACGCCTTTGGCACTCCGCCTGGGCCACGGTCACCACGGTGGTGCTGGCACTGGCCTCCAGCGCCTATCTCGTGCTGACGCTTTAAGGCCCGTGGCACCGGGTCGCGGCTTCAGCGGCCCGATCTCGATGCCCGAGGTCGTGGGTCGCGACTGTGGCGTCTGCTGCTGCGCCGGCCTCAAGGTCCCGAGCGCAACTCCCGCCTCAGTATCTTGCCGACGTTGCTCTTGGGCAGTTCGTCGCGAAACTCGATGTACTTCGGGCGCTTGTACGCGGTGAAGTTGTCGCGGCAGTAGCTGGCGATGTCGTCCTCGGCCAGGGTCGGATCGTCCTTGACGATGAAGAGCTTGACCGCCTCGCCCGACTTCTCGTCGGGAATGCCCACGGCCGCGCACTCCAGAACCCCCGGATGCAGGCTGACGATCTGCTCGATCTCGTTCGGGTACACATTGAAGCCCGAAACGAGGATCATGTCCTTCTTGCGGTCGACGATACGGATGTAGCCCCGCTCGTCCATCACCCCCACGTCGCCCGACTTGAAATAGCCGTCGGCGGTCATGACCTTCGCGGTCTCGTCGGGGCGCTGCCAATAGCCGGCCATGACCTGCGGGCCCCGGATGCAGATTTCGCCGCGCTCGCCCATGGGCACGTCTTTCCCCTCGTCATCACGTATCGCGATCTCGGTGGAGGGGATGGGCAGGCCGATCGAGCCGCTGAAGCCCTCCACATCCAGCCGATTGCTGGTCGCGACAGGCGAGGTCTCGGACAGGCCGTAGCCTTCGACCACCGGGCAGCCCGTGACCTTCAGCCACTTCTCGGCGGTGGCCTGCTGCACCGCCATGCCACCGCCGTTCGACACCAGCAGGCCCGAAAAGTCCAGGCGCTGAAAGTCGGGGTCGTTGGCCAGCAGGTTGAAGAGCGTGCTGACGGCCGGGAACATGTTGAAGCGGTGCCTGGCCAGTGCGCGCACGAAGCCCGCCGTATCGCGCGGATTGGGTATCAGCAGGTTCATCGCACCCATGTGCGCGCCCAGCAGGGCGCAAATGGTCAACGCGAAGATGTGGTACAGCGGCAGCGCGCAGACGATCGTGAGCTGCTGCGAACCCACACGCGCCAGCGTTGGCTTGAACCAGGCATCGCACTGCATGAGGTTGGCGACGACATTGCGGTGCAGCAGCACCGCACCCTTGCTGACGCCGGTCGTGCCCCCGGTGTATTGCAGGAAGGCGATGTCATCGCCCGAGATGTCCAGGCGGCGCAACTTCATGCCAGCGCCAGCCTCGATCACGTCGGTGAAACGGGTCACCGTGCGCCCCCCATCGAGCGGCAGGCTGAATTCCGGCACGGCGCGCTTGACGTGGCGCACCGCGAAGTTGATCAGCCGCCCACGCCAGAAGCCGAGCAGGTCACCCACCGCTGCCAGCACCACGTGCTTCAAGCCGACGTGCTCGATCACTTCTTCCAGCGTGTGCGCGAAGTTCTCGAGCACGATGAGCGCGACGGCGCCGGCATCCTGCAGCTGGTGCCGGAGTTCGCGCGCGGTGTACAGCGGGTTGACGTTGACGACCACGAACCCCGCCCGCAGCACGCCCGCGATGGCCACCAGGTACTGCGGCACATTGGGCATCATGATGGCGACGCGATCCCCACGCACCAGCCCGCGGGACTGCAGCCACGCGCCCAGCGCCTCGGAGAGCGCATCGACATCCTGGTAGCGCAGTCGCTGGTCCATGCAGCACAGCGCGTCGCGGTCCGGGTGGCGTCGGAACGCGGCTTCGAGCAGTTCGGCCACGCTGCCGTAGGCGGTCACGTCGGCCTGCGCGGGCACGCCGGGGGGGTAATGTTCCAGCCAGGGTGAAGGCACGGTCTCGCAGCTCCAGGGGATTCCGGTCCCCATGGTGAAGGGTCGGCGGGCGCGCCGTGCTCGGTGCTTGTCCTAGGCCCGGGCCCAGGACATGCCCGCCCTCAGGTGCCTACCGTGGGCGCGTCGGCGCCGGCAAAGAGCGCAGCGGCCAGCGCACGCTCGCGGCTGGCGATCACCGTCAGAAACTCGCGCGCTCCGCGCATGGCGCGAAAGGTGTCGAAGCCGCGCTCGAGAAAGGCTTGCAGCGCCCCGAGCCCGGCCGCCTGGGCCGGCCCGCGCATCAGCCGCAGGCTGGTGCGCAGCAGCGGGTTGCGTGTGTAGCCTTCCAGGGCCTCGCCCACCGACAGCATCAACGCAATCTGCCTTTCGCGATCGGCAGGCCCCGCGACGCCGCGCCAGCAACGCCCGTAGCGTGCGCCTGCCATGACCAGGCCGCTTTCGTCGCCCGGCCCCTCGGTGGCCAGCATGCTGCGCCAGGCCACGGCCATCGCCGTGTCGAGCTCTTCCGACAGCGCATGCAACTGCCCGAGCGATTGCACGGTGGCGACGATGTCGCGTGGAAACATGCGCACCAGACCGGGAACGATGCGCGCGAACTGGTCGTCGCGCGAGGTGAAGTCGCCGGGCCCGTAGAGGTCTTCCAGGAAGAACAGCGCCGCGCCGCCGTAGCGCGGGTGCGCCAGCAGGTCGGCATACGTCATCATGAAACGTGCATGCTGGTAGGCCTTGATGGCCTGCACGTGGCGGCCCAGTTCGGCGTCCTGCTGGCGCAGTGCGCGCTGGGCGGCAACGGCCTGCAGGCTGGCCAGGATCTGCTCGCTGGCGGGGTTCATGGCAGGCGCGGTGGCGTGGGGCTGTGGGAAAGGGGCATGGGTCCGATCTTCGCAGTCGTCCTTCAGGGCGGCTGGTCAGTGGCCTCTAGAGGCGAGGCCGCAATGATGCAACACTGCCGCGGATGTCCTTCCCGCCACGAACCCTGCGCCCGCCGTGCTGGCCCGCCTGCAACAAGCGCTGACGCTGGGCGCGCTGCTGGCGGCGCTGCTCTGGGCGCTGTTCTGGTTGCGCGCCGGCCACCCGGGCTGGGCGTGGACGGGCGCGGCCCTCGTCGTCGGTGGCTACGCGCTCGTGCTGGCGCTGGAGTTCTCGCTGCTGGGTCTGGTCCATGGCGATGACCCTGCGCCGCGCGCGCGTGTCGCGCAGCTGGTGCAGGCCTGGTGGAACGAGGTGCTCGCGGCGCCCGTGGTCTTCTGCTGGCGTCAGCCCTTCCGCAGCCGGCTCTGGCCCGATCACCTGCCGCCGTCGGCACGTGGCTGTCGCGGCGTGCTGCTCGTGCACGGTTTCGTCTGCAACCGAGGCCTCTGGGCTCCTTGGCTGCAGCGGCTGCGGGCCTCGGGGGTGCCGGTCGTGGCCGTGAACCTCGAGCCCGTGTTCGACAGCATCGACGAGGTGACGCAGGTCATCGAGGACGGTGTGCGTCGCCTGGAAGCCTGCACCGGGTTGGCGCCGGTCGTCGTCTGCCACAGCATGGGGGGCCTGGCGTTGCGGCGCTGGTGGGCCGAGCAGGGCGACGACGCGCGGGTGCATCACGCCATCACCATCGGCACGCCTCACCATGGCACCTGGCTGGCGCGCTTCGCGATCTCGCGCAACGCACGCGAGATGCAGCAGGGCTCGGCATGGCTGGCCACGCTGGCCGCACGCGAGCCGGCCGGCCGCTGGCAGCGCTTCACCTGCTTCTACAGCCACTGCGACAACATCGTGTTTCCGCCCTCGACCGCCACGCTGGCGGGGGCCGACAACCGGCACCTGCCGGGCGTGGCCCACGTGCACATGGCCGACCATCCCGCGCCGTGGGCCGAACTGCAGCGGTGCTTGCGCCCGGGTGGCGCCGAAGTCGAAGCCCTGGCGCCATGAGGCCGCAGCGCGGCCCGGGCGCTCAGGCCATCAAAGCGGTGCCGTGCGCATGATCTGCGTCGGCGTCGGCGCAGGCCAGCCAGCTTCCTTGCCGACGCGCACCATCATCTCGTTGGTGTCGAAGTAGACCTGCCAGTAGTGGTCGGTGTGGCAATAGGGCCGTACGGCGATGACGGTGCCGACGAGATTGATGTCGAGCAGGCTGACCTCGGGCGCCGGGTTTTGCAGCACGTTCGGTATCGTGGCCAGCCCTTCCTTGAAACGCGCGATGGCGTCCAGCGGGTCGACGCCGCCGGCCAACTGTGCCGTGCGTTCGACGCGCCTGGACGGCCGCGCCGAGTAGTTCAGGATGGTCTCGCCGAAGACGCGGCTGTTGCCCACCAGCGTGTGCACGTTGTCGGGCGTGATGATGGTGGTGCCGAACAGGCCGAGTTCGTGGATGGTGCCCACCAGACCACCGATCTGCACGAAGTCACCCACCTTGAAGGGCCGCAGCACCAACATGAAGGCACCGGCGGCGAAGTTCCCGAGCATGCCGCTCCAGGCCGCGCCGATGGCGACACCTGCGCCGGCCAGCATGGCCGCGAAGCTGGTGGTCTGGATGCCGAAGTAGCCCAGGATGCCCAGCACCAGCGTGATATTCAACGCGATGGCGACGATCGAACCCAGGTACTTCGTCAGCGTCGGGTCGACGTTGTTGCGGTTCATCGCCGCTTGCATCATGCCGATGACCTTGCCTATCAGCCAGCGGCCGACGATCCAGAAGGCGAGGGCCGCCAGGATCTTTATCGCCAGGTCGGCAACGGTGGTACTGAGGAAGTCTTGCAGGGCGGTCATTTCCATGATCGACGGGCCTAGTGTGATTCGAGGGAGGGGGAAGGGGGCTGCCCGGAGGGGCGGTGCGGACTGTTGCACGCGCTGGCAGCGTTCGGCACCCGACCGAAGGATAGGTAAAGGCCGGTGAACGGGTCGCGCGCCGGCTTCGACGCAGGGCGCGGCGGGCCACGCCTGCCTGCACTTCCCCTGGCTGCCCGCCGTATGGCGCCCGCGTGAGGCGCGGGTGAGGTGAGGGTGAGGCGCGGGTGATCGAACACCCTCGGGGGCAGGCCCATGCCTGCGCCGAGGAAACGCTCTGGATCACGCACGATCACGCGCTGCACGACCTCATCGTCGGCCGCGGCGGGCCTGGGTCGTCGGCAGGCCGCAGCGCATGCGCAGGCACGCACTGACCGGCGTGCGCGTCCAGCCCGTCGCGCCCTAGTCGTCTTCGTCGTCGATGTCGCGAAGCAGCCGGTCGGCGGCGTCGGGCGAGATGTTCAGCAGCGCGGCGATGTCGTGCAGGTCGTCGGGCAGTGCCGCGTTGTCCCAGTCCAGCGCGCTGTGACGCGCGACGCGCAGCGCCAGCTGCACGTTGCGCACCTGTGCGGTGGCGTGGCGGGCGTGGCCGTCGCTGATCTGCACCAGCAGCGCCGGCAGGCGCCACCGCTGCATCAGCGCGTGCTCCAGCTCATCGAGCTCGACGTGCAGCACCTCGCGCTGCACCGCGGCACTGCGCAACGTGGGGTCGCCGAGTTGACGTTCCTCGATCACCGTCGCCAGCGCAGGCGCACGCAGCCACAGCAGCAGCTCGGCGAAGTCGTGCAGCAGCGCGGCCTCGTGCAGCACGGCCGCGTCGTGGTCCATGCGGTGCACCGCGAAGCCCATCGAGAAGCGCGCCGCGCGGCGGGCCCGCCGCAGCACGCGCCGAAAGCCGGCGCGGGCCGCGGGATGCTCGGCCAGCAGGTCCTCGACGACGGGCAGCGCCGAAAACGCGCGGAAGAAGGGCGGGATGCCCATCATCACCAACGCTTCGGTCACGGTTTCGGTGTCGCTGCCCTCCCGTCCGCGGCGCAGTTGCGCGACGTGCGCCAGCACCTTGATGGTCATCAACGGGTCGTCGACGATGGCGTCGGCCAGCATGTGGGCGTCGACCGCGTCCTCGTTGGCCGCCAGTTCGGCCAGCGCCTCGGCCGTGGTGGCCAGCACCGGCAGGTCGGCGTGATCGAAAAGCGCTGCCCACGCGGCCAGGTCGCGCGGCGCTTTGGTGACGAAGGGGGCAACTGAGGGCATGGCGGGCGACGGCCCGTGGAAATGGCGGGCCGCCGCCTCCAGGGTATCGGCGGTGCAGCGGCGCGCTTGAGCGCCGCCACACCGCACTGGGCCTGCGCCGGCATTAGAGCCGGTTCACGCCCAGCACGTGCCCGACGAGCTTGCCGTCGACGTACAGCGCACCTTCGGGTGCGCCGGCGTCGCCGTGGAACTCGATCAAGGGCTCGCCCGCCGCGGCGGCCGGGTGGCGCAGGGCCACCCGCTGCGCCAGCAGGCCGAGGGCGCGGCTGGCCATCAGCAAGGCCAGGGCCAGCAAGTCACGGGCGCGGCCTGCTCCGGGCCGGGCCACGTCGTAGGACAGTTCTCGTATCGACATGAGGGGTCTCCGTCGGAAGCGCCGGCCCGGTGCGGGCGGATGGCTCCCTCTTGGGTTTCAGGGTGTGGGGCGACGGTGTCGCCCTTCCAGATGGCTCACTTCCTGGCGCACGGCGCGCTCGGCCTGCTGGCGTCGCGCACCCGGGCCCGGGCGGTGGGTGCCTGCGCTGCGCCGCAGGCTGACGACCACGAAGGGGTTGCGTGGCTTGAGGGTCTTGAGGCTCAGCTTCATCGGGGTTCTCCTTGTGGTGGCGGGCGGGATGGAACGCAGGGATCTGAAAACGGCGGACCAGAAAAACAAACGGCCCGGGTGCTGGTGCAACCCGGGCCGTGGTGGGCGGACTGTGCCGCGCCTCTAGGCGCGGCCCCTTCTGCACACCGGCACCCCGGGGGGAGCGCCTTCGAAACGAGCACCGCTTGCCGCAACGGCCCGGACACCCTGCCCAGCCGCACGGGTGCGGCACAGCGGCAAGACGGTGAAGGGCAGGAGAAGGCGCATGGTGCTCAAGGTGGGGTTGATCGGCTGTGACGGCATCCGGAGGCGGGTGCTTCTGCACAGGCTTGCGCAAATGATAAACACGAAGTTATCAATGCGCAAATGTTTTTCACCAGCAGCACCCTTCAAACGTGGGATGCCGCCGAGGCCGGCGCCGGAAAGCGCAGCGGACGCGAGCGCCGGGCTGGGGCTCTACTTCTTCTGCTTCAGCGGGGCCACGCCGCTTTGCGTGCGCAGCCACAGCGCGTGGGCGTCCTCGGCGGCCGGCGCCAGCGGGCGGGCCGCGGCGCCACTGCCCATGCCACGCCGCAGCTCGGGCGTTGGGGTGGGGGTGGGCGGGGCCGCGGGCGTCAGCACCTCGCCCAGCAGGTCGAGCAAGCGGGTGCGCGCACGCTGCGGGTGGCGCCGGTAGTAGGTGAGCACCAGGCCGACGATGAAACGTTCGTCGTCGTCGCGCGGCGCCGACTCGTCGGCCATGGGTGCCTCGCGCGGGGTGGCCGCGGCGGGCAGCGCGCCACTGGCCGCAGCCCCGCCCGGCCCGTGGGCCACGTCCATCCAGCCCGCAGGCTTGTGGCACAGGTGCTCGAACTGGCGCGCCAGGCGCTCGCCGATCTGCCGGCTGCGGCCCTTGATCTGGCTCCAGTAGCTGGGCTGGATCTGCACACGCTCGGCAAAGCGCCGCTCCAGCCCACGCAGGGTGGCGGCGTCGGCGTGGCGTGCGGTGGCGCGCACGAATTCCTCGAAGAGCGCCAGCGCGTTGTCCAGGCGCACCTGGGCGAGGTCTGGGGGACTGGCTTGCATCACTGTCGATGATAAATCTCCGTTGACCTTTCGGGGCGTGCGTCGGGGCGGCCCTTAGCATGTCGGCATGGACGCCCTCGCCCTGCCTGTGCCCGAAGTGAGCTTTCCCAATGGCGAGCAACGCCCGGCGCTGGGCCTGGGCACCTGGCGCTTCGGTGAAGCCGCCGACCGGCGCGGTGCCGAGCTGGCCTCGCTGCGACAGGCGCTGGAGATGGGCTGGCGCGTCGTCGACACCGCCGAGATGTACGGCGACGGCGGCGCCGAGACGCTGACCGGCCAGGCGCTGGCGGAGGCGCAGCGTGCCGGCGTGCCGCGCAGCGAACTGTTCATCGTGAGCAAGGCGCTGCCCGAGCACGCCGGCGCACGGGCACTGCAGGCCGCCTGCGAAGCCAGCCTGCGCCGGCTGCAACTCGACAGCATCGACCTCTACCTGCTGCACTGGCGCGGCGGCGTGCCGCTGGCCGAGACGGTGCGCGGCTTCGAGCAACTGCAGCGGCGTGGCCTCATCCGCCTGTGGGGCGTGAGCAACTTCGACCTCGACGACATGCGCGAGCTCGGCGCCGTGCCCGGCGGCAAGGCCTGCGCGACGAACCAGGTCTACTACTCCCTCAGCCAGCGCGGCGTCGAACACGACTTGCTGCCCTGGCAGCGGGTGCAGCAGATGCCGCTGATGGCCTACAGCCCCTTCGACCAGGGTGAACTCGTCGACCACCCGCGGCTGCGGCCCGTGGCCGAACGCCACCGTGCCACGCCGGCCCAGGTGGCGCTGGCCTGGTTGCTGCGCCAGCCCGGGGTGATGGCCATTCCCAAGGCCGGCAATGCGCTGCACCTGCGCCACAACTGGGCGGCGCAGCAACTTCGGCTGACGGTCGAGGACCTGGCCGAACTCGACCGCCACTTCGCGCCGCCCAGCGGGCGCCAGCCGCTGGCCGTGCGCTGAGCGCGCCCCAGCCGTCCGGCAACGGACTTCAGGCCGGAGCGCGCAGCGCAACGGCGTGGTTGTCGGGCGCCAGCGCCACCGGCCAGGCCAGCATGCGCGCCGCATGCCGCAGATGCCAGCGTGCCGCGCCGCGTGCGGCATGCAGCGTGACGCCTGCGCCGCCCGGCCAAGGCACCAGCGCGCAGGGTTCGGTCAGCTCGGCCACCCGCGTGTAGGCCTGCGGCTGCCCGGGGTGCCACCACAGCCCCAGGCGCTGCTTCTGGGCGCTGATGACGAAGCCCCCGCCCGGCCCGGCGGCAATGTCGCCGGCGTATCCCCCAGCCGAGGCATCGGCACAGGGCAGGCCGAGCGATTCGCCATCGAAGACCGCCAGCGTGGGTGCCTCGGCGCGTTGCGCCGCGTTGTCGTGCTCGGCCTGCAGGGCGATGCCCAGCAGCGGCTGCGTCTCGGCCGACCAGGCCATGTGGCGCAGGCTCAGGCGCGCGTCGGGCAGCGTCCAGCGCCCTTCGATGCGGCCGCTGGCCGGGGCTATGCGCACCAGGCAGGGCGTCATGTCGTCGAGCCGGACCTTGCGGCCACGCGCGTCGCGCGGGATGCCGCCGTTGGCCACCATCAGCCGGCCATCGGCTGTGGCCAGCATCTGGTGCGGGTCGATGCCGCCGCTGGTGAACTGCGCCACGCGGGCCAGCGTGCGGGCGTCGCGCACGCTGATCCAGCCCTGGCCGCTGGCCGGGTCGGTCTCCACCGTGTAGAGCCAGCGGCCATCGGCGCTGGCGTCGACGTGACCGTCGAAGCTGCGCGCTGGGTTTTCGCCGCCGACGTCGTGGCGTGCGACGACCTGCCCCTGCGCGTCGCAGCGCAGCAGCCAGCGACCGGGCCGCGTGGCGACGGCGGCAAAACCGCCGTCGGCCAGCGCCAGCAGGCCGTGGCCTCGCGTGGGAACGGGCGTGGGCGCCAGAAGGCGCAGCGTGCCTTCGTGCCAGTCGATCTCGACGATGCCGACATGGTCGCCGCTGGGGCTGTCGGCGCTGGCCGTACCGCTGCCGGTCAGGCGCCAGGCCGTGGCCACGCGTTGCACGGCCCAGGCTGTGCCGTGGGGCTCACCGGCCGAGGCAGACGCCGCGCAGGCTTGCGGGACGCCCAGCGCCAGCGTGCGGGCCAGCAGACTGCGGCGGGACAGGTCGATGGCTTGCATTGCGGGCTCCCGGTCAGAACGTCACGGCGGTGGTGATTTGCACCGCACGCGGTTTGCCCGCGATGTAGTGGCCGCGGTAGAGCGAGTCGGCGTAAAGCTTGTTGGCGATGTTGCTGACGTTCAGCTTGAACAGCACGGCGCCGGCGTCGAACTCGGCCATCACGTCGCCGGTGACGAAGCCGCGCGCGACGATGGTGCTTTGCTGCGGCGTGTCCTTGCTGCGCGCGTTCAGGCCAGCGCCCACACGAAGCCTGGGCGTGAGCTGGTAGGTGCTCCAGACGGTGCCCGAGAACTTCGGCGTCAGGCCGGGGCGTTGGCCCACCGTCTCGCCGGTGAGCGTCGTGCCCAGCACCGACGAGGCCCGGTCCACCTCGGCGTCGGGGATCCAGGCCATCGACACGTAAGCCTCCCACTGCCGCGTGATGCGCCCTGCCAGGTCGACTTCCAGGCCGGCCGCATGGCGCTGGCCCGACAGCACGTAGTTCGTCGGGCTCACCGACTCCTCGTCGCGGTTGCGCTCGTTGTACTTGGTGGCGTGGAAGAGCGCCAGGCGCAGCGTGGCCTTGCCGTCGTCGCTGTCGATCTTGGCGCCGAGCTCGAAGTTGCGGCTCTTTTCGGGCGGCGTGTTGCTGCCCAGCGCGTCGTACTGGTAGGCGTCGCCCGAGGTGTTGAAGCTGGTGCCATAGCTGAAATGGAAACTCGACAGCGGCGTGGGCTGCCACAGCGCGCCCAGGCGGTGGCTGCTCAGGCTGTCGGCGCGTCCACGTTCGGCGGTCAGCGCGCCGAAGTTGGCTGCGGCCGTGCTGAAGGTGCGGTAATTGCCCTCGAAGCGGTCCCAGCGCAGGCCGCCCAGCAGCTTCCAGGTCGGGCTGAGCTGCACCAGGTCCTGCGCATACAGGCCCAGCGCCTCGCTGCTGAAGTCGCGGTTCCTGTTGACGGTGCGCAGTGACTCGTCGACCCAGCCGCTGCCGCGGTTCTGCGCCGCGGTGATGGGCGGCTTGATCAGCGGCCCGCTGGCCGGGTGGGCTGCGGCGTAACCGGTGAAATGATCGTCGGTGTAGTCGACACCGGCCTGCACCGAATGTCTCAGGCCCCAGGCCTGGAACCGGGTGTCGTAGTCGCTCTGGAAGGTGATGGCGTCCAGGTCCTGGATCTTGGCGTGCGTGCCCGTGCCGCCCGAGCGCTGGAAGACCGTGTCGGGCCCGAAGACGAAGGCCGGGTTGTTGCTGGCGATGCCACCCGGTTGCAGCGCCGCCGCGGCAAAACGCACGGCGCTGGCGCGCTGGTCGCGTTCGTAGCGGCCCAGGCGCAGCGTCGTCTTCCACTCGCTGCGGCCGGCAAGACGCTTCGTGTAGCCCAGCGTGCCCATGCTGGCACTGCCCAGGCTCACGTCGCTCAGGGCGCCGAAGTAACTGCTCGGATCCAGCGGCAAGATCTTGCCGTTCAGCCAGGGCAGGCCGTAGTTGATGCCGTTTTTGTTGTCCAGGTGGTAGAGGCTCACCAGGAACTCGTCGCTGGTGCCTATGCCCCAGCGGAAGCTCGGGGCGATGCCGGCCTTGTCTATCCTCGCGCCGTAGTTGTCGGCGAGGTTGACCATGGCGTTGATGCGGAAGGCGGCGTTGGCGCCGGTCTTCACGTTCAGGTCGGCCGTGCCGCGCAGGAAGCTGCCGCTGCCCAGCGTGACGGCCACTTCGTTGGTGGCACTGCCGCGGCCGAAGAGCATGCTGGCGCTGCCGCGCAGCACCTCCAGGCGGTCCCAGTTGAAGGTGTCGCGTTCGTAGAAGGCGGGGTCGCGCAGGCCGTCGACGAAGATGTCGCCGGTGGCCTGCAGCGAAAAGCCGCGCAGGCGGATGTCCTCCTCGCCACCCTCGGCGGCCAGAAAACTGATGCCGGCGGTGTTCTTCAGCGTGTCCTTCAGCGTGTCGAGATTGCGGTCGTCGATCAGCCGTTCGGTGACCACGGTCACGCTCTGCGGCACGTCGCGCAGTTCCTGGCGGCCTTTGCCGATGGACGTGGTGGTGGCCTGCACGGCGGCCTTGCCGGTGGGCTCGGCCACCACCTTGGCGCGGATCACGGGCAGCACGGTTTCTCCACTGGGCGCCGGCGCTGCGGTGGCCGACGCAGGCTGGGCGAAGGCGGGGCCGGCCAGGCCGAGGGTCAGCGCCCATGCGGTGGCCAGGGGTTGCAGGCGGGGTCGTGTGGGCAGCTGCTTCATGGGCGTTGTTCTGGGGTGAATGCGTGGAGGAGGGCAAAGCCGTCCCCGCAGCCGCGCGTGGCGGCTGTCGAGGCGGGGAGTGACGGAGGTCGGGGATGGCGCCGACCCGGCGCCGGCGTTCAGCGTCCGCCCGGGGCGGGCTCGGGCTCGCTGACGAAGCCCACACGTGTCAGCCCGGCCCGTGTGGCGTCGGCGAGCGTCTCGGCGATGGCGCGGTAGGCGGTGGCCTGGTCGGCGCGCAAGTGGATCTGCGGTTGCGGTTCGTGCTCGCCGGCTTTGGTGAATCGCAAGGCCGCGGCCTCGCGCGTGACGGGCTCACCGTTCCAGTAGCGCTGCCCAGTGGCGTCGATGGCGAAGTCGATCTTCTCCGGCGGCGGCAGGTTCGCCTGTGAACTGACGCGCGGCAGGTCTAGCTTCACGGCGTGGGTCAGCAGCGGCGCGGTGACGATGAAGATCACCAGCAGCACCAGCATCACGTCGATGAGCGGCACCATGTTGATCTCGGCCAGCGGCGCGGCGCTGC
>LNFM01005209.1_pt1 | contig 32998 bp, 37 predicted proteins | sample 596031 | NCBI WGS metagenome assembly LNFM01 (sample SAMN04254537, study PRJNA301005) | activated carbon metagenome | isolation source: dual media filters at the Ann Arbor, Michigan drinking water treatment plant | place: USA: Ann Arbor | reverse complement strand
TTCCTCCGCCGGCGGCAGGCCGAAGCCATGGATGCGCGCCAGCAGGATCGCCGGCACCAGCAGCGCGAGGCCCGCCAGCAGCCCGGGCACCACGCCGCCGAGGAACAGCGCTGGCACGGACACGCCGGGCACCAGCACCGCATAGACGATGAAGGGGATGGAGGGTGGTATCAGCACGGCGGTGGAGCCGGCGGCGGCGATCAGGCTGGCGGAATAGGCGCGCGGATAGCCCTGCTTGATCATCGCCGGCAGCATCACCGCGGCGACGGCGGCGGCATCCGCGGCGCCCGATCCGCTGATTCCGCCGAGCACCAGGCAGACCATGACGGCGACGATGGCGAGTGCGCCGCGCCGCGGCCCGACCAGCGCCTGGGCGAAGACGACCAGGCGGGCGGCGACGCCGGCGCGTTCGAAGACCATCCCGGCGAGTACGAACATCGGCAGCGCCAGCAGCGGGTATTTGGCGATGCCGGTCCAGATGTTGGTGGGCAGGGCCATGATGCCCAGCCCCTCGATGGCGATGACCAGGAAGCCGGCCAGGCCCAGCGAGACGCCGATCGGCACGCCGAGGAACAGCAGGGCGAAAAATACGCCGAGCAGGATGAGCGAGCCTTCGAGCACCATGGCTAGCGGGCCTGGGTCGAAGTTGAGGCGTGCTCCGCACGCAGAACGCGCCACATCCGCCCCAGGATGCGCAGGCAGATCACGGCGGATAGCAGCGGCATCCACACGGTGTAGTACCAGGACGGCACGCCGAGGCCGGGCGAGAGCACCTCGAAGCGGTACTCGTCCCAGGTGTACCAGGCGCCGTACCAGGCGATGCAGCCGAAGATGAACAGGCAGGACGCCAGCACCAGCTGCTCGACCAGCCGGGCCAGCCTCAGCGGCAGGCGTTCGGTGAAGAAGGTCATGCGGATGTGGCGGTCATTGCCGAAGGCGGCGGCGGCACCGACGAAGGCCATCACCACCATCAGCGCCACCGAATACTCCTCGGTGAAGGCGAAGGAGACGTTGGTGAAGTAGCGCACCACCACATTGCCGAAGGTGATCAGCGCCAGGATGCCCATGATGGCGGCGCCGATCGCGCCTTCGATGGTCACCGGGATGCGTGGCGGGGCTTCCCCCAATTGCAGGCCGGGGGCCTGGATGTCGGCGTGCTCGGTCATCGGGGCATCCCGCAGGCGGGCGCGGAGGCTTCACCCCCCGCGCCGGCGATCCATCAGGCGCGCGCGCCGGACACGGCGGCTTCGGCGCGGCGCACCAGGTCCGCGCCCACCGTCTGCGCGTATTTGTCGTAGACGCCGCGGGTGGCGCGGGCGAAGGCCTGCTTTTCGGCATCCGACAGGATGGTGACCGTCACGTTGCGCCGCGCCAGTTCGTCGAGCGAGCTGCGGTCGCCATCGGCGCCGAGGCCCCGGCGGCTGGCGGTGATCTGTTCCTGCGCCGCCTGCTGCGCGCAGTCCCGCACCAGCGCCTGGTCCTCGGCGGAGAAGCTGGCCAGGACCTGCTTGGTCAGCAGGAAGATCCCGGCATCCGCCACGTAGTTCCAGATGGTCAGATGCCGCTGCGCCAGCGTGTCCATGCGGAAGCCGAGGAACAAATTCACCGGGTTTTCCTGCCCATCCACCGCGCCGGTGGACAGCGCGGGTTGCAAATCGGCGAAGGACATCTGCACGGGGTTCGCGCCGAGGGCGGTGAAGATCTCGGAGAAGATGGCCCCCGCGGCGAAGCGGATCTTCATGCCGCGCAGATCCTCCGGCGTGCGGATCGCCTTCTTGCTGTTGGAGATCTCGCGGAAGCCGTTCTCGCCCCAGGCCACCGGCTGCACGTCGCGTGATTCAAGCGTGCGGAACAGCTCCGCGCCGATCGGGCCCTTGATGATGGCATCGAAGCCGCGGCTGTCTTGCAGCAGGAAGGGCAGGGAGAACAGGTTCATCTCGCGGATCTGCGGCGAGATGTTGATGGTGGAGAACACCGCGAAATCGATCACGCCCTGGCGCATCGCCACCAATTCGCGGGTCTGGTCGCCGCCGACCAGCTGGCTGCCGGGGTAGACCTTCACATTGATCCGCCCGGCCGAGCGTTCCGTCACCAGCTCCGCCCAGCGGAAGGCGCCATCCGCCAGCGGGATGGTACGGTTGCCGACGACGGAGAGCTTGTATTCCGGCTTGTAGCGGGTCTGTGCGCGGGCGACATGCGGCGCGGCGAGCGCCGCCGCGGCGGCGGCCAGCGCGATGCGCCGGGTGATCAGGCTGGTCATGACATCCCCTCCCATTCTGCCGCGCCTTTCCGGGCGGCTATTCGTGGGGGGCAGAATGCGGGCCGGCGCGCCGGTTCCGCAAGGGGGCGATTCAGTCGGAGTCGGTGGCCAGCCAGGTGGCGGCGGCGTCGAAGGGCTCCGGGTCCAGCCCCGGCTCGGCCGGCGCCCGGCGCAGCTCGGCATAGACGCGCTTGACCGCGGCCGGCACATCCCCGTCGCGCAGCAGCGTATCCGTATCCGCCGCATGGTGGCGCAGCGCCGGCGTCAGGAAGGCCACCGTCTCCAGCGCCGTGTCGCGCAGCACCGGCATGCCGAGCCGGGCGAGGAAGCCGCGCCAGTCATGCAGCAGGTCATCAAAATGCGCGACCGCGCGCGGCAGGCCGCGGCTGCCCTGTTCGGCCGCCACCACATGGGCGAGCCACAGCCGCAGCGCCTGCGGCTTCGGCATCTGCTGGCGTGCTTCCAGGGACCGCGCCACCTCCAGCGGGTTGCGAACCGCCATCAGGGCCAGCGGTGCTGCGCCGAAACGCTCCAGCGCCGGGCGCCAGATGGCGAGCAGCAGGCAGATGCGCGGATCCTTCAGCACGAAGGGCGCTTCGCCCGGGAATTCGGCGGCGAGCAGCGCACAGGCTTCCGCGATGAAGTCCTCCCGCGCCGAGTCGCCAACCAGGCCGGGGGGCAGCGGGCGCGGGTCGTCATAGTGCTGGCCGGCAGCGGCGAGGATGCGGTCATTCAGCGCCGCGACGGCGGCGGATTCCCAGAAGCCGCGTGGATTATCCGCCGCCGGCCGCGCCAGATGGGCCGGCAGCGCCAGGCCGTGCAGCGACAGCACGCGGGTCAGCGCGGAGGTACCGGAGCGGTGCATGCCGAGGACAAGCACAGCCGGGCGGGGCGTGGGGGAGGCATCTTGCATTCCGGCCATGATGCCACGACGCGGCCCCTGGCTGCAAAGCAACTGCGAATGGGCGGCTTGACGGCGGGCGCCGGGGGCGGCGCCATGCAGTCCCACTCAGCCGGACGCACCGCGCCATGCCGCCATCCGCCGCCATCCAACCCGCCCAAGGCCCTGTGCAGATCCTGGTGCTCGGTGGGGACGGCATCGGGCCGGAGGTCACCGGCCAGGCGCTGCGCGTGCTGCGCCATATGCAGGCGAAGCACGCCCTGCCGCTGGCCATTGAGGAACAGCCCTATGGCAACGCCACCTGGCGTGCCACCGGCAGCCTGATGCCGCCCGAGACCCATGCCGCGGTGGATCGCGCGGATGCCGTGCTGTTCGGCGCGGTGGACAGCCTGGACCGCGCCGGCATGCCGGCCGAGGAACGCGCCCGCGGCAGCCTGCTGGCGCTGCGCCGCCGCCTCGGCCTGTTCGCGAATCTGCGCCCTGTGCGGACGGAGCCTGCGCTGGACGAGGTCTCGCCCTTCAAGCCGCGCACGCTGGCCGGGGTGGATCTGGTTTTCGTGCGGGAGCTGTCAGGCGGCGTCTATTACGGCGAGCCACGCGGCATCGAGCGGATTGCCGATGGCCAGAGGCGCGGCATCAACACGCATATCTACGATGAGGAGCAGATCATCCGCGCCGCCCGCTTCGCCTTCGCCCTGGCCCGCGGCCGGCGCGGCGTGTTGACCAGCGTCGACAAGGCCAATGTGATGGAGGCCGGCGCGCTGTGGCGCCAGGTGGTCACCGCGCTGCACCAGGATGAATTCCGCGACGTGAAGCTGGACCATATGCTGGCCGATACCTGCGGGTTGATGCTGAACCGTGACCCCAAGCGCTTCGACGTGATCCTGACGGACAACCTGTTCGGCGATGTGCTGTCGGACGCCGCGGCCGGGCTGGCGGGCAGCCTCGGCATGCTGCCCAGCGCCAGCCTCTCGGCGCCGCGGCCGGATGGCAGAAGGCGGGCGCTGTATGAGCCGGTGCATGGCTCGGCACCGGATATCGCGGGCAAGGGCGTGGCCAACCCGCTCGCCGCCATCCTGTCCGTGGCGCTGCTGCTGCGCTGGTCGGCGGGGGCGGAGGATGCGGCGCGGGAGGTGGAGGCGGCGGTGACCGCGGCGCTGGAGGCCGGCGCGCGCTGCGCCGACATCGCTTTGCCGGGGGAGATGGTGCTGGGCACGGATGCGATGGGCGACGCGGTGCTGAAGGGGCTGTGAGCGATGCGGCTGCATGGGATGAGCGGGTCGGGCAATTGCTGGAAGGTCGCCACGATCCTGCGGCTGCGGGGCCAGGACTTCGACTGGGTGGAGGTGGACACCAATGGCGGCGAGACCCGCCGCGCCCCCTTCCTCGCGCTGAACCCCACCGGCAAGGTGCCGGTGCTGGAGCTGGATGACGGCACGGTGCTGACCGAGAGCAACGCCATCCTTCTGCACCTGGCGGAGGGGACGCCCTGGCTGCCGCCGCCCGGCCTGGCGCGCACGCGCATCTACCAGTGGCTGTTCTTCGAGCAGTACAGCCACGAGCCCTATATCGCCGTCGCCCGCAACCTGATGGCCTGGAAGCGGGAGGCGCATCTGCACGCCGAGCGGCTGGCCGATTGCGCGGCGCGCGGCGCGGCGGCGCTGGATGTGATCCAGCAGGCGCTGGCCGGTTCCCCGTACCTCACGGGCGAGGCGCCGACCGTCGCCGACCTCGCCCTCTTCGCCTATACGCACTGCGCCGATGAGGGCGGCTTCGACCTGGCGCGCTGGCCGGCGGTGCAGGGCTGGGTGGCGCGGCTGGCGGCGCTGCCCGGCATCACCACCCTGCCGCGCCCACCCGCCTGAGCCTCACCCCGGCGCGGCGATTCCCGTCGCCTCGTCATGCCCGCCCTGGCCGGTCAGCGCCGCCCAGGCGCGGAAGCGGGGGCTGGCGGGCAGGGTGCCGTCGGCGATCAGGCCGCGCCAATGGCCACAGGCCTCGACGAAGCGCGGCACGCTGCCCGGGAACATCGCCAGGCTGATCGCCTCCGCCATCGCTTCCTCCTCCACCGCATCGGCATAGGCGGCCCGGAGGTGCCAGCCGAAGGGGCGCCAGCGGGCACGGCACACCTGCACGGCGAGGCCGGCCAGATGCACCAGCCGCATCGGCGCGGCCGGCGCCACGATCCGCAGCGTCGCGACGTAGCTCGCCTGCGGATCGAAGGGCAGCAACTGCCGGCCCCAGTCGCGCGCGGCGAAGTCGAAGGCCTCGGCGCCGATCGTGAAGGCGGCGGCGGCAAAGGCGGCGCCGATGGTCGCATCCGTGCCGCCCGCGGCGCGGAACTTCGCGATGTGATGCGTCGCCAGCGCCTCATCCGTTGCGGCCAGCACGGCCAGCCAGACGAATTCGCGGTCATGGTGGCTCAGCACCCGGTCATCCAGTGCGAGCGCCGTGTAGGCGGCGTCGTAGCCGGCCAGCAATTTGGGAAAGGCCAGCGCCATCAGCCCGTGATGCGGCAGCAGGTAGCCGCGCTTGGCCTTCACCTCCGCCAGGCGGGCTTCCAGCTCCGCCGTCGTCTCCGCGCCGCTCATTCGACGCGGATATTCGCGCTGCGGGCGATATCGGCCCAGCGGGTCACTTCGCTTGATACCATCTCGGCATATTCGGCTGGGCTCATCCGGTTCGGCGGCGCGCCGAGCTGGGCCAGGCGGTCCACCAGCGCCGGCGTGTTCAGCCCCGCCACCACGGCGCGGTTGATCTCGGCAGCCTGGTCCGCGGCCATGCCGGCGGGGCCGGACAGGCCGAACCAGTTGGTGGCGACCAGCGTCGGGAAGCCGGCCTCCACCACCGTGGGCACATTGGGCCAGCGGGCGGCGCGGTCGGGCAGGGTGATGGCCAGCAGGCGCAGGCGGTCATTGTTGCCGATATCCGGCACCGCTGCGATCAGCCCCTCCACCTGCCCGCCGATGACATCGGCGGTGGCCGGCGCGCTGCCGCGATAGGGCACATGGGTGATGTCCACCCCGGCCGCCCGGTTCAGCAATTCCAGCTTCACATGGCTCGATGTGCCAATGCCGGTCGAGCCGAAGCGCACCGCGCCGGCCTGCGCCTTCGCCCGCGCGACGAGCTCCGCCATGGTCCGGATCGGCCCATCGGCGGCAACCGCGATGGCAGACGGCACCGCGGCCACCAGCGCGATATGGCGGAAATCCGTGACCGGGTTGTAGGGCACGCTGCGATTCACCGCCGGGCCGATCGCCTGGCTGGCGATGTTGGACAGCAGGATGGTGCTGCCATCCGCCGGGCCGCGCGCCACGGAATCGGAGCCGATGGCACCCCCCGCGCCGGCCCGGTTCTCCACCAGCACCGGGCTGCCCAGCGCCATCTCGATCTCCCGCGCGGCCAGGCGGCCGAGGAGATCCGCCGTGCCACCGGCCGGGAAGGGCACCACAAGCCGCAGCGGGCGGCGCGCCGATTGGGCATAGGCCGGGGCGGCGAGCAGGGCGGGCAGGGCGATCAGGCTGCGGCGACGCATGGGCGGGATCTCCAACTTGTATCCCACACCATAGCGCCGGGCGCCGGCCCTGCCATAGGGGCGGGACGGGAGAAGAATGCGCCTGCCACCAACCATGATTTTGGCATAACCCTCTCTTTCCGACTTGCCCGATGAAAAAATACGCGTGTAGATTTGCCCGAGACGAGGACAAACCGCACGCCGATGACCTTCATCCGCACCCGACCCGCGCGTGAGACCATGCTGGCCGGCATCGCCGCCGCAGCCCGTTCCCCCCTGGCGGACCGGCCGCAGGCGGTGGGGGAGGCCATTGGCGCCTTCGCCGCCGATCCGACGCTGCTGGAGGGTCTGGATTGCCCCTGCTGCCCGGACCGCTATGTGCGCCACCTGCTGCACAGCGACCCGGCGGGCGGCTATGCCGTGGTGGCGCTGGTCTGGCGCCCCGGCCAGATGTCCCCCGTGCATGGCCACCGGGCCTGGTGCGCCTTCGCCGTCCACCAGGGAACGCTGACCGAGACCTGGTACAATCCGGCCGAGGCAGCGGAGGAATTCCCGCAGCCGCACAGCACCCATCTGCTACGGCCCGGCCAGGGCAGCCATGGCGCGGCGGACCCGCTGCTGATCCACCGCCTGGCCAACCTGTCCTGCCGCACCGCCATTTCCATCCATTGCTATGGCGTCGGCTTCGACCGCTTCGGCCAGGATGTGAACGAGGTCCACGCCGCCTGACCGGACGCCTACTGGGCGCCCCCTGGAGTCTGGCCCCCTGGAGTCTGGCCCCCTGGAGTCTGGCCCCCTGGGAAGTCACCCCGCGCCGGCGTAGGGTCGCGCGGTGATCGATCCCTCCTCGCGCGCGTGAGCCTTCCGGGCCGCAACATCGTCATCGGCTTGCTGTTCGGCCTGGCCGCGGCGCTCATCTGGGGTGGGCAGGCGGTTGTGGCGCGCACCGGCACCGTCGCGGGCTATTCGCCGCTGGATCTCGCCGTGCTGCGCTATGTCGCGGCCGCGCTGGTGCTGCTGCCCTTCGCCTGGCGGGCGCGGCGCGTGCTGGCGGAAATCGGCCTGCCCAAACTGCTCGGCCTGGTCGCCACCGGCGGCGCCGCCAATGCGCTGCTGTTCGGCTGGGGGCTGGTGCATGCGCCGGCCAGCCATGGCGGCACCATCGCGCCCATCACCTCCGCCGTCATGGGGGCCGTGATCGCCATTCCGCTGCTGGGGGAGCGGCCAACGCGCGGGCGCGCCATCGCGCTGGGCTTCATCACGCTGGGCGTGCTGCTGATCGGCTGGGACGGGATCGGCGGCAGCCACCCGGGCGCCTGGCGCGGGGACCTGATCCTGATGGGCGCCGGCACGGTGTGGGGCGCCTTCACCGTGCTGCTGCGGCGCTGGCAAATACCGGCGTTGGCTGGCAATGCCGCCATGTGCATCCTGTCCGCGCTGGTGCTGCTGCCGCCCTGGCTGCTGCTGGGCGGCGGCCAGGTGCCGGAGATGCCCTGGCAGACCAATCTGTGGCAGGGCTTCGCGCAGGGCGTCCTGTCCTCCGCCATCGCCACCACGCTGTATGCCAGGGCCGGGGAGATGATGGGCGCCACGCGCACCGCCTGCCTGACCACCATGGTGCCGGTGGCCGCAGTGCTGCTTTCCGTGCTGATCCTGAACGAGCCGCTGGGCCTCGCCAAGCTGGCCGGGGTGGTGGTGGCGGTGGGGGCGATGCTGGTCGCCGTGCTGGTGACCGGTCGTCGCAGCTAGTGGGAGGCAGCTAGGGCTGGTCGTCCCGTGCCCAGCGCGGCATGCCGCAGCCGCCGAGTGCCGCCATCCGGTCCTTCGCCAGCAGCTTTTCCCGGCTCAGCCGGCGGATCAGCGCCTCATCCGGTGCCGAGCGCGCCCGTTCCACGGCGATCAGGCGCTCCAGATCGGAGAGCCTTTCCACCAGATGCAATTTCAGCGCACCGCCCGACGCGCTGGTTCCACCCTCCATGACGCCCTCGACCTCCGCTTTCCGTCGCTGCGCGGGGGCGCGGCGGTTTTGGGAGGCCCGACATCGCGGTGACCGGGGGGCCGCCGCCAGAGGGACCCGGGCCTCTATATATGAGCGTGGTCCCGCTTCTTGACGATTTCAAGACAAAAGCCGGACGCATCCATGATCGCCGCCGCCCGGCCAGGGCGGCGGCGCCGGGCGTCAGGTCATCGCCCGCCCGGCGGGCGTCAGACCATCGCCCGCCCGGCGGGCGTCAGACCATCGCCCGCCCGGCGGGCGTCAGACCATCGCCCGCCCGGCGGGCGTCAGATCATCGCCCGCCCGGCGGGCGTCAGATCATCGCCGCCGGCAGTGTCGTGCGCTCCACCATCATCTTCACGCCCCGCACGCCCGGGACCGCCTCCGCCAGCACCTTCAGCCCGCGTAGCACCGCATCGTTGCGGCAATAGCCGTGGAAGGACACCACGCCGTCCTTCACCTCGAAGAAGATGGCAAAGGCGTCGATCCAGGGTTGGTCCTTCATCGCCTTGCCCAGGGCGCGGCGGATGCGCTCATCCGGCGCATCGGCCACCAGCTCCTCCGAGGGCTGCAGCAGCGCGCGGATCAGGTCGGCGCGAGAGACGATGCCCACCAGCTTGCCGTCGCGCAGCACGGGGATGCGGCGAATGGCGCGTTCCTCCATCGCCTTGGCCAGCGTTTCCACCGGCGTATCCTCCTCCGCCGTCACGGCGCCACGGGTCATGGCATCCCCGGCGGTCTGGCCATGGGCGCGGGCGAATCGGTCCGCCTGCTGGCTGGCCGTTTCGAACAGGCCGGCGATCCAGGATTTCGGCGCATCGGCCGGCGCGGCCAGACGGCGCAGCAGATCGCCCTCCGTCAGCATGCCCAGCAGTTTGCCATCGGTATCCACCACCGGCGCGCCGGAAAAGCCACGTTCCGCCATGGCCCGTGCTGCCACCGCGATCGGCGTGCTGGGTTGGAATGTAACGGGCTCGGATGTCATCAGGTCGCGTGCGCGCATCGCAATCTCCTCATTTGGCCCGATCGGGCAAACCAAGAGGTGGCACAAGACGGGGTGAATGTGAAGGGTTTTTCACCTTACTATTATTGTAGCCCAGCTCGTCGTGACATGCGCGCAGGGCTCCGCGGCGCCTTCCGCACGCAGCATGACTTCACCATAGGACAAGGTTCGTCCGCGTTTGATCACGCGCGCTTCCGCCAGCACCGCGGTGGCGGGGGGTGGGCGCAGGAAGGTGATGGCGAGGCTGGCCGTCAGGCTCTCATCCCGCCCCTCGGTCAGCGACAGCAGTGCCACCCACATCGCCACATCCGCCAGCCCCATCAAGGCGGGGCCGGAGACGGTGCCGCCTGGCCGCAGCAGGTCGTCCTTCGCCGGCAGGCGCAGCAGCGCCTGGCCCGCGCCGAAGGACAGCACCTCGATCCCCCAGGCCCCGGCAAGCGGCACGCCGGCGCGCACCCGGTCCTGCATGGCGTCCACGCTCATCGGCGGGCCGTGCGATTATCGGCGGTCATGCGGGCAGCCTCCCCTGGGCGAGGCGCCCATGCTGCACCAGCCGATGGGCGGCTTCCAATGGGGTGCGACCATTGCGCCTGGCGCGGCAAAAGGGCATGCGAAATGCGCCCGGCGCGCGCCATCCCTGCGCGCATGGGCGTGGCAGTTCGGGGGTTTCCGGCATGAGCGGTCAATTGGCGGGCCAGGTGGCCATCATCACCGGCGGCAGCCGCGGCATCGGGCGGGCCATCGCCCTGTTGTTCGCGCGCGAAGGCGCGGACATCGCCTTCTGCCACCTGGATGATGAGGCCGGCGCCGCGCCCGTTGTCGCGCAGATTACGGCGCTGGGTCGCCGCGCCCTGGCCGCTTCCGTCGATGTCGCGAACCTGCCCGCCTTGCGCGCCTTCATCGCGCAGGCGGAGGCGCAGCTCGGCCCCTGCGACATCCTGGTGAACAATGCCGGCCTCAACCTGCGCGGCCCGATCGGCACGATCACGGAGGAGATGTTCGACCGGGTGATGAATGTGCACGTCAAGGCAAGCTTCTTCGCAGCCCAGGCGGTGTGGGACGGCATGGCGGCACGCGGCCGCGGCCGCATCATCACCACGGCCAGCCAGCTCGGGCTGAAGGGCGCGCCGAACATCGTGCCCTATTGCACCGCCAAGGCGGCGCTGATCGGCTTCACCCGCGCCCTGGCGCATGAAGGCGCGCCGAAGGGCATCCTGGTGAACGCCATCGCGCCCGGCCCCGTGGCCACCGACCTGACGGCACAGCTCGGCGAGGATTGGGCGGCGCGCACCGGCGCCAAGCTGCCGATCGGCCGCATCGGCCAGCCGGAGGAAATCGCCGCGGCGGCGCTGCTGCTGGCCTCATCCCCCGGTGGCGATTTCTTCGTCGGCGCGACGCTGTCGCCCAATGGCGGGGACATCATGCACTGACATGGCACGCCTGATCACACTGAGCGCGGCGCAGGCCGCCACCGCCGTGGAATGGGCGGCCGCCGAAGGCTGGAATCCGGGCCTGGCCGACCTGCCCTGCTTCCTGGCTCAGGATCCCGGCCTGTTCCTGGCGGTGGAGGACAATGGCGCGCTGCTCAGCGTGATTTCCGCCACGCGCTACGGCGCGGATTTCGGCTTCATCGGCTTCTACATCGCGCGGCCCGAGCTGCGCGGGCAGGGGCATGGCATGGCGGTGTGGCGCGCGGCCATGGCGCAGCTTGCGGGCCGGCTGGTCGGGCTGGATGGCGTGGTGGCGCAGCAGGACAACTACCGGAAGTCCGGCTTCACCCTGGCCTGGAACAACATCCGCTTCGGCGGCGTGCCCGCCCGCCCGCCGGTGCCGGCGCGCGGCATCGTGCCGGCCGCGGAGCTGCCCTTCGCCGCACTGGCCGCGCTGGATCGCAGCGTGTTCCCGGCGGCGCGGGACCGTTTCCTGCGCGCCTGGATCCGCCAGCCCGGCCATGTCGCGCTGGCGCATGTGACGGATGGCACCGTCACCGGCTTCGGCGTGATCCGCCCGGCGCGGGAGGGTTATAAATTCGGCCCGCTCGTCGCCGACAGCCCGGCGGTGGCGGAGGCGCTGGCCGCCGCGCTGCTGGCGCAGGTGCCGGCGGGACCGGTCTTCCTGGATGTGCCGCAGCCGCATCGCGCCGCCGTCGCGCTGGCCGAATCCCTCGGCCTGACACCGGGCTTCGAGACGGCGCGGATGTACACCGGCCCGGCGCCGGAGATACGTGCGGAGCGCCTTTTCGGCATCACCAGCTTCGAGCTGGGCTAGCCCGCGCCCCGGCGCGCGCCGTCTCCAGCATCAGCATCTCGCCCAGGTTCTCATGCGTCAGCACGCCGACCAGGCGGCCCCCGGCATCCACCACGCCGACCGGCCCGGCGGCATCCTGCATCACCCGCAGCGCATCCTCCAGCGGCGCGCGATGCGGCACCACCGGCACCTCCCGCCGCATCGCCTCCAGCACCGGCGAATCCGGGCCGTCCTGTTGCAGGGCGCGCACGAGGTCGGTGCGGGTCAGGATGCCGCGCAGGCGGCCGGCGCCATCCACCACGGGGAAATCCGTCTGCGCCGTGCGGATCAGCAGCTCCGCCGCATCGGCGATGCGCGCCGTCACGGGCAGGCTTTCGAAATGCGTGATCATCGCATCCTCCGCCCGCATGCCGCGCGACAGCTCCCGCATCTGCACCGCCTGCGCTTCCCCCTGCGCGCCGAGCCAGACGAACAGCGCCACGAAGACCATCAGCGGCGCGCCATTCAGCAGCCCGATCAGCCCCAGCGCGAAGGCCAGCGCCTGGCCGATGCCGGCTGCGATATCCGTGGCGCGCCGGCTGCCCATGCGCATGGACAGCAGCGCGCGCAGCACGCGCCCGCCATCCATGGGAAAGGCCGGCAGCAGGTTGAAGACCACCAGCGTGACATTCAACCAGAACAGCCGCGCCAGCATGCCATGCGACGGATCCTGCAGGCTGGTGGCCGCCGCCACCGCCGGCACACCGCCGAGGGCCAGGAACAGCAGCAGCGCGATCACCACATTCACCGCCGGCCCGGCGAGCGCCACCACCAGCTCCTCGGAAGGTTTTTCCGGCATGCGTTCCAGTCGGGCGACGCCGCCGATCGGCAGCAGCGTGATGTCGGGCGTCCGCACGCCGTAGCGGCGGGCGGCCGCGACATGGCCGAATTCATGCAGCAGCACGCAGCCGAACAGCAGGCTGATGAAGCCCACCCCCTCCACCGCCGCCGATAATCCCCCCGCCAGCCCATGCGCCACCCCGATCCAGGCCAGCAGCAGCAGGAAGGTCAGATGCAGCCGGATCTCGGTGCCGGCGATGCGGCCGAGCGGGATGGACCAGGTCATGGGCGGGCTTACTCCTGCGGCGTGGGGTGCAGCCGGGTGACCTCGAAGCCCTGCATCGCCGCGGTGATGATCGCCTCGGCATAGTCACCAGGCGCCAGTTCCGGCCGGCGGGCCAGCACCCACAGATAGTCACGCCCAGGCGCCCCCACCACCGCCCAACGATAGGAAGGATCCAGCCCGATCACCCAGTAGTCGCCATAGAAGGGCCAGAAGAAGCTCACCCGCAGCTTCGCGTTGCCGCTGCCTTCCACGACATAGGCGCTGCCATCCGCCATCCGTGCCGCCCCATCCGTGCCGCGGCAGCGATTGACCACGCCCACCGTGCCATCCGGCCGCGGCGTGTAGGTGGCGGTGGTGTGGGTGCAGCCGCGGGCGGTGTCCTGGAAGCTGTTGGGAAAGCGCGCAATCTCGAACCAGGTGCCGGCGTAGCGGGCCAGGTCCACCTGCGGCACGGTGGCCACCGGGGGGCGCGTGGGGGTGGTGGCGCAGCCGCCCAGCCACAGGACCGGGGCCAGCAGTGCCAGCAGCAGAAGGCGCATCATGCTGCCGGCTGCCAACCGGGCACCACGCCGGGCGGAAGGGCTGCCACATGGTCGTGGATGGCGCCGGCCGTGGTGATCCAGACGGTATCACGGTGCTGCGATATCTCCGCCAGCGCCCGGCGCAGATGCCGCATGCGGTGCGGCTGGCCGATGATGTAGGGGTGCAGCGCGATGCCCATCACCTGCGCCAGGCCGTCCCGGGTCTGGTGCAGGCGTTCGTGGAAATCATCCAGGATCATCGCCGCGAAATCCGCCGCGCCATCCTTGCGGGCGACCACGGCGGGAATGTCGTTCACCTCCTGCGGGTAGGGCATGGCGAGCAGCCGGCCGGCGCGGGTGTGCATCCAGATCGGCGCGTCATCGGCGCACCAGTTCAGGGTGTAGGCATAGCCGGCCTCCGCCAGCAGGTCCGGCGTTACGCGGCTTTCGGCGATCCAGGGGCTGAGCCAGCCGCGTGGCGGCGTGCCTTCATGCCGCGTGATGGCGGCGGTCGATTCGGCGATCAGCTTCGCCTCCTCCGCTTCGGGCAGGGTCGACTGGCGCTCGGAATTGGTGCGGCCATGGCCGGCCATCTCGTCGCCGCGGGCCCGATGCGCCGCCAGCAGATCCGGCGCGTAGTCGTACATGGCGCTGTTCACCAGCACGGTGGCTGGCAGCTTCAATTCGTCCAAGGCCTGCAACAGCCGCCAGGCGCCGACGCGGTTGCCATAGTCCCGCCAGGCGAAGTTCAGCACATCCGGCTGGGGTCCGCCGGGTGCCAGTTCGGCGCCCAGCCCCTCGCCAAAGGCGAAATGCTCCAGGTTGACGCCCAGATACACGGCCAGCCGGGCGCCGCCGGGCCAGGCATAGGGCGTGCGGCCGGGCCAGCCGGAATAATCATAGCGTCCATGGGTGGGCAGCATGGCACCTCTCTGGCGGTCGATGCCGGCAGGTTGGGGATTTCCGACCACAGGGCAAGCCCGAAGGGCCGGAGAAGCGTCCAGGGGGTGATGACCGGCCGCGCCGGCTGGCCTATTCTCCACCCCGACATGCCAAGGGCGAGACCAGGGGGAGATGCGGCGTCCGCGCTGCTGCAGCGCGAGGCGCGTGCGGCGCGCAGCCGGTTGCGCGTGCCGGTGGGCATCGGCCTGGCGCAGGTGGCGCTCGGCATCGCCCAGGCCTGGCTGATCGCCGGGCTGATCGCCACCCTGCTGGGCTTCGGCGCCGCCGGCTGGCCGGCGCTGGCGGCCGTCGCGGCGCTGGCGCTGCTGTCCTCGGGCCTCGGCGTGGCGCAGGAACGCGCGCTGCTGGCGGCAGGCGAGGCCGCGAAGGCCCGGCTGCGCAGCGCCGCCTTCGAACGCCTGCTGGCCCAGGGGGCGGAGGATGGCCGCGGCGTCGGCGACCGCGCCGCGCTGGTGGTGGACCGGATCGAGGCGCTGGAAGGCTTCCTCACCCGCTGGCTGCCCGCCGCCGCGCTCGCCATTGCCGGGCCGCTGCTGGTGGCCGGCGCGGCCTTCACCGTGGATGCGACCAGCGGCGCCATATTGCTGGTGGCGGCCCTGCTGGTGCCGGTTGCCATGGCCGTGACCGGCATCGGCGCGGCGCAGGCCAGCAAGCGCCAATTCGCCGCGCTCGATTCGCTCTCCGGCCGTTTCCTCGACCGCATGCGCGGCCTGCCCACCCTGGTGCTGTTCCGGCAGCAGGAGGCGGAGGCGAAGGCGCTGGGCGTGGCAGCGGAGGATCTGCGCCAGCGCACCATGCGGGTGCTGCGCGTGGCCTTCCTGTCCTCCGCCTCGATGGAGGCGCTGGCCGCCGGCGCCATTGCCTGCCTCGCCATCCGCCACGGCGCGGTTCTCGGCCAGAACCACCCTGATCCTGCCGGGGCGATCTTCTGCCTGCTGCTGGTGCCCGCCCTGTTCACCCCGCTGCGCGCCTTCTCCCAGGCCTATCATGAGCGCATGGCCGCCCGCGGCGCCGCCGCCGAACTCGCCCCGCTGCTGGAGGGGGAGGCGCCGGAGGGCCTGAAGCTGGAGAGCATGCCGGACCGCGTCGTGGTCAGCTTCCAGGATGTCCGGCTGAGCTACGACCCGACCCGCCCGCCGGCGCTGGATGGCCTGACCTTCCGCGCCTTGCCGGGGGAGACGCTGGTGCTGGCCGGTCCTTCCGGTGCCGGCAAATCCTCCATCCTGCGACTGCTGATGGGGTTCCGCAGGCCGGATGCGGGCCGCATCTCCTTGAACGGGCAGGACGCCACCAGGCTGGCCCCGGCCGAGCTGCGCCGCCTGTCCTCCTATGTCGGGCAGCGGGCGCATCTGTTCCGCGGCACGATCCGGGAGAATATCGCGCTCGCCCGCCCCGGCGCCACGGCGGCGGAGATCGATGCCGCGGCCAGCGCCGCGCGTGTCACCGATTTCGCCAAGGCCCTGCCGCAGGGGCTGGAGACTCTGGTGGGGGAGGGTGGCTTCGGCCTGTCCGGCGGCCAGGCGCAGCGCGTCGCCATCGCCCGCGCCTTCCTGCGCGACACGCCGCTGGTGCTGCTGGATGAGCCGACCGCGCATCTGGACCCGGGTACGGAGGCAGAGGTGCTGGACAGCCTGCGCCGGCTTTGCACCGGGCGTACCGCGCTTGTCGCCAGCCATTCCAGGGCGGCGCATCGCCTCGGACGGGTGCTGGAGATCGAGGCGGGCCGGGTGCCCGGGCCACGGATGGCGGGCGAATGACCCCGTCCGAAAATGTGCGGGGAGAAGGCCCGGGGGGCCTCGAACGGCCGGGGATGACCGCCGACCTGCTGCGCGTTCTGCGCCTGTGGCATGGCCGTGCCGGCTGGCTGCTGGCGGGGCTGGCCATGGCCTGCGCGGCGGTGCTGGCGGGGCTGGCCCTGCTCGGCCTGGCCGGGCACGGGGTGGCGGAGGGTGTGACCCAGGCGGCGTTGTTTGCCGGCGGCGGTGTGGCGCTGCTCTGGCTGCGGCCGGTCATCATCCTGCGCCCCATCTTCCGCTACCTGGAACGGCTGGTGACCCACGCCGCCACCTTCCGCGCCCTGGCCGATACCCGCATCTGGTTCTTCCGCCGCCTGGCCGAACGCCTGCCGGCCGGCCTGGGCTTCCGGCGGGCGGGGGATCTGCTCGGGCGGCTGGTCTCCGACATCGATGCGCTGGACCGCGTCTATCTCGGCGCCGTGGTGCCGGGCGTGGCGGGGGTGGCGGCGGTGCTGGCGATCGCGCTGGTCCTGGGCGCGCTGGACCCGGCGCTGGCCGCGCTGGTGGCGCTGCCGCTGGCGCTCGCCCTGCTGCTGCCGCCGCTGCTGGCGCCCGGTGCCGCGGCGGCCGGGCAGCGCGTGGCGGAAAGCCAGGGCGCGCTGCGGGCCGCCGTGGTCGATCCGCTGACCGGCATCGAGGATACGCTGGCCGCCGGCGCGGAAACCCGGGCCGCGGCGCGCGTCGCCGCCGAAGGCGCGCGGCTGGCCGAAGCCCAGCGGGCGCTCGCGCAGCGCGGCGCCTGGGGTGGTGCGGCGGGGGCGCTGCTGAGCCAGGCGGCGCTGCTGGGCGCGCTCGGCTATGGGCTGGCGATGGGCGAGGCCGGGGTGGCCGCCGCCGTGCTCGGCCTGTTCCTGGCGATCGCGGCCGGGGAGGCGCTGGGGCTGATGCCGCGCGCCGGCGCCGCGCTGGCCGCGGCCGGCGCCAGCGCCCGCCGCCTGTTCGAGGCCGCTGACCAGGCGCCGCCCGTGGCCGAGCCGGCGCACCCCGCGGCCACGCCGAAGGGCCACGCCATCCGCATCCGCGACCTGCATTTCGCCTGGGGGCCGGACCGCGCGGCGGTGTTCGACGGGCTTGACCTGGACGTGCCGGAAGGCGCGCGCATCGCCCTGCTCGGCCCGTCCGGCATCGGCAAATCCACCCTGACCTCCCTGCTGCTGAAGCTGGCGGCGCCGCAATCGGGCAGCATCACGTTGGGCGGCGTGGAACTCGCCACCCTGCCGGCGGATGCGGTCCGGTCGCGCATCGCCTGCCTGACGCAGGATGCACGCCTGTTCGATGACAGCATCGAGGCCAATCTGCGCCTCGGCCGGCCGGAGGCGGAGGAGGTGGCGCTGTGGCAGGCGCTGGACCGCGCCGGGATCGGGGAGGTGGTGCGCAACCTGCCGGAAGGCCTCGCGACCCGCTGCGGCGAGGCCGGCGCCCGCTTCTCCGGCGGCCAGGCGCGCCGCCTGGTGCTGGCCCGCGCCCTGCTGTCGGAAGCGCCGGTGCTGATCCTGGACGAACCCGCCGCCGGGCTGGACCCGGATACGGAACGCGCCTTCCTGGAAACACTGGACGAGGCAACGGCCGGGCGCAGCGTCATCCTGATCGTGCACCGCCTGGTCGGCGTGGAGCGGCCGACGCGCATCCTGCGCCTGGCCGCGGGGCGCGCCATGCCGGCGATGGGGTAGTGACGCAGGCCAGGAGCCGCCAATGACCGCAGCCACGCCCTTCGATCCGCTGAGCCTGCCCGAAAGCAACGCCACCACCTATCCGGACCCCTTCGCCGCCAGCGCGCGTCAGCGCTGGAATCGCCGGCTGGGCGACGCCGCGGGGCTGACGCAGTTCGGCGTGAACCTGACGCGCATCGCCCCAGGCGGCCGATCCTCCCAGCGCCACTGGCATTTGCGGGAGGATGAGTTCGTCCATGTTCTGGAAGGCGAGGTGGTGCTGCACAGCGATGCGGGGGAGCAGGTGATGCGTGCCGGCATGTGCATCGGCTTCCCCGCCGGCCATCCGGACGGGCACTGCTTCCTGAACCGCTCGGAGCGCGACGTGCTGCTGCTGGTCGTCGGCAGCCGGGTGCCGGGAGAGGTCTCGACCTATCCCGACATCGACATGCTGGTGGGCCCCGGCCCCGATGGCGTGCGCCGCTTCACGCGGAAGGACGGCACGCCCTACTGATGTGATGCGGACTAGAGTCTGTCAGGCGCGGATAGAAGCGCCTGACAGACTCTAGGTTATTATTTTGTCGTGTGATTCACGTCCTTCGGTGAGTCCACCTCGGACGATCACACTCCAAGGCTTCGCCTTCGTCCCCTCAAGCGCCGGCGCCGCGCATCCGCGCGGCTTGGCTTCGCGGCAAAGGCCGCGGCGCCCGCCTGGGCGCTCGGCCCTTCGGGCCGCACGTCGCCCGTCAGCTCAGAAGAAGGCTTCCTTCACGCCGCCCAGCCAGAAGCCGAGCGTCGCCTTGGTCTCGGTGGTCGGCACCGGCTTCTCGAAGACGATCTCGGTGCCGCCGACCAGCGCGCCGGTGCTGTCGGTGATCTGGTCGTTCACGGTTTCGATCAGCGCCTCCGCCTCCGCCACCGGCAGCACGTCGTAATGGCCGAGCAGGCGTGCCAGCACGCCGTATTTGGCGCGGGAGGAACCGTCGGCGATCTTGATGCAGATGCCGAGGCCGCGCTCCGGCACCATCGCCAGCAGGAAGCCTTCCGCGCCGCCCTTCACCACCACGCGCCCGCCCGTCGCCCGCACGATGCGAGATGTGGCGCTGTCGAGGCCGGAGACGTGGTCGGGATGGGCCGCCATGGCGCCCAGCACGCGCTTGGCCGCGGCGCGTCGCGCCGCATTGCTGGAATAGCCGAGGCCGAGGCGGGCCGCCGCCGTCGCCAGGTTGCGCATCGGCATGGCGAGTGCCGGCAGCCCGCACTGGTCCCGCCCGACCGGCAGCTTCGTGGCGTCCCGGCCCATGTAGTCGGACAGGATCTCGAGGTAGAGATTCTGCGCCGGATGCGCCGGGTCGGCGTAGTCCAGGCTGGCGCCCAGATGCTTCGCCACCGTCAGGAAGCCGCAATGCTTGCCCGAGCAATTGTGGTAGATCCGGCGCGGCCCGCCCTCGGCGAAGGCCGCCGCCTGGTCCGCCTGCTGCCGCGGCAGCGCCGGGCCGCAGACCAGCGCATCCTCGCTCAGCCCGAGCCGGCCGAGCCAGTCGCCGACCAGCCCCACCTGGAAGGGCTGCGCATCATGCGAGGCGCAGGCCATGGCGATATGTTCGTCGCTCAGCCCATAGGCATCGGCTGCGCCGGTCTCGACCAGCGCCATCGCCTGGAACGGCTTGAGCGAGGAGCGGGGGAAGGTCATCAGACCCGCATCGCCCCAGCTCCCCACCAGACGGCCTTCGAAATTCGCCACCACCACGGTGCCGCGGTGCACGCTTTCCACCAGCGGGCCGCGCCAGATGCGCGCGAGCTCAACGAAATCTGTGCCGTCCGTCATTGTGATGTTCTCCTGGACCCTGACCATTATCTGAGGGCGAAACGGGTTCCACGCAAGCAGAACCGCCTCTTGTTCCAGTTCGCGCGGCTTCAGTTCGCGGTGGTGATGTTGGCAGCCCGCACCACGGGTGCCCATTGGTCGAATTCGGCGCGCACGAAGGCATCCGTCGCGGCCGGGTCCATCCAGATCGGCTCGCTGGCCAGCGCCGTCAGGCGGGACTTCACCACATCCGACTCCAGCGCCTTGCGCATCTCCTCCGCCAGCCGCGCCACCACGGGGGCGGGCGTGCCGCGGGGGGCGAACAGCCCGGTCCAGCTTCGCACCGAATAGCCGGGCACGCCCTGCTCGGCGATGGTCGGCAGGTCGGGGCGGATGCGGACACGCTCCGCCGTGCCGACGCCAATGATCCTCACCCGGCCATTCTGCGCCGGGCCCACCACCGTCGGCAGGTTCATGAAGGCCATCGGGATGGTGCCGGCCATCAGGTCCGTCGCCACCGGCCCGCCGCCGCGATAGGGCACATGCACCAGCTCCGTGCCCGTCAGCATGCGGAACAACTCGCCGGCCAGGTGGTTGGAGGATGCGGTGCCGGAGGAGCCGAAGGACATGCCGCCCCGCTCGGCGCGGATCTTCACCAGCAATTCCTGCACGTTGGAAACGCCCAGCGCCGGGTTCACCGCCAGCACATTCGGCACGTCCACCATCATGGCGATGCCGGTCAGCACCTCCCGCACATCATAGCCGAGGTCGGGCGAGACCAGCGCGTGGAAGACGTGGTTGGAGGCGGAGGAGACCAGCAGCGTGTAGCCATCCGGCCGGGCGCGGACCACCTGGCCCATGCCGATGGACCCGCCGCCACCGGCGCGGTTCTCCACCACGACGGATTGGCCGAGCTGTTCGCTGAGGAGCGGCGCGACCAGGCGCGCCACCACGTCATTCGATCCGCCCGGCGCCCAGGGCACAATCAGCGTGATCGGCCGGCTGGGCCAGGCGGGTTGCGCGGCCGCGACGGCGGGCAGCAGCAACGGGGCAGCGAGCAGCGAGCGGCGGCGCATGGTGTTCCTCCGAGTTTATTGCGTTCGCGCATAGCCGGATCGTGGGCGTAAGGCCAGTCATGGCGGCAGATCCAGCGAAGCACGATGGTCGCATGGTCCGGCGGGCGGAGGGCGGATTCGCGCCAAGCGCCCATGACAAATATCGGAGGCACGCAAAGCGCGAAAATCCACCAGAATACACATCCAAAGGTGGTGTCCGGGCGGGATATTCGCAGCTCGACAACGGGCGCAGATCGCAACATCATCAGGTCGTTTCGAAAAGAAGGCGTGGGCGGTGGCGACTGTCATCATCTGGAACAACCATTACTACCCGATCAACAGCTATCCGGGTCATGCGGCGATGAACATCGACGATGACTGGAGCCTGCCTGGCCAGCTGGCGGGCTATGTCAGCTGGTGGCCGGGCGACGAGGACAAGAGGGGGCTGACCAAGGAGAGCGTGGACAACCAGCTCCACATCTCCCAGGACCTGGAACTGGAGGGCTATGCGCCCGATCACATCATCCAGATCCCCGGGCTCAACAGCCTGCGGATGCGCTCGAAATGGCAGGAGATCCGCCAGGACCGCAACCGCAGCTACCGCTTCCTGCGGCAGAACTGCTCCACCATTGTCTCCATGGTGCTGAAGGAAGGCGGCCATGGCGGTTCCGTCATGCAGCGCAACAACCTGGTCTGGACGCCGCTGAAGGTGATGCGCCTGGCGCATGCCATGGGCGGCGTGGAGCTGACCTGGGCGAATTTCCTCGGCTCACTGCAACAGGCGCGCTACCTCAGCGCATCCGATGTCATCGTGCTGTCGAACCTGTTCAAGCGCGATGCGAAGCACGGCCGGAATGCGACCGGAAACCAGTGCTACTACAGCAACGGACGCAAGGTGAATTCGAAGACGCTGCTGCAATGGCAGGACTATACCGTGGGCGGCCGCTCCGCCCATGGCGGCATGCCGTTCCTGCGCTCCCATGGCGGATCCCTGCTGACGCAAGGGCAGATCGGCGTGAACGAGGACGGCGACGGCTTCGTCTACCAGCGTGACCAGTTCGGCACCGCGCCCACGGTCGGCCAGCGCGGCAATGTCACCATCGGCCGCGGCCGCCGCGGCGGCTGATCACGCGCGCAGCGCGGTGGCCAGCATCGCGCAGACCCTGCCCACCGCCTCCGGGTCGATCCAGCGGAACACCGCGACGACCTGCCCGGAGGGCCAGATCCAGGTCACGTTGCCGCCCGCGCCCATGGCGAAGACCGAATCGCGCGGCGCGTCCGGCCAGCGCCCCGCGCCGTTCAGCCACCACAGGAAGCCATAGGCGGGGTTGAGCGGGCAGGGGGTGAGTGACTGCGCGAGCCACGCCGCCGGCACCAGCTGCCGGCCGCCCCAGGCGCCGTTCTGCAGCACCAGCTGGCCGATGCGGGCCTGGTCCTCGGCATGGATGCGCATGCCCGCACCCCAATGCGTGCCGCCGGGGACGGAGGGCAGGCGCTGGCCGCCGATCTCCACCCAGGCATTGTCATAGGGGTACCAGGTCCAGTCCCGGCTGCCGCCGATTGGGTCCAGGATGCGTTCCGCGAACACCTCCGGCAGCGGTCGGCGGAACAGATGCAGCAGGCACAGGGACAGGCGGTTCACGCGGACGTCGTTGTATTCCCAATAGGTGCCCGCGGGCTGCAAGGGGCGGTCCATGCGCTTCTGCGCGCCACCCTCCCGCGCCAGCTCGCGGCCGCGGTCGATGCGGTCGCATTTGCCGAACAGCTCGCCTTCCCACTCGCTGGTATTGGTCAGCAGGTGGCGCCAGGTGATCGGCGCGTTCTGGGCTGATTCGAAGCCGCCATCCTGCACCCGCACTCGCACCGGCTCATCGATGTCGGGCAGCAGAGGTAGGATTTGGCGGCGCTGAAGGTCATGTCCGCCTGGCGCGTATCGCCCCAGGAGGCCAGGCGCTGGCCGCGCTGCAGCACCAGCCCGTTCGGCGCGCCGCGCGGAAAGACCGGGCCGAGCACGGCGTTGTAGGGCGGCGGCTCGAAATGGCCGCCTTCCAGATGCGCCAGCAGGTCGCGGGGGAAGGGGGAGTCCTGGGCGGCGGCGAAGGCGGCGGCCTCGGCGAGGCGTGGGTCGGTTTCGGTCATGCCGCACAGCCTGCCCAAGCCGCGCGTCCAGCGGAACCCCCTGCACCGGCGCGGCGAAGCGCCCATATAACGGAGCAACCGAGGAGAAACCCCATGACCACCGAAACCGCGACATTGGGCGGCGGCTGCTTCTGGTGCATCGACGGCGCGCTGCGCCACGTGAACGGCGTGACCCGCGTCGAAAGCGGCTATGCCGGCGGCCATCTGCCGAACCCGACCTATGAGCAGGTCTGCGGCAAGCAGACCGGCCATGCCGAGGTGGTGCGTGTGGAATTCGACCCCGCGGTGCTGAGCTATGCCGACCTGTTGCGCATGTTCTTCACCCTGCACGACCCCACCACCAAGGACCGCCAGGGCAACGATGTCGGCCCGCAATACCGCAGCATCATCCTGTACCACTCGCCCGCGCAGGCGCAGGCGGCGAAGGATGTGATGGCGGAGATCGCCGCCGCCGGCATCTGGGGCGGCCCGCTGGTGACGGAGCTGGAACCGGCCACCGAGTATTGGCCCGGCGAGGCCGAGCACCAGGACTACTTCGCCCGCAACCCCTGGTCCGGCTATTGCCGCGTGGTGGTCGCCCCCAAGGTCGCCAAGTTCCGCAAGAGCTTCGCCGATCGCCTGAAATCCGCCGCGGCCTGAGGAGAACCCCATGAGCCTGTTCAGCAAGGACAAGCCCGTCGACACCTTCCCGGTGCAGAAGTCGGACGCCGAATGGCGCAGCGCGCTCTCGCCCGAGGCCTTCAAGGTGCTGCGCCAGCATGGCACCGAACGGCCCGGCACCAGCAAGCTGCTGACCGAAAAGCGCCCCGGCACCTTCGCCTGCGCCGCCTGCGGGCATGAGCTGTTCGACAATGCGACCAAGTTCGAAAGCGGCACCGGCTGGCCGAGTTTCTTCAAGCCGATGACCGGCGGCATCGCCACCACCACGGATCGCAGCTTCTTCATGACGCGGACGGAGGTGCATTGCGCCCAGTGTGGCGGCCACCTCGGCCACGTCTTCCCGGACGGCCCCGCGCCCACCGGGGAACGCTACTGCATGAATGGCGTGGCGATGGTGTTCCACCCCGCCGAATAAGCGGCCAGGCGGCGCGCCCCCGCTGGACAAGCGGGCGCGCGCCGCCGAGTCTGGGCCACACCCCGAACCCTGGAACCCGCCCCTTGTCCTGGCCCCTGCCTTGGCGCCGCCTCGCCCTGCTTCTCGCGCTGACCCTGCCGGCCACGGCGCGGGCGGACCTGGTCTATGTGCTCAATTCGGGCGAGGCCAATATCTCCGTGCTCGATGCCGCGACGCGGACCGAGCGCCTGCGCATCCCGGTGCTGCGGGAGCCGCATCATCTGGTGCTGACACCGGATGGCACGCAGCTTCTGGTGGCGGATTCGGGCGGCAACGAGGTGTTCTTCCTCGACCCCGCAACCGGGGCGGTGCTGCGCCGGGCGCCGATCTCGAACCCCTACCACCTGGAATTCAGCCCGGATGGCCGCTTCCTGGTGATTGCCAGCCTGCGCCGGGGCCAGGTGGATGTGCTGGATGCGCGCACGCTGGAATTGATCCAGCGCTTCCGCCCGGGCGACAAGCCCAGCCATGTCGCCTTCAGCCCGGACAGCCGCATGGTCTATGTGACCATCCAGGGTGACGGCCAGGTGGCGGCCTTCGATCTGGAGCGGATGGTGCAGAGCTGGATCCAGCCGGTGGGGCCGGAACCGGCGGGCATTATCTGGCATCGCGGCCGGCTGCTGGTCGGCATCATGGGCAGCACGCATTTCGTCTCGGTGGATCCGGTGAGCCAGGCGGTGGCGCCGGTCTTCAGCCTCGGCCGTGGCGCCCACACCATCTACCCCGCCCCGGATGGTCGTGCGCTGTATGCCACCAGCCGGGTGGATAGCCGCATCGCCGAGATCGATCCCGAAACCCTGACGGTGCGCCGCTGGTGGGCGATTCCCGGCGGGCCGGATTGCCTGACCTTCGATCCGCAGGGGCGCATCTGGATGACGCTGCGCTGGTCCGGCCGCGTCGCCATCCTGGACCCGGTGGCGGATCGGTGGGAGACGGCGCGCGTCGGGCGTTCGCCGCACGGCATCTTCTTCAAATCGATCGCGCGCGGCGCCGATTTCGCGCTGGCGATGCCGGGCGCCACCTCCGGCACGCGTCCCCTGGCGGTGCCGTTGCCGGGGCGCCCGGCCGAGGCGCCACCCTCGCCGCCGGGCGTGGTGCCGGGCAGCGTGCCGCAGGCCCCGCCGGTGCTGCCCGCCGCCTTGCGCCGCGCGCCATGAGGCGGCGTGGATTGCTCGGCGCGGGCCTGGCGAGCCTCGCCGCGCCCGCCCTGGCGCAGGTCGCCCCGCCTGGCTGCCGCGGCCTGGTCTACCTGACCATCGACACCGGCTGGAGCCGGGAGGCGGAGGCGATTGCCGCCATCCTGCGCCGCCACGCCGTGACCGCCACGCTGTTCATCGCCGATGAGCCGACTTTCCGCGGCGATACCACCCTGGCCGAGAGCTGGGCGCCCTTCTGGCGCGCCCGGGTGGCGGAAGGCCACAGCTTCGCCAGCCACACCTGGCGGCACTGGTATTTCGCGAATGACCCGGGGCCGGGGCGCACCACCTTCCGCTCCCGCCGGGGGCAGGGGGAGGAGGTGCTGGACCAGGCGGCGATGTGCGCCGAACTCGCCCGGCCGATCGCGGCGCTGCGCCGCTTCGCCCCCGAGGCCCGGGTGCTGCCGTTGTGGCGCGCGCCCGGTGGCATCGTCACCCGCAATGCGGTGGCACTGGCCACGGGCTGCGGGCTGCGCCACCAGGGCTGGAGCCGCAACGGCTTCCTGGGCGATGAGTTGGACAGCGGCGCCCACCCCAACGCCGCGCTGCTGCGCCGCAACCTGGCCAATATCCAGCCCGGCGAGGTGCTGGTGATGCATTGGGGCGTGCGCAGCCGGCGCGAACCCTTCGCCGGCATCATGGAGGGGCTGGTCACCGGGCTGCTGGCGCGCGGCCTGTGCTTCGCGCCGCTGCCGCCCCAGGGCGTGGCCTGACCCTTACCGGTAGTTCGGCTGGTAGCCGGCCGGCGGCGCGCCCTGGTGCCATTTGCCGTGCTGATCATACCAGCCGCCATAACGCGGGTCCCGCTGCTGGGCGACATAGGGGTCGCGCGGGATGCGGTCCGGCTCCGGCGCCGGCGTCAGCGCACCGCCCACGGCCCCCAGCGCGCCGCCGATCAAGGCGCCGCGCCCGGCACTGCCGGTGACGGAACCGATCAGCGCGCCCGCGCCGGCACCCAGCGCGCCACCGGCCAGGGCGCGCTGGTTGCGGTCATTCGGGTCGGAACACGCCGCCAGCAGCAGCAGCGGCGCGGCCAGCAGGGCGAATCGGGGGGTGGACATGAACAGGCTCCGTCTTCTGATGCCGCGTGGCTGCGAGCGAACAGTGGCGGTCACAACGCTGTCCTTGCCCGCCAGCTCGCACCATTGGCGACAAAATCCACGGCAATGATGGCAATTTCAGAGGCTTTTCATGGCGGGCGCGTGTATCGATGCGGCCGTGTGCAAGCGGTTGCAGAGGGGTTGGACGGATGGACAGGCGATTGATGCTGGGCGGCGCCCTGGCGCTTCTGGGCGGGGCCAAGGCAGCAAGCGCACAGCCCGCCATGCCGCATCACGGCGTGCCGATCCCCTCGGACCGGATGGCGCCGCTGCGCGGGCAGGGGCCGGTGGTGCTGACCCCGGCGCAATACGCGCAGCGCTTCGTGGACAGCCCGGCACCCGCCGGCCAGCCCGGCCGCTGGGTGAACCGCGCGCCGCTGCCCCTGCCGCGCACCGAGATGGCCTGGGCCGCCGAATGGGACGGCAAGTTGCATGTCGTCGGCGGCTATGCCGAGCAGCAGGTGAACAACACCTGGCACCACATCTACGACCCCGCCGCCGATAGCTGGCGCGAGGCCGCCCGCCTGCCGCGCGGCGCCAACCATGTGGGCGTGGTGGCCCATGCCGGGCGCGTCTATGCCTTTGGTGGCTTCAGCAACCAGAATCGCGGCGCCGATACGCTGGCCTTCGCCTATGACGTGGCGGCGGATCGCTGGGACACGCTGGCGCCGATGCCCCGCCCGCGCGGCGCCGGTGCGCTGGCGGTGATCGATGGCAAGATCCACCACATCGGCGGCGCCTCGGAGCCGGAGCGGGAACGCGCCTCGGTCGGCTGGCACGAGTTGTACGACCCGCAGACGGATCGGTGGGAGATGCGCAAGGCGCTGCCCGGCGCGCGGGACCATGCCGGCGTGCTGGCGCATGACGGCGCCATCCACATCATCGGCGGCCGCTTCAACACCTTCGAGTACAATACCGGCCTGCACCATGTATACCTGCCGGCGCAGGATACCTGGGTGGAACGCGCGCCGCTGCCGACGCCGCGTTCCGGCCACGGGCTGGTGCTGTATCGTGGCCGCTTCTTCGCCATGGGCGGCGAGAGCGGCTGGTTCGAGAATCGGGTGCTGACCGGCCGCGTGCATGGCCAGGTGGAAAGCTACGACCCGGTGACCGACACCTGGCAGCACCACGCCCCGATGCCGACGCCGCGCCACGGCATGGGCGCCGTCACCATCGGCGACTTCATCTATGTGGCCGGCGGCGGGCCGGTGGTGGGCGGCGGGATCAAATCCGCGGTCCATGAAGCCTTCACGCTCGGCTGATGCGGCGGCGGTCCTTCCTCGCGGCGCCGGCGTTGTTCGCCGCGCCGGCCTCGGCCGCCACCGCCCAGGGCGGGGCCGCCGCCGCCCTGGTCGCGCAGCTGCGCCGTGGCGGCGTGGTGGTGGTGCTGCGCCATGCGATCACGGATCGCAGCCAGGCCGATCTCGGCGACCTGTCCAACCGCGCCGGCCAGCGCAACCTGTCCGAGGCCGGGCGGGCGCAGGCGCGCGCGCTGGGCCAGGCCTTCGCCCGCCTGAAGCTGGGCCAGGTGCTGACCAGCCCGGTATTCCGGGCGCGGGACACGGCCGAGCTGGCCTTCGGCGCGCGGGCGGTGCTGGAGCCGCAGCTGACGGCGGATGACTACACGCCGGATGCGGCCCTGCTGGCCGCCCGCATCGCCTGGCTGCGCGACCGCATCCGCCGGCCCTCCGCAGCCGATGCGGTGGATGTGCTGGTTGGGCACATCGTGCCGTTGGGCATGGCGCTGGGGCGTTTGCTGAGCCAGGCGGAGTATCCGGAGGGTGCGCTGGCGATCTTCGCGCCTGAAGCCGGGCTGCTGGGCGTGCTGGCGGCGGAGACGCTGGGCACGGCCTGATCGGCTCAGGACATCCCCCGAACCAGATGGCGCCGCCGGGTCAGCCCAGCAGCGCGCGCAGCAGCAACCCGGCCCCGGCAGTGATCCCCAGCGTCCGCAGCAGGCCGAGCCGCAGGCCGAACAGGCAGGCCGCCGCCAGCCCACTCAGCACCAGCGCATCCCAGTGCAGGCTGGTGATATCCGGCAGGTCCAGCCGCAACGGGCCGAGCGCCAGGCTCTCGACCCGGGCGAAGATCACCCGCAGGGCGAACCACAGCGCCAGGTTGGCGATCACGCCCACCACCGCCGCCGTCACGCCGGCCAATGCCGCCTTCAGCCGCGGTTCCGCATGCAGCCGTTCCACGAAGGGCGCGCCGAGGAAGATCCAGGCGAAGCAGGGCGCGAAGGTGACCCAGAGCGCCAGCAGCGACCCCAGCACCCCGCCCCACAGGCTTTGCCCGCCGAAGCCCGCCAGGAAGCCCACGAATTGCAGCACCAGGATCAGCGGGCCGGGCGTGGTCTCCGCCAGGCCGAGGCCGGCCAGCATATCCGCCGCGGAAAGCCAGCCGTAACCCTCCACCGCCTCCTGCGCCACATAGGCGAGCACGGCATAGGCGCCGCCGAAGGTGACCACCGCCATCTTGGAGAAGAACCAGGCGATGTCGCCCCAGGGCGGCGTGCCCAGCAGCATCGCCACCGGCCAGGCCCAGAGTGCCAGGGCCGCCAGCCCGGCGGTGCGGGCCTGGCGCGCCATGCGGGGAATGCGGCCGGGATCCTGCTGGATCAGCGCATCCAGCAGCGCCGGCGGGCCTTCCGCCGCCTGGCCGTGGCCGCCGCCGGCAAAGGCCTGCGGCAGCGCATAGCCGATGGCGGCCGCGGCCAGCACCACGACGGGGAAGGGCAGGTCCAGCGCGAACAGCGCGATGAAGGCGCCGGCCGCCAGCAGCCAGGGCAGGCGGCCTCGCAGCGCCCGCTTCGCCACCCGCAGCAGCGCTTCCACCACCACCACCAGCACGGCGCATTTCAGCCCGAAGAACAGCGCCGCCACCAGCGGCACCGTGCCCAGCGTGACATACAGCACTGACAGCGCCAGCATCACCGCCGCACCCGGCAGGATGAACAGCAGCCCCGCCACCAGCCCGCCGCGCACGCCATGCATCAGCCAGCCGAGATAGGTGGCCAGTTGCTGCGCCTCCGGCCCCGGCAGCAGCATGCAGAAATTCAGCGCGTGCAGGAAACGCGCGTCAGACACCCAGCGGTTCTGCTCCACCAATTCGCGGTGCATCAGCGCGATCTGCGCGGCCGGGCCGCCAAAGGACAGCAGGCCGATGCGCAGCCAGACGCGGGTGGCCGCGCGCAGGGTCGGGAAGGATGGGGACTCCACCACCTAGCGCGGGCCGCGGGGCGAGGACGGCACGCCGCAGCCGCAATCCTCGGCGGGCGGCGGCGGCGCCGGTTGCGCCGTGGCGGGGCCTGCCAGCAGCGCGGCCAGGCAGGTCAGGGCAAGCATCCGGCGCATCGCATCCCTCCTCACACCACCAGCGACAGGCCGGAGACCAGCAGCAGCCCGAGCAGCACCAGCCGGAAGCCCTGCGCCGGAATCCGCTTGTAGGCCACGACGCCCAGCCAGGCACCCAGCACCAGGGCCGGCAGCGCCACCAGCAGCATGCGCGCACTCTCCTGCCCGAAGAAGCCGCCGGCGAACAGGCCGATGGCCGCGGCCACCTGCATCACCACGATGAAGGGCTGGAAGATCGCCCGCGCCTCATCCTTCCGCAGCCCCTTCAGATCACCCCACATCGCCGGCAGCGCGCCGGAGAAGCCGCCGATGCCGCCCAGTATGCCGCTGGCGAAACCCACCCCGCCATCGGCCGCCACCCCTGCCTGCACCGCGCCCGCCGGCCGGCCGCGGGCGATGCCCAGCAGCGCCCAGCCGGCATAGACCACCAGCAGCAACCCGACGCCCATGGTGATCGCCCCGGGATCGACCCGCGCCAGCACCAGCACGCCCAGCGGCGTACCCAGCAGCCCGCCGATGATGTAGGGCCGCAGCACCTGCCAGCGCACCGCCGGCCAGATCGCCCCCAGCGTGCCGAGCTGGATCAGCAGCGACCCCACCACCAGCACCGGCGCGGTCTGCTGCGGCGGCAGCCAATGGAACAGGATGCCGGCCGCCACCAGGTTGAAGGCGAAGCCGGCCATGCCGGAGGCGAAGGCGGCAATGAAGCAGCCACCGAGCAGGATCAGGTATTCGAAGGGCATCGCGGTTCCAGGCCTTGGAGCAGACTCCGAAACAACCGCACCCAGGGCCGCAGCGCCAGCCCCCCCGCCTTGTGCCGTCCCGCCACGCATGGTCCCTTCGCGGCCAATAGGGGAGCATGGAAACGATGGCGCAGCGCGGTGCGGATGTCCTGGTGAGTGGCCTGAAGGCCGCCGGGGTGACGCGAATCTTCACCCTGTCCGGCAACCACATCATGGAGGTGTTCGACGCCCTGGTCGGCTCCGGGATCGAGCTTGTGCACACGCGCCACGAAGCCGCCGCGGTGCATATGGCGGATGCCTATGCGCGACTGACCGGGCAGGTCGGCGTGGCAATGGTGACCGGCGGGCAGGGCCATGCGAACGCCACCGCCGCGCTGTGCACGGCCCTGGCCGGAGAGGTGCCGGTACTGCTGCTGTCCGGCCATGCGCCGCTGGCCGATCTCGGCAATGGCGCCTTCCAGGAATTGCCGCAGGCCGCAATGGCCGCGCCGGTCAGCAAGGCGGCCTGGGCGGCGCAGACCGCCGCGGGGCTGGCGCAGGATGTGGCGCGCGCCTTCGGCATTGCGCTCGGCGGCCGGCCCGGCCCGGTGCATCTCAGCCTGCCGACCGATGTGCTGGAGGCGAAGGTCGAAGCCGCGCCGGTGCCGCAGAACGGCGCCTTCGACCGCCGCGCCATGCCGCTGGGCGCGGATAGCGCGCTTCTGGTGGCGCAGGCGGTGGCCGCCGCGGCGCGCCCGTTGCTGATCGCCCCGCCGGCGCTCTGCACGCCCGCCGGCTTCGCGGTCCAGGCGGCGCTGGAGGCGGCGAGCGGCCTGCCGGTGGTGCCGATGCAATCCGCCCGCGGCCTGGCCGACCCGGCGCTCGGCGCCTTTGCCGAAGTGCTGGCCGAGGCGGATCTGGTGGTGCTGGTCGGCAAGCAACTCGACTTCACCCTGAAATTCGGCCGCAGCCCGGCCACCGCCCCCGGCTGCCGCTGGATCCTGCTGGAGCCGGATGGCGCGATGGTCGCCCGCGCGCAGCGGCTGGTGGGGGACCGCCTTGTCCTCGCCGCGATGGCCGATGCCACCGCCAGCATGGCCGCGCTCGCCAGCGTGTTGCGGCCTGTGGCCGCGCAATCAGGCTGGGCCGATCGGGTGCGGGAGGCGGTGTCCTGGCGCCCGGCGGACTGGGCCGCGCTGGCCGGCGCCCCACCGGGCCCGATCCGCTCCGCGACGCTCGGCCACGCGGTGGCCGAGGCGGTCGCGGCCCACAAGGCGACCTTCGTCTGCGACGGCGGCGAGATCGGGCAATGGGGCATGAGCCTCGCGCGGCCGGGGACGCGCATGGTGAATGGCGTGGCGGGCGCCATTGGCGTTGGCATTCCCTTCGCCATCGGCGCCCGCGCCGCAAAGCCGCAGCCGACGCTCGCCCTGATGGGCGATGGCAGCTTCGGCTTCCACATGGCGGAGCTGGATACCGCCGCCCGGCACGGCCTGCCCTTCGTCGCCGTGGTGGGCAATGACAGCTGCTGGAATGCGGAACATCAGATCCAGCTGCGGGATTACGGCGCCAACCGCGCGCATGGCTGCGAGCTGGCCCCCGGCACGCGCTACGACCTGGTCGCGATCGCGCTCGGCGGGCATGGGGAGACGGTGACCGAAGCGCGCGACCTGGCCCCCGCGCTGGACCGCGCCTTTGCCAGCGGCCTGCCCGCCGTGGTCAATGTGGTGCTGGACGCCCAGCCGGCGCCGACGCTGCGCAGGTAGGCTGGGCAAGTCAGAAGGAACGGGTGATGCAGGATCCGCATGGGGTGGACAGCCTGGCGGCGCTGGAGGCGCTGTATGGCGAGGTGAACCACAATTCGCTGCTCAAGGTCCGGCGTGACCTGGACGCGCCGAGCCGGGACTTCATCGCCCACAGCCCCTTCTGCATCCTGTCCACCCGCGGCGCCGATGGCGCGGTGCATGGCACGCCGCGCGGCGATGCGCCCGGCTTCGTCACAGTCCTGTCCGGCACCGAACTCGCCATGCCGGATCGGCGCGGCAACAACCGGCTGGATGCGCTGCGCGACATCATCGCCGATCCGCAGGTGGCGCTGCTGTTCCTGATCCCGGGCGTGGGGGAAACGCTGCGGGTGGCGGGTCGCGCCCACATCACCACAGACCCGTCGCTCTGTGCGCGCCTGGCCGAACAGGGCAGGGCGCCCGCCACGGTGCTGCGGATTGCGGTGCAGGAGGTGTATTTCCAATGCGCCCGCGCCCTGCTGCGGTCCGCCCTGTGGGGCGAGACGCCGCGCCCGGCGGGCGTGCCCACCGCGGGCCAATTCCTGAAGTCGGCCACCGCCGGCGCCTTCGATGCGGAGGCCTATGACCAGGAGGCCCCGGCCCGGCTGGCCGCCAACCTTTATTGATGGCTAGAGTCAGCCAGGCGCGGATAGAGGCGCCTGACAGACTCTAAGGCCTTTGGGGATTCACAACATCGGCGCTGATGTGATTCACACTGTGGATGGATCGCTTTGTGCTGACGGACGCCCAATGGGCGCGGATGGAACCTCACT
>LNFM01003164.1_pt1 | contig 33010 bp, 24 predicted proteins | sample 596031 | NCBI WGS metagenome assembly LNFM01 (sample SAMN04254537, study PRJNA301005) | activated carbon metagenome | isolation source: dual media filters at the Ann Arbor, Michigan drinking water treatment plant | place: USA: Ann Arbor | reverse complement strand
CTTTCTTTCTTCAAGGTCTCGCTCCAAAGACCTCTTCGACCACTTTCCTTTCGGCTTTAATCGTTTCCTCCGGTTTCAGTTGAGGCGGAACACACCATCTTGTCCGAAGGTGAGCAAAAAGTGACTGCGCTGGCCGACTTCTTGGCCGAGTCTTCGTTGAAGCCTCCAGCTCCAGTTATCTTCGATGATCCAATCAATAGTCTCGACTACATAAGGATTTCGGAGGTGGTGAACAGAATCGTTGGGTTGTCGGCAACACGCCAGGTGATTGTGTTCACCCACAATATTTGGTTTGCCACTGAGCTGCTGTCCAAATTTGAAAAGAAGCCAGGGGAGTGCGGGTATTACGATGTCGGCCGAGACGCCGATGTCATCGGAATCGTCGCAAAGGGTTCTCACCCTAGATCAGACAGCGTTAACAATCTTAAGAAACGAATCAACGTCTTGATTGAAAAGGCGGCGAAGGAAACCGGCGAAGTAAAAGAAGCCCTGGTTGAGAAGGCCTACGAGCATCTTCGCGGGCTATGTGAAGTCGTGGTTGAGCAGGAACTGTTGGCCGGTGTTACCAAGCGGTATGAGCCGAATGTTCGCATGACGATGCTTCCCCAGATTAAGGGTGCTGCTCTGAAAGCCGCGGTGGATGAGATTCTGCCAGTTTTCGAGGAATGTTGTCGCACGATCGCCTCCCATTCTCAGCCCCTTGAGACATTGAATATTCGTCCCACGCTCGATGGATTGAAGAAAGATTTAAAGCGCGTGAACGATGCTGTTGAGGCTTATCAAAAAGCCAGTGCATAGTCGGGAGCCCGCCGAGCGGCAATATGCAAATAGGTCTCTATCTATAAGGCAACTGAGAACCGGAAAAAAACAGGACCGCTTGAACAAAACGGTCTTCAATGGGGTTTTGGAAGCATCTCTTCGATCCTACGTTAAGGTGTTCACCAAAGTGAACATCTTAACGTCGTTCACTGCTCAGATGCTCCCCAACCCCCTAAGAAGACAGTCGGGAAGAGTCGATTCAACTTCGAGGAATACAGATTACAGCTCCTGTCTCTTGACGATAGGGCTGATCGGCATCATAGACAATCTCAAGTGTCCGCGTTCCCTCCGTCTCCACAGAACACACCTTAGTCCCGACGCGCTCGTGGCGGGGATGACTGAGATATTTTGCAAACACACCGGCAAACGCTGGCGTATTTGGAAAAAAATAGCGTTCGATTTTGTTGACGTATTTGATTCCGGATTTAGCAGTGGCCTGGTGACTCATGGTGACTTCGTGCGCCGTAGTGAGTCCATCGAGATACCCTTCGATGTATACCTCTGTTTCCAAAACGAAGGCTTGCCCTGGAATCTTGAACTGCTTTAGCAACATCAGATAGGTGAGATGGCGTTCGCCTCTCTCAAGGACCACATGATCGAGTCCCCGCCCGCTGAGCTTGTCGTAGACGCGACGTACCTCAATAGCACCGGCCCGTTCGCTAACGTGGTTATCGCACAGGTGGTAAACATTGCTATTGGCAGTCACGTTCCAACGTGTCTTGACCAAGGCGTTGCCGTTTTCGTCGCAGTACATCTCATCGATTTTTTCCATGAAGCAATCGACCTGGAAGAAGATGTCTTTCAGGTGGGCCCGCATGATGTCTTCACTACTCTGAATAGCCTTGAGCGCCTTGTGGGCCGCTGGATTCTTCGTAACCTCCAGGATTGTCCGGGCGACCGTTTCGATGAACGGCGTTTCCCAGCCGAAGGATCGCGGATCATACGTAATGGCTCGAAGGTGCTGATAGTCAAACGGGATATCTTTGATGTCCTGAGTAATGATCAGAACCGGCTTTCCAAGGGCATGAGCCATTCCGAGTTCGTAACTCACATTGGGATTTCTCCCGGTCACATCGGCAATGCAGATGGAGGCATTGAGGATGCTTCGATGAATATCGTCAATGATTGCGCCTGCGCCGTAGATCTCATCAGCCCGCACTGCAACCAGGCCACCCTTAGCGACAGAGGGTTTGATCACTTTTGCATAGTACGCGTCAAAGTAGCTGCCGAATGGCATCAGCACGAAGCACGTATTCATCGTTTTTGAAGGACCTCTCTTAGTCGTGATCCGCTTAAGAACCGGAACCGCCGCAGGGCGAAGACTAGAACCATTATGCCTGTCGTTCCCAAAGCAGCGTTCATAACGAGTGCCGGTGTGAAGCAATGGCAAGCTCGGCTTCGACTTTCGCCTTCAGGCGACGGGCGGAGCTGTCGGATCTGCTGGATTGACAACCAACCTAGTATGTATCATAAAGGACGTTATGATACATAGTAACCATGAAGCTCACTGCTGATGAATTTGCTGAAATTGAGTTCGATGTCTCCGAGGATGGGGCGACGGCGCGCCTGCGGGGAAGGCAGATTGGCGAGGTCACAATCGAGTACGACGATCTAAATCGTACGGCCTGTATCAAGCAGATGTTCGTTGATGCGGAGTATCAGCAGAATGGAATCGGACTCTCGCTGATTGAGGGGCTCCACGCCGAGTTCGGTGTTCTTGGGCCTCCGCCGATGGAGGGTTGGAACGTTACCACCACGGAGGGAGCAAAGCTTGTGAATAAGGCGATTGAGAGAGGCTGGGTAAGAGGATGGTGGGCACATGAGGGACCAGATGACGAAGAATAGCGAACTGAGTAGATCCTCTTCACGTAGTCTCACAACGTTGGGCTTCTCCGGTGTACCGGCGATCATCTCGGCTGCCGGTGAGCGAGCGTCGTTCCGGTTCATTGAGTTCTTCACCGCAAACATCCGAAACCCAAATACGCGCGTTTCGTACGGCCGCGCTGTTCGGGAGTTCTGCCAGTGGGCCGACGATCACGGCTTTCAGCTCGAAGCGCTGAATCCGGTGATCGTCGCTGGATACATCGAGTTGCTCGGCCAGCCGGTTGAGAAAAACGGGCGCGGCTACTCGAAGCCGTCCGTGAAGCAACACCTGGCCGCAATCCGCATGCTCTTCGATTACCTGGTAACGGGCGGCGTCCTCCGGATGAATCCGGCAAGCTCCGTCCGTGGGCCGAAGTATTCCATCAAGCGCGGAAAAACTCCGGTTCTGACAGCGGGAGAAGCGCGTCAGCTTCTTGATTCCATCATGCCCAAAGACAAGAACGGAGATCCAGTTGAGCCGCGACTTGTGGACTTACGCGACCGGGCACTCATCGCGGTGATGGTCTTCAGCTTTGCTCGAATCTCTGCTGCGGTCTCGATGAAGGTTGAAGACTACGTTCAAGCAGGGAAGCGCTGGAAGTTCCGCTTCATGGAAAAGGGCGGCAAGTATAACGAGGTCTTCGCGCATCACAGCGCCGAAGAATACCTCGATGCTTATATCGAAGCGGCGGGGATCTGGAATGAGAAGAAGTCTCCCCTCTTTCGCACACTCGACCGAAAGCTCACACTCTCAGATCGCCAGCTTCACCGCACGGATGCGCTCCGCATGGTGAAGCGGCGGGCCGTTGCGGCCGGGCTATCGGCTTCGACCTGCAACCACACCTTTCGGGCAACTGGGATCACGACCTATCTGAAAAACGGGGGCAAGGTCGAGGTTGCCCAGCAGATCGCTGGGCACGAGTCGGCCCGGACGACGGGACTCTACGATCGGCGAGACGACGAGGTGTCGCTCGACGAGGTCGAGAAGATTATCATCTAAAGGGGTCAAGGGTTAGATCAACCTTCGCCTCCATTACCGAGTTGGAGTTCCAACGCTTGGCGGACCAACCCAATCACATACGGCAGTTCATCTAGCTTTGAGAACCCAATTTCCACGTCGCCATTTCCCCATCGACCCATGCCTGTGACGTCCCTACAGAGGCCCTTGGGATCAGTCACGTCGGGGAAATGCATGTTGACTGAGAGAAGCAGCCGCTTAGCCTGCGGAATCACATCGACAAAATTCGTCTCGGCTTTGTAGGCGACATAGAGCTTTAGAAACTCCTCGCTAACGCATGGATCGAGCGCGAGGACCGCCTTTCGGAAGGCTTCGAAGACAGGTCCAATACTCGCCGAGACGAGGTTCGGATGATCTTTAATCGTATATTCCGCACGGCCATCCGGTTTCGGGCGGTAGGCATCGAGAATATCGCGAGGAAGAACGGGCGCGGACCAAACACCGACGGCTAAGGCAGCAAGCTTGGCAGCGCGGGCTTTGATTGTTCCCTCGTTCCAGCCTTCCAAGACTCCAAGCCCCTGATTGAGTCTGAGGGGGCTCTGCTTCAGACCCTTCTCTGGAGCATCTGGCATGTCGCGCTTATCGGGGAAAGCGCGGTCGCTGTAGTCGCTGTTGTACGCGGTGAGTGTCAAATTGCCGAGCGTGTGCAACCACGTTTGCTGAACACGCTGCCAGTCAGGGCCGAGCGACTCACGCCACTTCGTTGAAAGGTCTTCGTTCTGCGGCAGGATGTGTTCAATCGTGTATTCGTCTACGGCTACGCGCTCTTTGCGCCCGTGATTTTCCAATCGCCGCAACCAATAGCTGCGGCTTCGGAAGTTGTAGAGGTCACGGGTCTGTAGATCGCGATGGAACTCATCGTCTGAGGGGAATCGACGGTAGGACGGCAGCGCAAGAAATTGCGCCTGGATGCTCTCGAAATAGCGGTCCTTCTTCAGCACCTTAGTGAAAGTGGAGAAGGTCTTGTTTAGCGAGTTCGTCGGGATGGCGCAGATTACTCGACGAAATACGTATGCCTCGATCAGTCGCACACTCGCCAGTAGGTCCGCTTTGGACAGCACGTCGGTTTTGTAGTCGTGATAAAGCTCCAGCAGAAATGGATAAGCCACATCCACTTTCAGCTCGCGCAGATCTTGAAAGGCGAGCTTAAGGTCGCCGTCGTGCTCTGTGCCGAGAGCCATGGCGCAGAAATGCCTAGCATAGTCACGGATCTCCCGAACCAAACTTTCGATATGACTCTTATCGTCAGCCGCATCCGCGCGTGACGTTCGAGCATGTCCCTTGAAGGCATCGTACACAGCGTTGATGTTGGGAATCTCCCCCGTCTTAACGGTCAGGTAATGCCGCATAAAGCTATCGAAGTGCGTGCCGTAGGCTTCCTGGCCGAAATCCAATTCCATTGGCCGCCAGAACTGTTCGTATAAACGGGTTTGCAGCGTTGGGTCTAATCCCATCAGGATGAAATTTCGGATCAAATCCGCTTGGCTCAACTCCTTTCCTGTCGAATTCATACTCTCGAAGATGAGCTGTGGGTTGTCCTGATCGCGGGTGAGCGCGATGTCCACGACGACGAGCTTCGCGAGACCCTTGCATAGCGTGGCGTGGCCCACTCTCCCTTCCGCGATCCACTTTTCAAACGCTTGGTAGTTTGCGTTTACGCGAATAGACTCTTGCTGGGGTGTCTCTCCGTCTCCAACAAGGGCCGTGAGCGAGGCCTTATCGGTTTGCGAGAGCAATAACTTGAAGTGGCGTTCTCCGGATTCTTCTGGATTCAGGAGGTAGTAATTCTTGATCTTTCGTCGCGAGAAACCGTCAAAGGGTTCGCCCTCTCCCACCGCTTTGGCAAGGGCAGCGAGCAACAGCGACACCGTCGTTAGACGCTGCTGGCCATCTATGACCAGAAGAGGTGTCTGGTGGGTGACCTGGGAAAGGCCGCTCTCGACATAGACAATTGAACCAACGAAGTGAACGGCGATCTTGTCGCTGCTACCACAACGAACGATGTCGTCCCAAAGCTGTCGGCATTCCTTTTCCGTCCAAGAATAGGTGCGTTGGTAGATGGGAATGACGAACTGGGGAGACTTTTTCAGGAAGTCGAGAAACTTTGCTTCAGTGGCTTTCATGAGAGGGTTCTTTCAGGTCCGCTGGTTCACTAACTGACAACTACGCTTGGCCCTGGCCGTCACGACAAGGTCGAATCGAAGGAGACGCCAAGCGCCTCAAATGCGTCGCGGAGCTACACACTATTCCTTTGCAACGACAGTGTCGTAGAGCCCATAATGGGCTAGTCCTGGGTGGCTGTCTATTCCGGTGTAGCGGAGCGAAGCGTCTTCATAGCGCCGAAAGGCGAATACGGCCTGATTCATCTGCTCAGTGTTGAATACCTTCAGTCGCACGAGCAAATGGAAGTCCTTCACCGTCAGACCTGTGACGGTCTGGAACAACTCCGGTTCCAGCTTTGTGATGACATCCTGTATTGTGTTCTCTCTAAAATCCGTCAGGTACATGAAGGCGGGAATCCGGGTCGCAAATTTGATCAGCTTCTCCTGAATGAGCTTGCGCTTGGACTTGTACTCCTTTTCCTCCTCGGTGAGTTCCCTTTTCTCCTTAGCACTCAGTTCCTCGCCCTTAGCCTTGCTCTTGAGGTCCTTTACCTTCTCGCTCTTATTGATGATGGTCTCGATGATGTTGTCGCCCAAAGAGCGCCAGCCCTCGATGCGCTCAACAGCGGCCATGGCCTCAGGGTTGTCCATGATACGGCGCAAGGTGTCGTTATCCACATTCACAAGCAGCGCGCTCTCCCACTTGCGGGCAAGCAGCGTGGCTGAGGTACCAGCCATCGCTATGTCGAGAATGCCGCCCGCGTCAATCTGCGTCATGTTCGCGCCGTCGTAGGCCAACACTGGAAGGAAGGATACGAGATTCTTGACCGCGTTTTCCGGGTTCGGTTCGTTGGGCGACAGGCCAATCCCGTACTCAGAGAGCTGCCTCAAAGCGCGTGTGGGAGCAAAGTCGAACACGAAGCAGATAGGCTTGAGGATCTCTTCTTCATTTGGATTGTCGCCGTTTGGGTTCTTAATAGTCCACGGCGACTGCACACGAAATGCAGCCTGAAAGTAGGTCTCCGGTGACTTGAGATTGCGCAGCATCAGAATGGACAACCACTGCGATACCGTCACGCCCGTCGTCAGTTTGCCGCAGGAGAGCGTAATGGTCTTGCCGTCGAATCCGCTCGCGATTGCTTTGCGAACTGGCGGCAGTGCTTCTAGTCCGATGCCAGCCGAAGGACCCGCGGCAACCACCACGTCGTAATCATGCCAAAAAGTGTTGTGCTTCTCGGCGAGGAGGCTCGCCATTGCGTGGCAAGCGGCGACGTTCGGAAGAAACCAAAACGAATGCTGTAGGTATGGAAGCAATCGCACATCGGAATACGGAAACGGTGGCCTGGTACCGGTCTTAAGGTGTTCGACCGCCTTGGGCGAGTACCCACCGCGAATGATATCCAGCCACTTTTGCACGTCGCTCTTGTGTTTGAACTGCGCTTTATCACCTGTGCCCGATGCCTCGAAGAACGCATTGAGATCAAACTCGTCGAACTCGCCGGCACTCGCGATCGCCAGCAACTCATCCGGCATCTGGTAGGTCAGCAGGCGCATCTGGGGAAGCGCACCGTAAGGATTCCATAGTCCCGGATGCTTCCTCGCAAACTCCTCCTTGGCTCGTTGCTCGTCGGTATATGTCCAGTTGAAAATCTGCTCCTCAATGAACTCCCCCGTGGACAGCGCCCTGAACGGCGTACCCGATAGGTAGAGATAAGCTCTGGTGGTGATGGGGAGAAACTCTGCCTCTGGCTCCAGCGGCTGTTGCAAATCAGCGACTCTCTCCCTTTCACGCTTAACCTCGCCTATGCTGGCCTCGGTTCGGGAGATCGCTTCTTCCTCACCCTCGAACAACTCCCTTGCGGACTCGCGCCACGCGCCGAAGTGATACTCGTCGAAGACCACGAGGTCCCAGTTCACCGCGTGGAGCCATTCATTCTTCGGTTTTATGTTTCCGGCCGCGTCGCGGCCGAGCAAATCCTGAAAGGAGCCAAAATAGACGACCGGCTTTGAGGCCTTGGTCTTGGTTGGATCGTTGCCAGAATTGCGCGAGAGGTACTGCCACCCATCGAAGTCCACATGCGACTCCAAATCTGTCTGCCATGCATCCTCCACGGCAGGCTTGAAGGTGACGACAAGCACCCGCTTAGCCTCTAGCTTCTTGGCAAGCTGGTACGTGGTGAAGGTTTTCCCGAAACGCATCTTCGCGTTCCAGAGGAAGCGTGGAGCAGCCTGCTCGTCCTCGTTCCAGATCGAGTGAAAGTAGGAATATGTTTTGTTCACGGCCTCGATCTGCTCTTGCCGCATCGCAAATGTCTGATGATGCGAGCCGGTGAACCGCTGACCCTTACGCCACTCTGCGATGACGATCTTCACGTCTTTTATGGAGCAGCGCATCCATTCCAATTCGGCGTTCTCGAAACCTTTCCTGGCTAGCGCCGCGCGCACGCCGTGGTCCGTGAAAACGGAGCCATCGTCTCGGTCTGCGGGCTCGTCTAGCTCGATGGTGTAGTTCTTGATCGCGGCGGTTTTGAGTTGCTCCGCCACGCGCTGCTTGACGTCGCGCGTGGTTTGCCCCACTTTGAGAAGACCCGTATGCGCCTCATCAGCAATCGAGTAAGCGTAGATGCGCGGCCTGGCCTTGGGTTTCGGTGCAAGGATTTCCTCAATTGTCTTACTCATCGTCGTCGGACATTTCCTCGTCAGAAGCGTCGTTGGTGAGATCCATCGGGCGTACTATCGTCTCGATAAACTCAATCTCACTCTGGGAAAGAGAATATTTCTCGTAGAGGTTCTTGTCCGTCCACTGCCTTGTCCACTTCTGGGTTGGCACGAAAGTGTAGACCTTTCGCGTTGTGTCCTGCGATGGCTTGTGTAGAAGAATCAAGAGACGCGTCAACCGACAGGAGAGGTAAGACAGAGCGCTCTCGGCCTCGGCCTTGGAAGCGAACGGACCGATGCAGAGATACGTTTCTGAGCAGATGCTTCCTGGCTCCGCGACAAATGGCGTGCTGATAATCCTGTGAGGGTACGTATCTTTGTTACCGGTCCCAGGAGCCGCTCGACCTACATAGATCTTCCAGTGGTCGATGAGGTCGGCTCCAGCAGTGATAGAGCTTCTCGTTGTGTATCCCTTTCCGCCGTTTTGATAGACCAAAACGTCACCGGCGCGCTTCTCTGCTTTGCCCTTAAACGTTGTGTCTAGCGCGAAAGGCTTTCGCGAACTGACCAGACGGTCGAAGCGCTTTTCATTGGGTAAAGAAAGTGACTGCGATTCCCCACTCTCGACGGCAACGACCTTCTTGAGGATCGACAGGCCTTCATTGAAGCGGATGAATACGTCCACGCCTTCCTCAAGAAGCGGACGGTTAGCCGTTGAGATAGGCCAGTCCTTGAAATGAGTAGCGACTCGGCATGGTCCGGGATTATCCCGGTCCCAGAGAAAGTAACAAACACCGCCTTTTAGGCCCACCCCGGGGAAGACGTCAGACGCACTAAGAAAATCATCAATTGAGCGCAAACGATTGTCGGTGAGCATCGCCTCTCTGAACTCGTCCAGTCCCTTGCCACCGGCGAACCAACGCGCGGGGATCACCAGCGACAGGTAGCGCGGTTCGAGATGCTTCGCCTGCTCGACAAAGAGATGATAGATCGGGGCAGCGCTCTTACCATAACCGCCGTCTTCTAACTGGTACGGCGGGTTTCCGATGATCACGTCAAATTGCATATCTTCTCCGAACAGCTCGGCCACCCGAGCATGAATATCGTCTGTGTGGATGAACGCATAAGCGTGGGTTTCGAGCCCTTCGCCACGGTCAAGAGCTTGCTGGCTTGCCCCGCAATAGGTGCATTTGCCATTTGCCCATCGGTGCTCCGTGCGTTCGAACCAAATGTTGCCTGCATCGTTGGCAAATCCCTTGGCAATCGAATGCGCTCCCTTGGCGTGCTTCGAGCAATACACACTGCGTCGAGCCAGCAGACTCGTAAGATACGTAATCCCTATACCAAACACCTGTTTGGTCAGAATATGGTCAACTCGCTCCTCAAGATCAGGAAACTCCTTTTCCAATCCTTTGGTGAGTCGGCTGGTGATCTCACGGAGAAAGACGCCGGATTTGGTAAACGGATCTAGGAACTTCACCGTCTTGTCGGCCCAGACGTCCTCGCCGTCATTGCCCGCTGCCCACGCCTCGGCCAATGCGTCCAGCATCTGGTTCGCGAACTCCGGCGGCGTGAAGACCTCGTCGTTCGAAAGGTTGGCGATGCACGTCAAAACATCCGGGTTCCGGCCGCGTAACACAAAGCTTGCTTGAGTGCTCATGCTACCTCCTTCGGGCGGTCAGCGAGGACGGCTGCGGCCAGTTCGCCCACTGTCATCGGGGGGTAGGTCTTGGTTGGCGCGAAGATCTCGTGTTTGCCGAGGTGCGCAAAGAGCGAGTCATTCGCAGTGTAGCCCGATGCCTGCGTGAGAGCATCCAGTCGAAAATCGCGACGCTGGAATTTGCCCTTGCCCAGGTAGCCCCATTCGGCGAACGTAATGTGCTTGTTATCGCTGGTGCGCATCTTCAGGGCGTCGCCGTTGACAATGTTCTGCGACAGCACGTAGGAGGCTGCCAGACAGAGCTCATCCGAATCGTCAAGGTTCAAGAATTCAACTAGGATCTCCAGCATGTTCGCGCGACACTCGACGATATTGTCCTTCAAGAGTTCAATTCCATAAGTGCACATCAGTGCCAGAAGCGCGTAGTGGCGCTTTTCAAAGTCTGACTTCCCGAACTTGAGCTCGACAGCGGCTAGCTTGCGCCCCAGGATCTTCACGAGAAAGTTTCCACTCCCGCATGCTGGCTCCAGGAATCGAGAATCAATCCGCTCGGTCTCTGCGTTCACCAGGTCCAGCATCGCCTCGACCATCCACTCAGGGGTGAACACCTCACCATGGTCAGCGACGCGTTGCTTTGACTTCACTTGGCTCATGGTTGGGTCCGCAGTCGCGGGTCGATGTTTTTGGTAGGTTTTTGGGCATCTTTAAGGGTCACGGAGTAATCATTCATTGTTCAACTATTCACAACCCTTGCACTGATGTCTGTTGGTCTTATCGGGCAGTTCCATCTTGTGGTCCAGCGGGATTACGTCCACACCTCTATTTGTAACTGCGTTTGCCTGCACTTGAATACCCATGAATTGTACCGTTCACGCGGTTGCCACCGTCAGTTCTCCTGCTATTGCGTCTGCGGTGGCCAAGCCCGCTACGCGCGGCCTTGGCCTTGACGGCCTTCTTCTTTCGACGGGAGACATGGGGTCAGGAGTTTGATCGACCATAGGGATCATCCCCGAACCGTTCCCGACGAGTCGGGGAAGGGGCAGGAGGAGGAACGCCTCCTGCCTCAGCTTGTGGTCTCTTCGGGACCGCCGAGTTCTGCCTCGATCTCCTCAATCGTCGGTAACGTCCCCTTGAATTCTTCGGGTAGCGTTTCCAAGTGGGTGAACTCGGCGACACCCAGCGGCTTCGTCATGTCGCGAAGCGCATACTCTGCAACGATGCCATCTTTCTCTTTGCACAAAATAAGGCCGATGCTCGGCTTGTCGTCTGGATGCCGGAGCAGATCATCGACAGCAGAAAGATAGAAGTTCATCTTTCCGGTGTACTCCGGCTTAAACGCCCCGCCTTTCAGGTCAAAGACCACGAAGCATCGAAGCTTCAGATGGTAGAAGAGAAGATCGATTCGGTACTCCGTCCCCGCAACTTCCAGGGGAACCTGGCGGCCAACAAACGCAAAGCCAACTCCCAGCTCGAGGAGAAATTTTTGAATGTGACCAACCAGGCCGGTCTCAAGCTCTCGTTCGTGAGCATCCTTGGAGAGGGTGAGGAAATCGAAGTTGTAGGGGTCCTTCAGCAGTTGCTGGGCAAGATCGGACTGGGGTTTGGGAAGCGTGGCCTGAAAGTTGGTTGTTGCCTTCCCTTGCCGACGATACAGGTGACTCTCGATCTGCAAGGCGAGGATGTTCCGGCTCCAACCATATTCGATGGCGGCTTGAACATACCAGAGGCGCTCCGCAGGGTCCTTCACGAGATCCATTAACCGCACATTGTGGCCCCAGGGAATTTGTCCAACAAGCTGTTGGACAATTGCCTCGTCGGGCCATGCCTCAGAGAACGCACGCATATACAGGAGATTCGTCCTGGAGAATCCCTTCATCTGCGGAAACTCGGAGCGAAGGTCTTTCGCGAGCCGTTCGATTACCTTCGTTCCCCATCCCTCTTGCTCCTGGCGGGCGAGGATCTCCTTACCGATTCCCCAATAGAGGAGCACCAGCTCTCGGTTGACCGCAAGGGCCGCTCGCACTTGCGCGGTCTGGATCCGCTCCTTGATGCTGGCTAAGAGGGCGGCATAGGTCTGAGTGCTCGGAGTCTTCGCTTCCATTGGCTCCTTCTGTCGTACCAGATAACGCGCGTCCATATCCAGAAAAGACTTTGATTCCCCTTCCCTGCCCTACCTGCCGAAGTTGCAAGATCGAATTCCTAAAGAACTTCTTCTTTTTGAGCCGATAGCTGTTTCGCGAGACAGGATCTCGCAACAGATCGCCGGAAGAGTAAACACCTCGCTGGCACTGTGAATGTGGGTGCAGCTCACCTGGAGTAGCTCGTCGCCAAACGAGCGAAAGGGCGCCGGTCTAACCACCCGGCATTGAGCTGAACCCGTAGCGCTGGATGCGTCGAGAGGCGCTCGTCCAGTGCGACGGAGGCTCACGGGAGTAATGTCCGTTTCGAGAGGAGTGCCAACTCCTCCCGTTTCGAATCAATCCCCGTGTTCTATCCGATAGCGATGTTTGCGCGCTCCTGGGGAGGGGCGACGGAGACAAACCGTCGTCGGTGAGCGATTGCTGATGGGGTGGTACCTTTCAGCGCGTTCAATACCGGCGACGGCCGGAATAGTCCAAGCGGGTGAAAATCCTGCATAGGGGGTCCAGGCCACTACGCGCTTTCATACAGCGTGCCGGGTGAAATTCCCGTTAAGGCTTGTTCAACCTATCTGGCGGAGGGAGCTTCCGGCTGGTGACAGTCGGAACCGGGGGCCTCATCAGCACCCGGCGTGTCGTCAAAAATACGACACGGTGAATAGCTCAACTCTACAAAGCCCGTAAGGGCGAGCCAGTCAGTCCAATTGGAGACGTGACCGAAATGCGAAGACTCATCTCTCGACGGGTAAGCGGGTGCTTCTCTCTTCTACCTGCCGAAATTGCACTTCCCTGCCCTGCTCTTCGTGAGCGGCTTGGCGGTGCAGAAACTATGCCGGCCTGAAGGCCGAGCCATACGAGGATGAGCTGGCGGATAGCACCGCCTAGCGACGTGACCAATTGAGACGGCGTTCATTAGAACGCTGATTCTTGAGACGCAGACTATTCCTAATCTGGGAAGGAGCTGAGCGGCCGGGGTGGTACCCCGGTGCCTGGTTGATTGGCCAGGTGATTCAAATGCTCAGCTCTGGGAGCGGCGCTTGAGTAGAAGCGAACGAGTTGACGCTAACCGGTGTCCTCGTTCGGCGATGTCCTCGGCAAGGTAGTCGAGGCTCGTCTCTTGTTTCGGTGTGGCAACCGAACGGTCCTTCGGTGGACGAGAGAGCGACGAAAGAGCGGACGGGTCATAGACCCACATTCACAGTGCCCTGGTCGGAGCCGCAAGGCTCGGACCAGTCGCCTTGGTAAGGCAGGAACGTGGCTATTCTGGATCCCTTTGGCGAGGGATTCCGAATGGCAACGATTCAGGTGGTAACGCTACCCGTGCGTCTTGCGCACGGGGGTTTTACCTCTGAGGTTGTGGAGCGGCGAAGCCGCAACCGTTAAATATTGGGCAACTTCCATTCTGGAAGGGAGAGCGCGTAAGCGCGAACCTTACTGGTGTGAGCTGCGCCCCAACCGGGGCCAGGTCGCGCCAGTGTAAGCCGGGAACCTTTAGGGAACCGGCTTACTGCCAAGCTCATGAAGCGTGACCACGCTGGAGAGCTTGGCCCGATGGAATGGCTGCCTAAACCGACGGTGTGGTGAAACCGCCATGAAGGTTTAGGGCTTTGGTGATTGTGCCGTAAAACAATCACCACTTTTTGCCATTCCATCGATGATGAAAACGCTCGGCTACAGATTTGAAGCAAAGACGATTGAGGGCTTCGTCCAGCAGGTAGCCGTTCACTATGTAAGCAAGGGCTACTGGTTCTACGTGAGCGGCATCGTCCCGGAGGGGAAGGATCCGGGAGCCGTTGCCCAGAAGCTGATCGCCAAGTACGGCATCGATGTCTCGAAGTTTGTCCGGGCCCGGAGGAAGGTCGCCGGGGGGGCGAACGTTCAGCTCATCCTCTTTGGGAGGATCTTCTTGCTGCTCGCCACCCATGGCGAACACCGATTCTTTGAGGAGGAGCGAACGAGGATTCGGGACTGCCGGGAGACGCCCATCAAATTTGCGAGCTACGCGATTGCGTATCGAGGTGGACACGTTCAAGTCCGGATTGAACGGGAGACCGAAAGGGAGTTGAAAGCCTTCTTCAACGAACGGGCACTCTGGTCCGAAGAGAAGTTAGCCAGGCTGTTCTCTTCCCTTCCCTTTGAGCCCTACGCGCCTGTCAGGCGTCAAATCCTTGTCATGTTGAACCAGGTCAACCGGAAGCGTCGATGGGCGAACCTGGAGCCTCTGGAGACCTCCTGTCTTAGATTGCAAAGGAAGCCGTGTCGACCATTCGCTGAGCCAGAGGGTCAACCCGCTGAAGCATGAAGCGGGTTCTTTCTTGTTCTTGTTTGTTCTAAATCGATCAATATCAACAGTAGTCGGCGAAGCTACTATCGGTACATCTACAGGATCAGGACTATAGGATGTGTGACCGTTTCACCGTGCTTTTTGGGGTCCAGGTGTGACCGTTTCACCGTGGTTGGGTATGACCGTTTCACCGTGGATAACTTGCTGAATCCACAGAGTTATCCACAGATCTGTTGAAATCCTGGAGTACGGTGAAACGGTCATACCCCTCCGCCCGACGAAGGTCTTGAAATCGTTTACTTTTCGGTCAACAGGCGGCGCACATTCTTGGGCGCAACGGCCGGTCGACTTGAGGGGAGAACAATGACCCCGCCAGCGGCGTCCTCCAATTTAAGGGATGGATAAACGACCTGAATCTTCTTCAACGCGGCTTTGGCCTTTCGCTTGAAGTCGAGGTGGTTGGTGTAGTCGGATCCGAACTGGGCGGCGAGTCCGGCCCAGGGAATGTATTGAGACTTCCCCTTCCGGTAGACGGAGTTCGCCTTGTGGGTAGACCAGGCATAAAGGTCCAGGGCCAGCGGAGAGCGCTTCAGCGCTTTCAGCGCCCGCATGTCGAGGGGGACGGGTGAACCGGTGAGTGCTTGGAAGAACTCATCGCTCAACTCAACCCAACTTCCAAACAGGTTCATCTGCTCGGGCCGCTTTGGATCCCACCACAGAAGAGACTTCTTGGCCACGTTCATGTGGACCCGGGCCTCGGCCTCAAAGTCATCTCCGAAATGCTCTTGGATGAACGAGATTCTGGATGTGAAGAGCCGACGTGTTTGGGTTCGTACCCGATGGCTATCGCTTCTCTTCCCTCCCCCGGTGTTCGGGTCCAGTCCGAGTTCGCGGAGAAAACTGCCGTAGGTCTTTCCGAGTTCCAGCTTGGGGCTGGAAGTGCGAAGGGCTTCGGTGGTTAACCAGAAGAGGAGCAACCGGGGAACGCTACCGTATGGATAGCCGATGAGCTTTCCGGTTTTTGGATCGTAGTCCGATTGAATGGAGAGCGTGACGTTTCCATTCTTCCGAGTCCAGAACGGGACCTGTCCAGGGTCGCTATGCGGAAGAGTGCATTGAACGAGTTCTCGGGCCATGTAAGCGAGGTCTTCATCGTCGGGTTGAGCCCTGACCTCGACCGCTGCTTCAATGAGCCGGGCCTCTTGCCGTGTTATCGGCTTCTCTTCGGGGACGAGACTCTTCAACAACTCAAACTCGCCTACCCGAGTGAGCCCCTCTTCCCCACGCGCTGTTATCTTCTTGCTCATCCCCTCTTTCCGGTTAGGTATGAAGCGATGGCCTCGCGCACAATCGCCGCTATCGGCCAGTCGGAGGAACGTTCCTTTTTCCGACGGAGAGATTCATCAAGTAGCATGGCGCGAACGTCGCTTGGCAAAGTCACGGTGACCTTCTCGAAGTCCCCGCGCTCTCCGTAAGGCCGATCTACATCCACTGTCTCAGCGAGCATGGGACCGGTTCTTTGACCAGGAGGTTTTCGGAAAACCAGCTTCCTGGTTTTCGGTTTAGCTGTATTCTTCTTTTCGGGAATCGCCTCGGCTACCGCTACGGGAGTTTCAGATCTTTCCTCGGGCGCAAGAAGCATGTCTGCCAGTTCGTCCATCCGTGCACGTTTGCTCATTTCTTTAACATCCTCTCCACTGCGTTTGCCAATTCTTTGAATTCATCCACCCCTCCGCTGCTCGGCGCGTATTCGCGCAAGGTCAGTCCCTGAAGAACTGACTCTGCAATGGCTATGCGCTGGCTGATTCCTGGAAGGACCGCTTCCTTGGTCGGCTTTAGCGTTCCGGCAAGATCCCGAGCCAGTACGGTGTTGTGAATCACTTTGGATGGAACAAAGCCGATTACGGGGAGTCCCCCCTTTCTCTGCTGCTGGGCTTGTCTGATGAGTTCAAGCGCCTTCTTGCTCGCGATGACGTCGAGCGGCGACGGGCTAACGGGAAGGAGTGCAAGATCCGCTACCAGTGCGGCCATCAGTCCTGTGTCCGGTAAGCCTGGCGGGCAGTCGAGCAGTACGCGGTCGGCCTCTTTGGAAGCCTTCTCGACGGCCGCCTTGAATTCCTTCACGCTCTCGACGCTTGCGGCGCGCACGATGCCTTTAAGAAGTCCTCCGCCCATCTGGGCCCAGGTCACAAGGCTCTGCTGAGGATCGAGATCGAGAATCAGCACGGAGCGCTTCTTCTCGACCAGTGCTCCGGCGAGATTCGCCGTGATAGTGGACTTCCCCACTCCGCCCTTTTGTTGAATGACTGCGATGATCGCCAACGGAACTCCTTCTAGCAATTGTAATCCGAAATCTGGGTTACTGGTTTTCGGAAAACTTGGAAACTGGTTTTCTTGCCTGTTTCCTGGTTTGCTGGTTTTCGGAAAACCGGAAGAGCCCCGTATCTGCCTTCTGACGACGTTTTCATGGCGGCGGCGGGGGTAGCCGCAGTCACCCTCGGCAAAAACCGTTTCGGGGTGTTTCCGGGAATTCTAGGAGGGGTCTAGTAGTCGCCCACAGTCACGCGGAGCACCTGGCGGTCTCCGACAGCATTTCCTCACCATTTCGGGCTGTCTATGGGCGATATACCACGGGATGAACGGGGCATCGATCCGGATATACGGTAATCGGAAATACAGGAAGCAGGTTTTCGGAAAACCTGCTTATGCAAAATGGCGTTGATTAACTGCGTTCCTTTTCGGCAGTCACCTCTCGGTGAATTCCGGCCAGTGTGAAAGTTAAGCGATCTGCTGGTCGCTCAATAGCCTGATCCTCAGGTAGATCCGACTACCCGATCAAGGGACTGAGCAGACCGGCTAAAGTCCAGGAGGTCCACAGCGAAATCACCAGTAAGGCTGAAATAGAAACGGTATTTCGTAGAGGCTGTCTTAAGAACATTGCCGCGAGTTCTTCCGGATCGAGGAAATTAGATTTGTGCGCATCGGTCATAAGGAAGCTCCAAGGAAGTGTGTCGAAGCGTTATACGCGCTTCATCACGCAATGTACATGGAATGAGCGTTCCACAAGGATGTTCTTGATTTCCATTTTAATGCACGCTAAAAAAAGCCCTCATCCTTGGGGGGATGAGGGCACGGTCTACTGTGAGGCCACTGTGATGATAATCGTCAGCGCGGCAATTCCAATCGTTGCGAATTTAGCGCCATCGACGAATCCTTGGTTGTAGCTAGCATTGGGGGGTAGGCACTGTTTCAGAGTGTCTTCTTTCCCTTTCGCGTAGCCCTTCCAATAGCCTTTCCAATATTTATCGTCTGGTGATGATTCACTCATACGATTTCTCCTCATTCACGCTCGTTTGTAAAACACTGTCCCGCCTTGAGCGAAGTGCCGGGGCAGTCTTGAAACAAACGCGGACGTTACTTGAGGGCTCCGAAGGTTTAACCTCGTCGGAATGGAGGGGGGGTAAAGGGGAGGGTTATAACTGTCGGATCCGAAGCGCGGATGCCTACCCAACAGCATACACGTTTTACCCGCTTTCCGATGGAACCACACCGCTTGGTAGAACATGAACTAGGTGCTCTTTCATGCGACGTGGAAATCTGGTGAACAACGTGCAGCCCGCGCTGATCGCGTCTGCACACCCTATGGAGAAGCGGATCTCTGGTTAAGAACGAGCGATGGAAGTGGGGAACTGATCATGTTGTTCCGGTGCGCGGATGGCCGTGCCATTGCTGCACCGGGTCTTCTTCTATCGGTGCTAGATCACTGCCGATCCGTTGAGGGAAGGGAACTGATGCTAAGCCTGACACCGATTCCGAAAACTTGGGATCGGGGAAAGGTGCTTTCGTTTCTTTCGCGGAATGATTTCACCGCTCGGATCGTTGAGCGCACGTTAACGCTCGAATCACAAACAGCACCCGAAGCAGGAATTGCCCAAGTCCTATTGGATCTCTTTACGCTCGATCAAGTTGCACGCTCCCAGCCTGTTTTAATGCAGCATGCCCGCGAGCTTGCGGCGGAGATCCGGACTGATGAGGTAGTCCACAGCCTTTTGGATCAAAGAAGCGGAGGAAGAAAACTACAATCCCTTCTTGAAAGCACAGCCTCGTCGAAGGAGTCGAGCGAAGTTGAAGAGGCCGTTATCGCGGCGCTTCGGAAAGTTGGTACCCAAGCAGTAGTGCATTTCAATTGTGGGAATGGGCAACTGCTCCGGACCATCACAAAATCGCTATCGCTGAAGAGTGCCATCGGCATTGAACCGTCCTTCAAGAAGGCTCATCGGCCAGTCGTCGGGTTCGAGTTGCGTCATGGAAGCATTCTCGAACCACCGTCCGATGTCTCAGGTGATGCTGTCGCGCTCATCATTGATGCGTTGCCAGATGAAAATGATCTTCGCAGTCTTCGCGCTGCGGAAAAACTCTTTGAAGCTGTGGGCTTTGATTGGGTACTGTGCCTTGAGAAACGGAACGGGTTGGAGAAGTGGGCAAGAATCGCTGCTGATAATTTTGGCTACCGCGTTTCGCCGGGATGGCGGATTGGAGAGTATCGAGCGATGATGTGTCGCAGAATGCCGGGAAGCGCTGCTCGGACCTCGCTTCGCCATAGTGAAGCAAGCAAGATTAAGACCCGACTGGGCCCAACTGTTCGAATTGAATCCGAGGCCAAGGTTCTCGAAGCATTCTCCATGCTCACGGTTGATCCAAGGTGGCTCATCTACCTGCCGCCAGCGACGGCGACATTCCAGAGTGAGCGGGTGGACGGACCACTGGAGAGTGTGAGTTCGATCCTCAACTACTACCGGAACGAGACGTTGAAAAAAGTTGTTGTTCGGCGTGGTGCTCGCGGCTCGCGCATCGTGGCAATTGTATGCCGGGATGAGGAAGTGGGTTTGCGACGATTCGGAATTCAAGCGCTCGGATGTCTGTATACCCGGAAGGGCAGGAAGCTGCTTGAGAGTCAGCATTCCTTACTGATGGATCTCCGCGACGGACTGTCCCGAGCCGGAGCATGGGAGCAATTGAAGACGGACTGGATCTGCTTAGAAGGGGAAGTTCTTCCCTGGGCACTGAAGGCTGAAGGTCTAATCCGCGAAGAGCAAGATCTGCTCGACGGAGGCGAGCGAATGTACGAAGCGGCGACGCGCCTTCTGACGGGCCGTCCAGGTAGCGAGCGCAGTGTGGTCGGGCGTGAATGTTTTCGAAGATATCGCGCGATTGTTGAACGGTATGCGGAGAAGAATAGGGCACCGATCAGCTTCTCCCCGTTTCACTTGATCGCATCAGAGGGGCGAACGTACTTTGATCAGACTCGCCTTTGGCATTTGCAGGTTCTGGAGGAGTTATCAAGGAAGGCAGGATCGCCATTTCGTGTTGCGCCTTACAAGGTGATTTCGCTGGAAAATCCAGGGTCAGTTAAAGCGTGTGAATCTTGGTGCGACGCCTATTCGTCTTTCGAAATCTCCGCTCTGCCGTTCTATCCAAAAGGAAGACGAGGCATCGCTCAACCGGCGTTTTTGTACCGCGGGGGAGAGTTCTTGAGGCTTATCCATGGGCCCGAATACGATGTTCTGGAAAATCGTATTCGATTGAGAGATCGGCGTTCGTCTGGGCGGGACAACAACAGGAGGCTTCTGAAGCAACTCGCACTTGCCATTGAGGGCGTTGAGAGGTTCGTCGCGGGCGCTCCGCTTAACGAAATAGAAATATGTGTGCGCGGTGTTTTAGCGCTTGATTGAAGCGTCACCGGTCGAACAGTGAATCCATTGCATCGTCCTGTGAGATGTCGCCGGATGGTTCGTCATCGAAAAGAGCATCAATCAAGTGGACCTGCCGATTCCATTCTTCGTCGCGAATGAAGGAAACCTCCCAGGGCAGGGAAGGGGGCTGCTCGACTTTCGCCGGAGCGGGTTCTGTATGAATCCAGCATCCTCCTGGGACTTGGTCCCAGCCGGGGAGGTTCGTGGCATCACGTGCGATATATTCACCCAACGGAAGAGGCCATGCGAGACGGACGTGGTAACCAAATTCCTCGGGAGCCAAGTCCTTCAGCCACGGATTGCCAAGTTGAGGGTACGGCCGCGCGGCGGTGAATCCCTTTCCGCGCTCCACAAAAACGTAGCATTCGTTTTCTGCAGGCGAAGTAAAGAAGAACTTCACGCGGGTGTTGGTCATGATGGTAGGGGCGAGGTCGAAACCGGTCGGGGACTGAAGGTCCTTAAGGCTTTGGTTTGCGAGTATGGCACTAATTCCGAAAGAGCGGGCGTCCTGAAGAATGCCTTGAAGGTTCTCTCCCGCCACACGCTGAAGCTCATCAATAACGAGGATTACGCGACGGGGATCAGTTGGATTCTGTCGCTTCCAATCTTGAGCGGCGGTTCGAAGATTGAAGAGGACGAGTTTTGCGATTTCCCCAACACTAATGGACTCCAGCGCCGCAGGTAGCCAGAAGTATGCAACCTCCCTGTTCTTTAGAACGTTCGGCATGAAGATGACGCCATCGGTCTTGGAAACGTCTTCATTGGGCCCTGTGACGAGCTGCTTGTACTCCTTCAGCATCTCGATTATCGAAAGGAGTTCAAACGCATCGTTTTTTGCCCGTGTATCCGAAGTCATCCGGAGAGTTGCCGTTAAGGCTTCATGAAGGTCTTCGAACGAGCAGATGTCTTTGTATTTGTGGAGGGTCGAAGAAAGAACGTTTCGACTTCGCTCGGTGTAGTAGCTCCGGCCGTATCCCTTTCCATGATTGAGACTGAGGGAGTCGAGGATCAGTTGGCAGAGTTGGGCGACGGAGCGAGAGTCCCGATCAAAACCCCGAAACGGGTTGAACCGATACGTCGGGGCATTCTTCTCTGTCGTGAAAAACTTGAAAACCTGTCCGCGCTTCTGCGCCTCGTCCTTGACTGTATTGAAGAGTGCCGCATCCCCCTTCAAGTCGAGAATGACTAGCGGGTACGGATCCGCCGGCTTGTCGTCCTTTGTTTTTGCTCCCCGGATGAGCTGCATTAAAAGCGGCATGATCCCCAGGCTGGTTTTTCCCGAACCGCTGGGCCCCACAATGTAGCAATGCTCGGCGAATAGACCCTCGTGGAGGAGGAGGGTCGCGGGTTGGGTTTCCCGCCAGTATCGAAGATCGGAAACGTCCGAATATTCCACAACATCTGAAAACGTTTTTGCCGTGACGCCGACGGCGCGTGGGCCTCGAAAAAGCTCCTTGTGTGTTTCCGCTCCGAAGAAAAGGTGTTCTCCCCAAAAATAGGTTTCTTCTCCAGCCTGATCAACCAGTGCGGGCGTATTCCGGACCAACCCAACCCAGGCATTCCACCAGGCTTGCTGTTCGCGGCGCCGTGGCGGGAGGAGTACCGGCGGACGATTCGGTTTCACTCTTCTCCTCTGGCAACGAGAAACGTAGGGAGAGTTGTGGGAGTCGGCACGACTTCAATGTGGACCTGAAGTTTTGGGAAGTTCTCCGAGCGGAGGAGCCGTTCGAGATCTTCCTTCCTCACCTGACTGTGTACGAGAACAGCGAATCGGTAGGTTCCCCGTTCGATCCAGGGAAAGAGGCGTTTGTCGTCTAGGGCGTCAGCCGCGCTTTTCTTCAGAGCACGGGCGTAGCTTCGCTTGACGGCGGTTCCTTCACCGGGGACAAAAAGCCGGAATATCGTCCTCTGATCTGCGTTCCCGGTTTGGGCGGCATGAATGATATTCCCGCCTTCGGGGGCTCCGAAGAGGGTATTCAATTCTTCATCCGTCAGACGCCTCCGCCGGGTAGGGCCTTTGCAACAAAACCACAGGGCCGCCAGATTCTGAGCGATTGCGGTTTCGTGTTTTGGCAGGGATTTGTTCGGAGGAAGACCCCGGCCCCTGGCCCCCTTCGGGGTGAGCTGGTAATAGGAGTAGTTCCCCTCTAGTCCCTTCGTGATGGTTTGAATCTGCTGACGTTCTTTCAGGCGTTGAAGCGTGCTTCCGGCGCTGCCTCCTTCGAAGAAGAGGTCCTCAATGACCGGTCGGATAGAAATTGTATATCGGCCAATGTGGTCGATGATTTGCTCGTCTCTGTCAGCCATTACCAAATCTCGTACGGAAGATTCTGCTCTTCACAGTATCGGTGGAACGCTTCAAGTTTTGCTTTTGGGTAAGCCCCGCCGAATTCGATTGCGCGTTTTCCGAACGTGGATCGCAGAAGAACATCAGGGAGCATTTCAGTTGTTCGTCCACGCTCTGCTCGAAGCTGTTCTTCGAATATCCAGTACTCGAGCAGGGACGGGGAGGTTTCCCGGTAGTGAAGGTATACCGTCCCAAGATGAATATCGTGGGTCCGTTCAATTGCTCTTGGCGGTCGTCCGCCGTGGCCGGAAAAGACGTTTGCCGCTTTCTGAGTTGCAGAGGTAAACGAAATCATCATGCGGTCTTGGTTCCACCTCGACTGAAGTTGGTACGAGACGGATCCGAGATTGGGGATCATTTCGCCGGGGTGCCAACTGATGACCGGCGCAGAGAGAAGAAGCTCAGGATGGGCTGGTGCTCGATGGAGCGTGAGAAGGCCGGCTGTTACGATCAGCCGTAGCCGCGCATGGGCGCTTGCCTCGGAGTTCTTCGAACTCCGCCACCAAGTCCGGGCAATTTGAGGAACGGTCAACACGCGTACGTGGCGGGTTAAGGTCTCAAGGATTTCGCGATCACGCGCAGTCAGTTCCGGCACTCTGGGACCTCCCCGCTGGGGTGCTGAATGAGGTGCTGCGACCTTTCCGAGGGTGTTGAAGCCCACACTGACGTTGATTTCAGACTACTGATTATAAAAGGGTTCTCTGATTCTTTAACGGCTGTGCCCCATGTTCCGGGGTAGTGAAGCAAAACGGTTTTGCTGACAGGATGAATTGACGACAAGAAAACTCCAAAGGGCTGGGCAACGAGATTATCCTATTGAGATAAATGCCCGAGCCACCGTTTCAGCCAGTTCATCTCCCGAGAGGAGAGTCTGTCCCGGATGCGCCGAAAGGCCATACGCCTGGCCCGAAGATGCAGCGGGGAACGTTGTCGATAGTCCTGGCCATAGTTGGCCCACTTCTGTTCGGTGGCATTCTGGCGGAAATCTTTCACACCGGCCGGGTTTTTTCGAGCGCGGTCAGTTCTTACAGTGCCGCATTGGATAAAGGAACAAGAGAGGGTCTTGATCTCCTTGTAAAGGAAATGATTGCCGGTTTTAAAGAAGCCAAGATCGCTGAAGGTGAGGCTAACGCTCAAGCCGACCAAAAATTGCAGTCAGCGAAGATTGAGGCCGAAAGAATCCGAACGGAAAAAGAGATTTCCACCAAAATTACATTAAATCAGCAAATCGATGGCGATCTGAGCACGAGCCGAAATCGCTATCTGCTCAATCTCTTTAAAAATCTTCGACCATTTTCCAAGTTCAAATCAGGAAGGACGTTGCGTATCGGAATGCGCTACGCGGATGAAGAGCGAGGGTTTAACGGTTTACGAGTCTTTCCAGTAGATCACGAGTTGCAACCAATGGAGATGGCAAGAATGTGCGGCGGTTTTCAATGCTTTCAAATGGAAGGCGCTCCTCCGTGTGAAGACGAGTGGGGCAAGAGTGAAGAAGAACCTGCAAAAGAGATCGAACCGCCAGGTGCAATTGCTAACGACTGGCCGCTGACACTCACGGAACATCAGCGGATGCAACTAGGGTATTACCGTCAGACGCTCCGGGATCTCGAGTCAGCCATACTTCATAATGCCATCGACCTGGAACGCTTCAAAAGAAGCAATCCAAACGCGCCGGAGGCCGAATGGGTTAATAGGGAGCTTTCACGATTGACCCGTGGTCTGCAGAATACTCGCGATCAAATCAACGCTACCTTCGAAATCGAGTATCTGGCCTCTAACGGTCAACGGAACGGATTAGCGAGTGCTTTGCACGGCCGAGACTTTTTACGCTCTTCCCGTTTGAAAGGGATCAAGAAAGACGGATCGGCTCAGAACATCACAGAATGGATTGACGGTGCTTTGCCAGCAAGTCTTCAGGCGGTCCGGCACGATATCGATCAGGAACATGCCGCCGGTTCCTCTTTTGGGTATTGGTCCGTGCGACCGTTCTTGGCGAACATCTGGTTCATGACTCACTGGGGCGATGTTTATCCACTGCGATTATTCAGAAGCATACCCATGAGTGTGCCCGCCGCTTCCTTTTTGGACTCCGCAAGGCCCACCAATGGTTGGGGGATTCCTTCGTGGATGATTCTCGCTCCCACCATCGCGCTCGTAGCTCTATCAGGCCGTTGGATTTTTCACAGATCGAAGAAGGCATCCATCTGCATCGGAGCGGTTTTAGGTGTCTGCACTGTTCTTGGGGTTCAAACTGCACTTCAATATAACAGTGCTACGGAGGAAGCTACCGATGCCATCACAAGATCGATACTGGCCAGTATTGAGGCCTATCCATATTCACAAAGAGGCCCAGAGCTTGGGGCTGAAATTGCGACGGCCGCAAGGAATGGAGGAAGTGCTTTGCTATCGAGAGCGCAAGTAGCCTCTGATGCAATGACCGCCAAAACGACGCGAATAACCGCTGTCTATGCTAACGCAGGAATATGTATGGGGATGACACGGTCTGCTGTGAACAACGATGTAGTTATAATGGCTCGCTGGGTATTAACAGAATTGAAACGAGTCGGGCCTGACGATCCGTTTCAGGAGGAGCTGTATAAACTTCTCGATGCCATAAAGCTGAGCAGCGTTGGTGGTTTTATGGGGCCAGCTGTTTACGATCCAAACCCGTTGAAATAGTAAAATTCTCGGCCGATGTAATCGTAGCGCCCACCTGCTTCCATCAACGTTCGCCCACAGTCACGCGGAGCACCTGGCGGTCTCCGACAGCAATTCTTCACCGGTTCAGGCTGTCTATGGAGCGAAGCGTGGGAAGGTTGGGGAAAGCGGCGCGATAGCGTAGCGAGCTGTGACGCGCCGGGGGCGAAGCCCCTTAGGAATTCATCGCCGCGCTCAGCGCGGCGTGGTAGACCCGATAGGGGCGAATAAGAAAAAGCCAGGCCGCAAAAGAACCTCGGAACGAGGGGCGGGGAGTCCGGCTGGACTCCAGCGCGTAGCGCCTGCGGCCAACCTTATTGGGCCGATTGAATGCCTTCAGAAAGAGAGTGGAAGGCCGGAATTGTCGCCAAACACGGTGTTTCTCGGCCTCCATGCATTCAGATACACGTATACTGTTGATCCTAAAGGAGATAGGCGGCTAGGCCGCCTCCTCCATCTCCGGCTCCAGCCGTTTCGCCATCCAGTCGAGCGCCTCCTGGGCTTTGGCGGCCGCCGTGAAGATCGCGCGCTTGTCGTTCTTCAGCACCTGAAGCCAAGAGGCGATATACGGCGCGTGGTCTTTCCGTGGGTCGGTGGGAAGGGAAAGTTCAGCGCAAAGAAACGCGGCGCCAAGTTCGGCAACGAGTTCTTCCATCGCATAGCCTTCGGTCCCGAAGCGGCTCTTCATGTCCCGGTTGAGGCGCTTCTCGGCGCCGGTCCAGTGGGTGGTTTCGTGAGAAAGCACCGAGTAGTAGGAGAGCGGATCTGCGAATGCCTCGAATGCCGGCATGTGCACGCTGTCCATGCTCGGGCTGTAGTAGGCGCGATTGCCTCCGGGGCGAAGGTCGATTTCAAGGCCGCGAAAGAACTCCTCGGCCTGGGCGATTCGCTGGCCGTGGGTGACTTCAGTTTCTGCTGGCTTTTGGTATCCCTCAACCTGATCGGCGTTGAATACCCAATAGTCCCGCGCCATGGGAACGCGTTTTGATCCTTTCTCGGAAGTGGTCTCCGCCTCGTCCTTGTTTTCAACGTCGAAGAATTTCCAGAAGACGACGTTTGCGGACTTCTCGCCCTTTCGCACCTGGGCACCAAGTTCCTGCCATTGTTTATAGGTGGCCCACGTTCCAGACGTGTAGCCTTTCTCTTGGGCCGTCGCCCACAAGATGAGAACGTTGATCCCGCGATAGGGCTTCTTGCTGACGGCGTTGATGGGGGAGGAGATAAACCTTCCCGAGGTCTTCCAGGGCATCCGGTACGATTCGGTTCCGGCCTCAATGGCGTTTACGATCTGATCGGTTACTCGCTGGAAAATGTCTTTCTTCTCGATGGTCATTTTTTGCCTCTTTGTGGAAATGGAGCTGTTGCTCGCTAGCAACTGCTCCCGAGACCCTCGTCGGCGAGAGTGGGGAGGCAAGGGCAATGGCCGGAGAAGCCGGAGGGGAATCACCCATCCTTGGAGCGATAGCGGAAAGGACGGAGCGAAGCGGAGGGATGCACAAGCGGCCACTTGTGGCCAAGCGCGGAAGCATGGGGATACCGGCTTTGGAGCCGGAGCGAAGCGGAGGGTCGCCTTGACCGCGCTAGGGGCAAAGCCCCTTAGTGTTTTGAGGGGGCGTTGCGGGGTTTCCCCGCAGATGGGGTGGTGGAAGACGCGCAGCGGCTGAAGCCAGGGGAAGGCTTTCCCCTCCCTGTCAGCGGATTATGGGGTTCGACAAGTATTGGAACCAAAACGCGCAAGGCGGAAATTGTCCCCGATCAGAATGCTCCCTATAATGTGGGGATGCTATCACCCGTGACTCGCTCCAGAGTGATTCGGCTGCTTGTCTTGATTGGCGCTGTTTTCGCAGCAGCAGTCTTGATCTGGGACTTCTTACCAATGATGCTGGCATGGAGAACTCAAAACGAACTTCGCGAGCTAGTACAAGCGATGCGGGCAACGCCTTCGTTGAACCATGTAGCGGATTCTCTCGCAGCCTCTCCGAATTACACACAGATCGCAATAGCGGCAGCAAACAAGAGTGGTGATTATGACCTTCAGTCGAAAACAGTCTTCACTGCTTTTGAGACGATGCGTAGTCTCGGGAAGCGTAGCGAGGCGATTGCTTTATTGGATCAGTTCTCCGCGCATGCTCTCTCCAGAGGTGACCTCGACACACTAAGGGTGATATCGAAGCAACTTCGATCCCTCGGTGAGGATAACAAGTCTGATGAACTTCTTCGCCATTTGGAGAATGCGCCGTTAAACACCAAGACGGACTTTCAACTTTTTGAACTCGTCGGAGATCTTGCATTTGCGGCAGAAGCCAGGAAGGCTCCGGCGCTGATCGAAAGAGCGCTGAAATTGACGACAAGGCTTGTAGGGGCCTTGCCTGACTCATATTGGGCCAGCAGAGCCCTGAATCTTCTCGCTTTAGGGATCGCCAGGGTGGGAACAGAAGAACAGTCTGCGCGCTTTCATGAGTTACTTTCAGCACAACGCTCGTTGCCGCTGCGGGGAAAAATAGAGCTAGCCCCAGCGTTTCTCTTGAGCCCGAAGGTCAATTCGTCCAATCTGTATGACGCGCTACTGGTTGAGGTTGACGCCTTCGAATCAATGGAGCTGAAGCTTGATAGCCGCATTCACGTCGCTCAAAAGCTCATTTCAACGTGGGAAGGGTCCCGCGAGCCAACATTTCTCTCGGAGGCTAGCCGCATCGCTAATTCTCTCGAAATCCCTTCCGCTGGCGATTTTAAGTCAGTACTGAGCCCAGCGTTCTTCCGCAAATTCAAGGGACCACTAGCTGAAAGAGGTGACCAGGAAGTACGGCAGGGCTTGCGACAGGGAAGGATTCACTCTCTTGCTCCATTGTTGGTCAAGATCGCACTATGCCATTTAGAGTCCGGTAATGCTCAAGCTGCTGAGCGCACTTTACATAAAGCGTTTGAGTTAGAAGCCCAGAGTATTCCTGAAGGCTACTATCGCCTGGATTTGCTGGGCGCTATGTCTGCAGAGGCAATGAAAATCAGCGGATGGGCCAAACATCCTCCGGTGGGTGACTTCTTTTCGAAAGTTGCGACAAGGGCGAATGGTTTAAAAGCACCCTCAAGCCGCTCGATGCGCTCAAAACTCCTCCTTCTCGTGGGAAATGCCTTGGGACAGATGGGCGAGAAGGAGCGTGCCACGCTGGTGCTTTCACAGGCAGCGGGTGCTGTTGAAGAGGATCTGAAGTTCGACCCCGACAAGTTGGCTGAGACTCAAATAGGAATTGGTACAAGTCTCGTGAGGATCGGGGGCCGGGAGGCTGCTTCGAAGGCTTTCATTCGGGCAAGGCAGGCAGCCGAGCGGCAAGGCGATTTTCAATATCAGCGTACGGACGAGATTCAGAGCAGGCCTGGCCTGCTAGCTAGAGTTGCAGTAGGCCTTGTGTCTACGGATAACTTAAATGAGGCTCAGCCTGTGTTTGAACGTTCACTTGCGAGCTTAAAGAGTGTGAAGGATCGAGACTCGGCGATCAGGTCTATTGTCGGGGCGTTGCAAGGGATGGACCCGAGTGCGAGTGGTTTGCATCTAATCGATACCCTTGAGAAGTCCAATATTCTTTTGAACGAATCGCTAGTGCGCACAGTGATTGAGGAGAGAGCAAGGCGTGGCGATCTTCGTGGAGCCCGCCTGAGAGCCCACCGGCTTTCTGAAGGCGAAAGAGCGATAGCACTGGCACATTTCCTTGACCGACTGTCTCAAAGTCGTTGACACGCGCCGCAAATCGGAAACTCGATGTCAGAGCCTAACTTTAACCCGGTTCATCTTCCTCGGCATGAGGTTCCTGTTGAGTCGCCGAAGTCCGGAGGTCCGCCATTTCGAATTCAGCGTGGAACGGTAACCGCAATTCTTGCGGTCATGGGACCGTTGCTCGTTGGCGGGGTGATTGCCGAGGTTTTCCATACCGGGCAAGTGTACTCGAGCGCCATCTCGCGATATAGTGCCGAGACTGATAAAGCCACGAAGGAAGGGCTGGAGATCCTCACCAAGGGCATCAATGTTGCAATCACAAAGGCGGGAATCAACCGTAATGAGGCAACGGCCCAAGCTGAACAAAAGATCCAATCTGCTTCTATAGAAGCCACAAGAATTCGGACAGAAGCCACGCCAGATTTCTTAGCCTCTGCGGTGGTGCTGCCTGGGGTTAACCTTGATGTTCGCGGGGAGCGAGTCCTCTTCTACGAATCGTTCTTTGAATCGATGGCGAAATTCAGGTCTCAGGTGGCCAGCTCCACACTTGGTATCGGGGTTAAGTATGTCGACGAGGAGCGTGGATTCAGCGGGAGAAGGGTATTCCCTGTCCCTTACAAGCTGACCCTGAAGGAAGTGGAGCGCATTTGCAGTTTTGAGTGTTTTCAACTCGACCATAATCAAGAACGCTGTGCTGACGAATGGGAGGCATCTGCGGCCTCGAATAAAGAAAATCCGCCAGCAGAAGATAAAACAATGGCCCCCTGGCTATTGATTCTGTCAGAGGAGCAACGCGTTCAACTCGGGACATACCGTCAATCGTTAAGAGATTTGGAAGCCATCGTACTGACAAAAACCCTCGACCTTGAACGATATAAAAAAGGAAATCCAAATCCTACAGGTAAGGAGGCGCAGTGGTTGAACCGAGAACTCGCCAGATTGTCGCGAAGCCTGCAAAATATTCGCCAACACATGAATTTGGTTGCGGAAATGGAGTTTCTCGGGTCCTCCGCACAAAGGAGTAGTGCTGCGAGTGCGTATCAAGCCCTAGATTTTTTACGGATAAATTTTGAGCGGGAAGGTGCACGCGGTCAGTCGTTTGAGTCGGTAACGAGCTGGCTTCAGCACGGAATGCCAGGCAAACTTCAAGCTGTGATGTGGGAAAGCCAGAAGGAGCTGTCGTCTGCTGCTTCTTATCGATACTGGGGCGTCAGGCCGGTATTGGCAAACATATGGTTCTGGAACCACATCGGCCATTTTTATCCAGGGCGATTTTTCCAGGATCTCGAAAGTGAGCAGCCGGTCTCCCTCTCCTTAAATGCTCCTGACACGGCTAAGAGCCTCGCGATTCCTACCGCCATTGTCACGATTCCCCTGATCCTGCTGATTGGCTGTGGTGGATATTTTCTTTTTCGAAAATCAACGAAGGCTTTTCTGTGGGCCGGAGGTGCGCTGGCTCTCCTTACTTTGTTCCAGGTACAAAGCGCCTTTCAATACAACGGATACACAGAAGACACCGCGAGTTCAATCATCTCTGCTGTTGTCTCTAGCGTCGAGGCTTATCCGTTTGCGAAAAGGGCCAGTGAATTGTCCACAGAAATTGAAGTGGATGCGGGCCGAGAGAGCAGCCAAAAGATCAACCAGTCAGAGGTCTCAGGGAACCTAATAAAAGCGAAAGCCGATCAGGCTTGGAAGATTGCAAATTCTTCCATGAAGTGTGCAGGACTCTCAGTTGTTGACACTTCGGGTATGTTTGAAATCGAAGAACAATGGATTCTGAAAGAAAGTGAGGGGAAAAGTAAGGAAATCATAGAGCAACTTCTTTTCATTGATCAGATGCTGGGCTACGCGGAAAACACGATGAGGCGGAAGGGCCCAGAGCCTACACGGCGAGATCGAAATATGCCATTACAGCTAAGGCGGAATCCACCACTAGTTCGATCCATTCCCTAATGCGAGCATGTTAGCGATAATACAACCCAATGGGCACTTCACTCACACTCTCCCTCCCTAACTCAGCTCGTGCCCTACTTGTCCAGTGGGCAAACGAGCAAGACGGGTGGGTGCGGCTGATCGTCTCCGAAGTGTTAGCCTCATCCGCAGAACTGCCAGAAGGTCTGTTAATGGAGATCTATGAGCAGTTTCTGGTGGAAAAAGGTCTGGGTGAAGGAGACATTCCAACGATCACCGCGTTGAGTGATGATGGCGTAGCGGGGGAGGTGACAGAGTCCTTCTACCTTCGAAAGCTGTACGACCTGAAGAACGTCAACGCCTTGTGCGGTGGCCAGGAGTTGGAGTTCAATTCGCGGTTGACGATTGTTTTTGGTCAGAACGCATCCGGGAAGACGGGATATGTTCGAGTTCTAAAACTTGCGGCCGCAGTCAGGTCGGCAGAGAAGGTCCTTCCTGACGTTGTCGGTGTGAGCGGAAACAAGGGCAATCCGTCGGCACGGATTAAATTCTCAATGGGGGACATCGAAACTGAAGTGCATTGGCAGAACCAGATGAGTCTGTCGCCCTTCACGCGAATTAACGTTTTCGACTCCCGTGCCACCAACCTTCACGTCGATCAAGACCTCAACTACATCTATACGCCCGCCGAGCTTGCGCGTTTTCCACGAGTACAGAAAGCCATCGAATCGGTTCGTGGAACCTTTGACTTGGCGATTAAAGAAGCGGGTAAGGAAAGCAACCTGTTTCTCCCGTACTTTACGCGTGGAACGAAGGTCTATACGGCTATCGAGACCTTGGGTGCTGCTACCAACTTGCCGTCGTTGAAAGCAGCGGCGGTTCTTTCGGAGGCAGAGCTTCAACAAGTTGCCGCCTTAAAGATTGAGATCGATGCGCTCAAGTCCAGCAATCCTGAGCTTCAAATCAAGGCTGGATCTGATCTGAAGGTGCAGGTCGAGAGCCTGGGAAAGGGCGTCGCGGCGTTCGTAGAGCTAGACGAAGCGAAGTACTCCGAACTTCGCGAAAAGGTAAAGACGGCGAAGGACAAGTTCGACGCTACAAACCGAACTTCCTTTGCGGGACTGGCGATTCCAGGAATTCTCCAAGAGGAATGGCGGCGCTTCATTGTCGCCGGCGAGGAGTACCTTCGGACCTTGGAAGTGAAGGCCGAATATCCTGGAGAGAACTCACCGTGCTTGTACTGTCAACAGCCATTGGCGGATCCTGCCGTGGAATTGCTGAAGAAATATCGGGATTTCTGCAACAGCTCTTTTCGAAGTGAACTGGATGCCGCGCAGAAATCCCTCGACGCGTTCGTCGCTCCGTTAAAGCTGGATTTTACGAAGTTCGGAGAACAGCTGCTCGCTGTGCTTGAGAGCGTAAAGCATCTCACCGTCGAGCAGCAGAGTCTCCTGAAGACGACCCTGGAAAATTGCAAAGAGGCGTCTCAAGCCATGCTTGAAGTGCGCGATATTGTCTGGCCCAGTCGAAATAAGGATGCTTCGGAGGCCCGAACACTTTTGAAGGGGCTTTGGGAGCAATGTCAGGCGATGCTTAAAGACCTGGCGGAAAAGAAGGAGGAACGGGAGAGGATTCTTAAGGAGAAGGAGGGAATCTTTGCTGAGCTTGAAGCACGGACCAAACTCGGCCAGCTGATCGAGTTGATCGAAGATTTCGTCGAACGCGCAAAATGGATTGACCGGGCCAAGATCCAGCAGAGAAAATTTCAGGGCATTCTGCGTTCGCTGACGGACCAATCCAAACTTGCTAGTACGGAACTTCTGAACCGCGACTTCAAAACTCGGTTTGAGGAAGAATGCGTCGCCCTTCGAGTTCCGCCGATGAAGCTTGAATTTCCGGGTCGGGACGCTCAATCCGTTCGGAAGAAGGTGGTCGCTAGCGACCACAAACCGAGCACCTGTTTTGGCTCAGCGGGAAAATGAGGACTGGAAATTGGTAGAAGAGGGAAGATTCCGCCCTACGGGCGGGGATTTTCAAGGCATAAGGGTCTA
>LNFM01003163.1_pt1 | contig 33015 bp, 30 predicted proteins | sample 596031 | NCBI WGS metagenome assembly LNFM01 (sample SAMN04254537, study PRJNA301005) | activated carbon metagenome | isolation source: dual media filters at the Ann Arbor, Michigan drinking water treatment plant | place: USA: Ann Arbor | reverse complement strand
TCGTTCCTCGACCCACCTTGTGATCAAGGTTCGCCAGAGCCCCCTGAATTCGGGTGTATCCCCATCCCGGACTGTCCACTGCCATGCGAACAATTAACCGCGAGATCTCTTGCATGATCCCTGGCCGACCGGGCCCGCGGCTACGGCTGTAGTCCCACTTCTGCGCAACCAGCCGTCGGTGCCAACGCATGAGCGTGTCCGGAGACACGATCGTGTCCAACTCCATGAGGGGCTTCCGACCGATCGATTTCGCCTTCCGTGCAAGCAACCCCCGATCCGCATCGTTGAATCGAATCGGCTTGCCGCGAAGCCGCTCCTTCAACATCCGATTCTCAGCCTGCAGGCACCCAATGGCGGGCACCTGACGTCAGGGGACCCAGCCCGACACAACGGCCAAGAGAAACGTCAGCAGCGAAGGCACCGATGCCATGCCAATAGTCTGCCGGCGCGTCGTTCGGATACTTGGACATTACGCCACAGCACCGCGCAGCAGCGCGCGACCGATGCTAGACGTTTTGCTTCAGTCGAGCTTGACCTTGGCCTCGCTCACCACCTTGCCCCACTTCTGGATCTCGTTGCGAACGAGTACGGCGAATTGCTCCGGGGTGCTCGGCGCCGGCTCGCTACCATCAGCGGCATAGCGCTCCCGGACTTCTGGGGTGGCGAGTATGCGCACCAATTCGCTGTTGAGACGCGCGATGATCTCTTTCGACACCCCTGCCGGAACCATGACTCCGTTCCAGTTCTCCACCACGTAGCCCGGCAGTCCCGATTCGGAGAGGGTCGGCACCTGAGGCAGACTCTGGGTACGCTTGGCCCCCGTCACGCCCAGTGCCTTCAGCCGCCCGGCGTTGATGAGCGGCGTGGCCGGCGGGATCGAACTCAGATAAAACGTGATCTGGCCACCGACCAGATCGCTCAACGCCGGCGCGGCACCCTTGTAAGGGATATGCAGCATGTCGATCTTGGCGGCGAGTTTGATCAGCTCCGTGCCCACGTGGCCGACGGTGCCGTTGCCCGGTGATCCAAAGGTTATCTCGCCCGGCTTCGCGCGCGCCAGCTTGATGAGCTCGCCGACATTACGGGCAGGAAACGAGGGGTGCGACACCAGCACCGTAGAAGCCGTCGTCGTCTGCGTGACCGATGCAAAATCCTTGTTCGGATCGTAAGGCAGCTTCGGATAGATCGCGGGCGCGATGGCTATGGTTGCCGTTTGGCCGGTGACGAGATGATAGCCATCGGCAGGTGCCTTGGCCACGACCGCGACACCAACGGTTCCGCCCGAACCCGGACGATTGTCGATGACGACCGGCTGGCCGAGTGCTTCACTCAGCTTCGGGGCGAGGGCTCGCGCAGTGAGATCGGCACCACCGCCGGGTGGAAACGGAACGACCCAACGGATCGGCTTGACCGGATAAGGCTGCGCCAGGGCCGGCGCAACGGCCGCTGCCAGGACGCTGATACCCATGCAGATTCGCAACCGGGACCTCATTCGTAATGCTCCTTCAATCAGATTGAAAACGAAGGGCACTTAGGCGACGCCTCCTCCAACTCCACCTTCACGGAGGGCGTTCCTCCGAAGCGCAAGCACGTGCCTTATATCGCAGAAGTGGCCGCGGCGGCTTGGACAGAATTTCGTAAAAGTTAGGCACCGCCCTGCGGGTAAAGCTGCCAAGGCCAGTGGCAGCGAGGTGGAGTAAACGCTCTCGGACGTAGTGCCGTCAAGCGCGAGATGCGGCCTGCGCTGGTTGTACAACCCAACAACAGCACGCCCACATTACTGAGCGGCATGTAATACTATCCTGATGGCATCACGGATGCGGTCGATCCGTGCTGATCTTTGGTGTCATCGCCAAAGGCACCTCGCGCATCTTTCGCTGTCGCGCACTGGAAGTGCCGCAGTGGATGTTCGAAGCGGCGGCGTGTAGTCGCGCGCAGCAAGCATCCGCGCCTGTTGTGACGTACCAGGAACTGCGCAAGCTTTGCAAGCTGGTCGATTCGAGCTAGCCCAGACAAACTCCATGACACAAGAAGAGCACCTGATCCCGGGAGAGTAGGCCAGCGGGATCGCCCCACCCCACTAGCCTCGCACAGCTCGGGGCGTGAGCAGCTGACGCTGATGGACCCATCCCGATACAACGGCCAATAGAAACATCAGTAGTGGCGGTACCGATCCAATGCCGATTGTCTACCGCAGCCTTGCTTTGAGTTTTTGGACACTACGCGCACGCGGCATTGTGCTCAACTCCGACTACCCAAACGCACCGCGTGACGGTGCACGTGCTTGCCTCAGGCTCTGGGTACTGCAGGATTGGCGCCCAAGGCGCGCTAGATTCGTTGCCACCGCTGTCCGGATACGGACGATATTTCTCGGAGTTTAGGACACTGTCCGAATGGGAGTTTCGGTGCCGCCGATCACGCATCGGCGGCACGCCGGTAAGCTCGACACAAGGTCGATAACCGGTCCTGCTCCTGCGTCAGCATGTGCGACACCTGCGCCGTCGTCGTTGCCTGCCGCCATGCCGCTTGCCGTACCACGCCGACATCGGCGAGGTGAAAGATGACGGTCTGCCCGTGGGTGCTGCTCGTCGCGCGGAACCGCCTTGCGCACAAAACGCCGGGAAGGCGGGCAAGCTCGGGTAAAAAAGTCCCGTCATACCAGGGCGAAGACGCATCTGCATGCGCGGGATCGACATTGCTCGCCCATACGAGCAGTCCATCGGCATTCTCGGGTGGCATACCGTGTCCGGGCCAGACCTGCTCGCCTTCGAACCGCAAGCGCTTGTTGCAGCGCCACCCCACCCGACGCGTCCAGGGCGAGTTGTTCTCATAGCCGATGGCCAGGTACTCCGCACCTCGCAGCACATCGATCGACGCGAGATCGTAGGTGGTCATCGACACCTTGGCGTCCTCCACGCTGAGCCAGCGCCTGCAGCAAAGAAAGCCCGGGATGCGGCTGCGTTCGGGGATGTGCTCCGTGTCGTACCAATCGTGAAATTCGTCTTCGGCCACCGGGGAGAAGTCGAACGAAGACACCAGTATGCCCATGCGCGCACTCATGATCGAAACTTCTCTTGCATGTTCGCCCCATCGCCCGTGTCGAATCCTGCCGCTATCATCGACGCAAGCCAACGCCACGTAAACCGGACAGGAACATGGACGACTTCAATCACTGGTTTCCAGCTCAGCGTGTTGTGCATCGGCGGGGCTGCACTGCGGATCTGCCCGACCTGCTGCGGGAAATCGGGGTCACCCGGCCGCTCGTCGTATGCAGCAGACGCGCACGGAGCGACGCTCACCTGCAATCCACGCTCGCGCGCTTCCCGACCGGTGTCGTCGCCGTGTTCGCCGGCGTCGAGCCACACGCCCCGTTGCCGGGAGCCATTACCGGTGCCGCGCAGGCACGGGCCCATCGCTGCGACGGCATCGTCGCCTATGGCGGCGGCAGTGCATCCGACCTCGCCAAGGGCATCGCGCTGGCACTCGCGGAGGGCGATCTCATCGAGCGCTTCGCCATTCGACGGGAGCAGGGCGTGGTTGTCGGTGAAGTCAGCCACAGCAGCAAGGTGCCGATCGTCGCCCTGCCCAACACGTTCTCGGGCGCGGAGATCACGCCCGGATTCAGCCTGACGCGTCCGGATGGCTACAAGGTGCTCTTCCGAGATCCGGCGCTTGCCGCTCAGCTGATTCTGCTCGATTCCGATCTCATCGAAGACGTGCCGGTGCGCGTGCTCGCAGGCTCCGCGATGAATGCGCTGGCCCACTGCTTCGAGGCCTGTTACTCCAGGGCGCGCACACCGATCTCGGATCTCCTCGCGCTCGACGGTTTGCATCGACTCTGGCGCGGCCTCGACGCGCGCCTCGATCGAGGCAACGGGGCGGAGGAACTGCTGCTCGGATCGTATCTCGCCGGCGCGGCGATCGTGAATGCCCGGACCGCCTTGCACCACTCGATCTGCCACAAGCTCGGTCCGATGGCGCAACTCTCGCACGGCGAGGTCAACAGTCTGGTGCTGCCGCACGCGCTGGCGTTCAATCTGCCTCATTGTCCCGCCGAGACGGCACGCATCGCCTGCACACTCGGCATCGATTCGACGCCGAACGATACCGACGCTCAGGTGCACGAGATCTGCACCCGCCTGCGCGCATACGCGCAACGGGCCGGACTCCCGCAGCGTTTGCGCGACACGGCAATGCGGCGCGAACAAATGAGCGAACTTGCAACGCGGGTGATGGCCGAACCCGGACTCACGTTCAATCCGCGTCCGATCGATTCCCCTATGCTCATCGAGCAGGCGCTGGCACCAGCGTGGTAGGCCATGTCAGCGCGTGAGCGCCCAGGCGAGCACCTGCATGCCCAGATTGAAATCGGCGATGTCCATCGCCTCCTCCGGATTGTGGCTCCCGTTCGCGTTGCGCACGAACACCATGCCCGCGGGGAAGCCGGCATGCGCGAAATCCTGCGCGTCGTGCCCGGCACCGCTGGGCAGCGTGCCGCAGACGATACCCAACTCGCGACTGCCCTCGTTCAGGAGCGCCTGCAGGCCCGGCTCCATCGCTGCGGGCGGCGAGAGATCGAACGATCCGAGGTCGAAGCGCACACGCCGCTCGACGGCAATCGACTCGGCCAGCGCTCGCGCATGGCGTTCCATCGCCTGCAGTGTCGGAAGATCTTCGCTGCGAAGATCGATGGAGAACGCGACCTCGCCGGGCACCTTGGTGATCGAGTGCGCCTGTACATCGGTGAAGAACTTCCCGACGGTGAACACGAGGTCACCGCCCTCGGCACGTATCCTTGCCCATTCGCGGTCCAGCGCCGCGACCAGCGCGACGGTGGCGAGCACAGCATCGCTTCGATACTCGTGCGGTACTGCGCCGGAATGCGTATACGCGCCGATGCAACGCGCGCTGCGGGCGCGCAGTGAGCCGCGGATGCCCGTCACGACGCCGACGGGCAGACCCTGACGTTCCAGCACCGGCCCCTGCTCGATGTGCAGTTCGAGATAGCCGCGATAGCGTGCCGCCTGCAGATGTGGCGGCGTGGACGCGAACGCACCGGGTGGAAAGCCGGCAGCCTGCATCTGTTGCGCGAGGGTGATCCCCGTGCGGGCGTTGATGGCCTTGTCGAGTTCGGCCGGGTCGAGTTGGCCGAGCGCTGCACGACTGCCGATGTGGCCGTTGTGGCTGCCCCCGAACCAGCTGCTGACCTCCTCCGCGCGCACCCCCATCACGGTGATGTCCCGCAACGGCAGCACACCGCCTTGCTGCAGGCCGACGAGTATCGTCAAACCCGCGACGACACCTGCCGCACCGTCGTAGTTGCCCCCGATCGGTACCGAGTCGAGATGCGATCCGGTGATCCAACCGGGGAGGCTGCGGTCCGCGCCAGGCAATGTCATGTAGAGATTGCCTGCGAGATCGATCGCAACCTCCAACCCATGCTCCCGGGCCGCAGTCGCCAGCAGATCGTGCGCGAACTGTTCGCCCGCCGCGTAGGGCTCGCGGCTCACGCCCGGACCATCGGCCGTGTGTTCGCGCAGTTGGGCGAACAGGCGCTCGGCAAACGGCAGCACCGGCTCGATGCAGGCCCGAAGGAGATCGGCAGTGGGTTCGACCACGTTACACCGCCGGGGTCGTCAGCGCGGCGACCACCGCCTCCCAGGGACGGTCTAGCGACGCGCCATCCAATCCGAGCATAGCTTCCACGGTCGCCCCGAAGGCCGGATACGGCGCGGCCGTCAGGCTGCGGATCTTGTCGAGGATCACGCGCTCCGCGAAGGGTTGATCCGGCCCGCCCGGCGCACTCAGACACTCCGCGGTGACCGTGGCCCCGCTGGCAAGCTCGATGGAAACGCGCGCCGGCCGGTCGTTCGGACGCGGCAACGTCGGCTCGTAGCGGCGCAGTTCGATCGAGTCGCGCAGGCGCTGCATCTGCGGATCGCTCAGTGTGCCGGCCGAGAACGCCTCGACCCGCGCATGCTCGTGGACCAGTGCCGTCGCGACCACATGTTCGAACGAGAAGCGCGCAGCAAGGGTGGTCTCGGGCCGCGGATTCGTCATGCCGGGACGGTGGGTATCGAGCACGACACGACGGACGTCGGCCGCAGTCGTCCCGGGCGGGAACGCCGCTCGTGCCTTCAGCGTTGCTTCGACGGCCGAGTGGGTCGACTGACAGCAGCCGTGCATCTTGTGATAGCCCAGCGTAATCGCCCATTCCTCACCGAGTCGGGCGGTCAGCGCAGCGGGCTCCGGTGCCTGCCCGAGTCGTTCGGTATAGACGGAATAGGGACTCGATCCCAGGCCACCGATACCGCATGAGGCCCAGTCGGCAGCGCGCATTCCGTTGGCCGTGCCGACCGCCGCCCACACATTGCGCACGAGTGCGCCTTCGACGGCATGCTGATAGTCACCGACGGTGATCAGCGTGGAAGCCGCAGTGACGGCATCGAACATGCGCCGTGCATCGAAGCGGCGTGCATGGGCGCTCGCAATCGCGCCCCCGATGGCGGCTGTCTGCGGATGCGGATGCAGTCCGAGCGAGGGAAACACCCAGCAGCGGGCGATCCGCCCCGTAACCTCGTAGGCAACGATGGCGCTGACGAGTACATCGCGCACCGACATCCCGAGCACCTCCGCCTCGGCGAGCAGCGCCGGCACGGTGTAGAGCCCTGCATGACACGGTGCCATGCGGTAGCCTTCGTCGAGTTCGCACCAGCTGCCCGCGATGCTGTTGCCCAGCGCGGCCGAGATGCGATCGGTGCGCGGACGCCCGCCGCGGAAAATCGTCGCCTCGGCGCGACCGCCCGCCTCGACGAGCTGACGATGCACGGCGCTGACCTCGGGCTCGTCGCGCGCAGCGACCGCCGCCGCGATGTCATCGGCAACGATCAACACGGCCTTGCGCATCACGGCCGCCGGGATATCGTCGGGACGCACCGAGGCTGCCCATTCGAGCAGCGTGCGCAGCCCCTCCTCGACGGCCTGCTTGGCGGCTGCTGTCATGACCAGTCGCCCTGCGCGGCTTTCATGACCGCTCGGACGCGCACTGCTTCGAAGCCGTCGATCCGCTGCTGAAGCTCCGCCGCCGCGGCCTGACCGAGGACGGGCTCGACCAGTCGAGCGAATTTCCGATGCAGTCGGCGCCCCTGGTCGGCGCGATCCGGATTGGGAATGCCCGCATCGCACTCGGTATCGACTTGTCGCCCGTCGCGCAGCTTGACCCGGACACCGGCCTGCATCGCGGGCCAGTCCGGCAGCAGTTCCACGCTCACCTTGTCGCGCAGGCCGACGAGCACGGGATCGGCGGCGGTCCGTTCGTGGTAGATCGCGAGATCGGACGTATCGCGCCCCGCCAGTGCCATGGCCGTCGTGAAGCGCAGACTGAACTTGGCTTCCAACCCGGTACGCGGCTCGGCGATGTTGCATACGGCGTCGGCGCCGCGTTCGACCCGCACGGTCACCTGCTCGATGGCGTCAGGCGTGAACCGATGCTCCTGCAGGAGGCGGCTCGCGCACTCGATGGCCGAGTGGGTGCCGTAGCAGGCAGCGTGATACTTGAACAGGTTCTCGCCGATGTAGAAGGTCTCGGGCTGGCCCAATGCGGCCTCCGGCGAGAAGTCGGGACTCATCACGGCTGCGAACCCCTGGCGGCACTCCAGTGCATCCGCGCGACTGCCCATCCCGCGTGCGGCCAGCGCAGCAGCGCGCACCGCGCTCTGTGCCGCCATGCCGGCGTGGAACGGCTTGCACTCGGTGCCGAACATCCCCTTGAGGCCTGCGGCCTGCGTCGCCGCGATACCGACTGCATGTGCCGTGCGATCTGCGTCGAGACCCAGCAGCCGCGCGCAGGCAAGCGCCGCACCGAGCCCGCCGACGGTCGATGTCGCGTGATAGCCGCGCAGGTAGTGACCCGGCGCAACGAGACGCCCGGCCCGACACGCAAACTCGTACCCGGCGAGAAACGCGCCGAGCACCGCCTCTCCGCTGGCGTCGATGCTTTCGCCGACAGCCAGCACGGCCGGTACCAGTACGGCCGACGGATGACCGTTCACGTTCAGATTCACGTCGTCGTAGTCGAGCACGTGCGAAGCCGTACCGTTGATCAACGCCGCCTGCGCACGCGTGAGCGGCGTGCCCCACCCGACTACACTCGCAGCGGGCCTGCCGCCCTCCTCTCCGGCTTCCTCCAACAACAATCTGACCAGCGGATCGCGCGCTCCGGCGAGGGTCACTGCGAACCAGTCGAGCATGCACTGCACAGACAGATTGCGTACCCAGCCCGGCACGTCCCGGTAGTTCAGTGCGAGCGCACGCCGAACCAGCTCCTGCGTGATCGGAACGCCCGCGTCGCGCCCTCCAGCTTTCGTCGTCATGATCTTCCTCAGTCGATACGGATCCCTGCCGCCTTCACCACCTTCGCCCAGCGTTCGAGGTCTGCGCGCTGGATGGTGCCGAATTGCTCCGGCGTGCTGGCCACGACATCGGCCCCGAGGGTACTCAGGCGCGCCCGCACGTCGGCCTGATTCACGTACTTTGCGATCGCCTGCTGCAGGGCGTCGACGACGGGCCGCGGCGTGCCGGCAGGTGCGAACACGCCGAACCATCCGACCGCATCATAGCCCGGCACCCCGGTTTCGGCGATGGTCGGAAACTCCGGAAGATTGGACGATCGCTTCAGCGATGTGATCCCGAGCGCGCGCAGCTTGCCGGATTTCACATGGGGCGATGTCGCCACGATGTCGCCGAAGAGCACCTGCACCTGGCCGCCGATCAGATCGCTGAAGACGGCACCTGTCCCCTTGTACGGCACGTGCGTCATCTGAATCTGTGTCATCAGTTTGAACAGTTCCCCCGCAAGATGCGGCATGCCGCCGTTGCCGGAAGAGGCCATGTTGAGCGCATCCGGCTTCGCACGCGCCAATGCGACGAGTTCCTTCACCGTACTGGCTTGCACCGACGGATTCACCACCAGCAGATACGGCGTCGCAGCCACCAGGGTGACCGGTGTGAAATCCTTGAGGGCATCGTAGGGAATCTTGGCGTAGAGCGACGGGTTGATGGCATGCGTACCCGTGCCCGCGGTCACCAGCGTATAGCCGTCGGGCGCGGCGCGCGCCACCAGCGCCGTGCCGATGTTGCCGCCAGCCCCGGGCCGGTTGTCCACCACCACCTGCTGCCCGAGATGCACGGTGATGCCCTGCGCCGCGATGCGACCGATGATGTCGGTGCCGCCACCCGGCGCAAACGCCACGATCATGCGGATCGGACGCGCGGGAAAGCTCGACGCGGCCTGTGCGGCGGCCGCTGCACAACACAGGAGCGTGAGCGAAAGAGGAAGCGAAATCGGGCGCATCGTGGATACTCCTCAGACGGAAACGTTGGCGGCCTGATACGCGCGGGCAATCTCTTCTCCGGTCGCCAGCCAGACGCCTTCGTGCTCGCAGATGTACTTGAGCGCGGCGTCCAGACCGCCGATGCGATGCGGCACGCCGATCAGGAACGGATGCAGGCAGATCGCCATCACCCGCGCCGACCTGGCACCTTCGCGATACAGGACATCGAAGGTGCGCTTGATCATGGTCTCGAAATCGTCGCTCGACCCCATGCGGTAGTGGATCTGGTTCGAATCGTTGACCTCGTACGAATAGGGCAGGTAGACGAGGTCGCCGGATTCGACCTTCATCCGGTAAGGCTGGTCGTCGTTGACCCAGTCAGAGACGTAGAGGCAGCCCTCGTCGACGAGGTGATCGAGCGTGTTCCAGGTCTCCGCCAGACCCGAGCCGAGCCAGCCGACGGGTCGCTTGCCTGTCGCCTTTTCGAGCGTATCCAGGCAATAGCGAATCAGTGCGGCTTCTTCCTCGGGAGGCACGCCGGTCAGGCGCGTCGAGTTCGTCTTGTTGTGGCCCATGAACTCCCAGCCGAGCTTTACCGCGTCTTCGATGATCTGCGGGTGGAATTCGCAGATGTCGGCGTTGGTCGTGGCCGTGGCCCGTATTCCGTACTTGCTCAACACCTCCATCATGCGAAAGACACCCACCCGGTTACCGTAGTCGCGCTGTCCCCACGCACGAACCGTCGGTGCTTTGTACTCGCCGGACTTCTCCCAAGGATGTCCGGCGAGCGGCGTCGTCAGGTGGAAGAACTCGAGATTCGGGATTACCCACAACGCCAGTCGCGCGCCGTTGGGCCACTTCCATTCGGGACGGCGATTGATCGGCACATAGGGAAAGGGACCGTAGCTGGCCGGCTTCATGACGAGAACCTCCGGAAGGAATTTCGACGAAATGCGCGCTCGACCCCTACCGTGCGCGGAATACGCATCGTACTGGGCGCCACGTAAAATCGGACAGGGGCCTCAGGAATGATGGTAATCGCTTTAGCCTCGACACGCTCGGTATGTGCCAGCTCGGTGCGCACCGCCCCAGGACCGGGCATCAGTTGTATGTCGCTCCCGGGACGCTGACAATGACGCTCACGTGCACTCGCATCGCCGCACGTGCAGGTCGAACGCAGCCGTCTTCGATTGCCTGCTGTCCGAATTGCGTACTCACGCTTCTCCGAAAGAAAACTTCATGAGTGCACGTCCTATCCTCGCGGCAGCCGCGCTGCTGCTTGCAAGCGCCCATCATGCAGCCGCGCAGCCCTACCCGACCAAACCTGTTCGTTTCATCGTTCCGTTTTCGGCCGGCGGCACGACCGATACGCTCGCACGCCTGTATGCGCAACGCATGACCGAATCGATGGGCTCGCAATTCATCGTCGACAACCGAGTCGGCGCCGGCGGCACCATCGGGACGGAAGCCGTCGCCAAGGCCGCACCGGACGGCTATACGCTCAACTTCGGCTCGACCAGTTCGATTGCGGTCAGCCCGGCGCTGTACCCGAAACTCGCGTTCAACATCCAACGCGACTTCGCACCGGTCGCCGAAATCGCCACCGCATCGATCGTGCTTGCTTCGCATCCCTCGCTGCCGGCACGCAACATCGCGGAACTTCTAGAACTCGCTCGCAAGCGACCGGGCGAAATTGCCTTTGCGTCATCCGGTGTCGGCAGTTCGCTGCACCTGTGCGCAGAGTACTTGAAGTTCCTCGGCAAGATCGATCTGCTGCACGTGCCCTACAAGGGCGTCGGCTCGGCCATGCCGGACTTCGTCGGCGGTCAGGTACAACTGCTGTTCTCCGACATGCCGCCGTTCGTGCCATACATCAAGACTGGACGTCTGCGGGCACTGGCCGTGACGACCGCCAAGCGTTCGCCTCTGCTGCCGCAGATCCCCGCCATCGCGGAAACCATTCCCGGCTACGACCTCGCGGGCTGGTACGGATTGCTCGCACCCGCGGGCACGCCTGCGGACCACATCAAGCGGTTGAACGGCGAAATCCAGCGCATCATGGCAAGCGCCGAGATGCGGGAGCGCTATGTGGGCCTGGCGATCGAGCCGAGCGCACGCACGCCCGAGCAGTTCGCTGCCTACATCAAGTCGGAGCTCGCAAAGTGGGGTGACATCATTCGCCGCGCGGGTGTGACCGTGCAGTAGCGGAACGCCCCCCACCGTTCACGCTCATCCGGCACCGGAGAAAGGGCTGCGAGCCGATACGCATATGGGTGCAACACCGCCAAACGTCCAAGTCTCCAGAAAATCGAACGAACGCCCGTTGTGTCCAGATTCTCGAACGAACACCTTACGCAGTGAAGCGGTGGTAGTAGCTGAGCATACCGTCGAGCCGTGGCCGACAATGAACGGTCGCATCGTTTGCCGCAACGACCGGGAATCCGCAAATCAATCGGTTTCCCAACCCTTGATGATTGCGCACTTCGTGGGAATGCGCGATGTACTCCGTAAGCGCACGACGCACGGAGCCCTCCCCTACGAAGATCATCTTCATTAGGAATTTCTCCTTGATCGCGCGTACGAAGCGCTCGGCGAACGCATTCCGGTTCGGTGACAGCGGTGGTAACCGAATCACCTCCGTGCCGCCCTCCGCAATGAAGTCACGGAATCGCTTCGAGTACTTCGTGTCCCGATCGACAATGAGGTACCTCTTGCCAACGGGCGCTCCATCCTCCGAATCAAGGGGGGATCGCTTGAGGTCGAGGGACGACGCCGCTTCTTTCCTGCGCGACAGCTTCCCGTAAAGTAAGCTGCCAAGTTACATCCATTTGTCATGGTTCGGATATGGGTCGCATCCGGCTGCAGCCTGAAGTATCAAACGGTCGCCTGGCCAGAGTCACATACCACCGGCAAAGGCCAGTGGCGACAATGAAAACTCACGTTGCCGATTGCAGCGCGTCAATCGCCTCGGCTAGTCTCCAAGCAATTCGCCCACGAGCTTCAAGTCCTCGACCCGATCGCAGACGGCCTTGACCGCCATGAGGATCGGCATGCCCAGCAGGAGTCCCCACACACCCCAGAGCCAACCCCATGCCAGCTCGCCCACGAAAACCGCCACGGGGTTCATGCGACTGGCCCGGCTGGTCACCCACGGCACGATCAGGTTTCCCATGATGGTGTGGATCGCCAGCGACGCGCCAGCCGTGGCGAGCGGCATGTTCGGGTCGCCGCTTTTTGCATCGTCCCCAACGGGGTGTGGGTGCCGCCGCCCTTTGTATGAACAGAGTCGCGCAACTTCTTCGCGGCATCCGGCAAAGCCTCGATCAGCTGGTTGGCGTCATCGCTGAATGAATAGGCAGTAGCGCCCATTGCGCCGAGGATAGAGCTTCTGGCCGAGGTTCGCACGGTGATGTATTTCCGGTCGGCCGACCCACGCACGTGCGGCGGTTGTGCGGTTGAGAAGTCGTCGCGGGCTAAGCGCCCCAGCGCACAGATCGGGCAATGCGGGCTCCGGTACGTTTCGCACATAGCGCCTCATTCATTGGTCCGTTCGGCTCCCGCGCACAGAACCGCATTGGTTCCGACTCGGGGTTTTCCGTGGGGCGGACGAAAGGTTCGAAGTACATACGGAGGCGCTGTAGTACGGATACCACTTTGCGTCACCGCCCGACATGCTCAATCTCGAAAGGTGCGGGGGCCAAAGGAAGGACCCACCGACAAACATGCAGTTGCAAGGAGTCACCCGATGAAGCACACATGCAAGATGACCGCCCTCGCTTTGGCGATGGGGCCGCTTTTCGCCGTTTCGTTCGCACAGGCTGTCGAAGCGCCTACGAAGGACCGTGCCGCGCAGCAGCAGAAGGCCGCTGTGGCCAGCGACCGTCACATGCGCGCGAGCACGCTGATCGGCAAGGACGTTCGCAACCCGCAGGGCGAGAAGCTGGGGCACATAAAAGACATCGTCGTCGACGTACACAACGCACAGGTACACTACGTAATCCTGGAATTCGGCGGTTTTCTCGGGCTCGGAGAAAAGCACTATGCCTATCCTGTCCGCGCATTCAGGTCGACCGCCGACAAGGACGAGCTGGTTCTAAATGTCGACCGGGATAGACTTAAGAACGCTCCGGGTTTCGAAAGGAACAAGTGGCCCGACTGGGACCGACCCGACTACCGGACGCAGGTCGATAAATACTTCGGCGATTCGGTCGCCATCAAGCCCGCCGCGAACATGCGCCTCATCCGCGGCAGCGAGCTGATCGGCAAGGACGTGAACGGCGCCGACGGCAAGGACCTCGGTGAGATCGAGGACGTGGTAGTAACTCTCGCCAACGGCAATATCCGTTACGCCGTGCTCGAGTTCGACAAGGCGTGGAGTCTCGGTGACAAACGCTTCGCGTTTCCTTTGCGGGCGTTCCGATCTGGCGCCAAGATGGGCGACGACTTCGTGCTGAACGTTACCCGGGAGCAGCTCGACCGGCTGCCGGGCTTCGAAAAAAGCAAATGGCCGGACCTCAACGACGCGACGTGGAACCGGGACCTCGATACGAAGTTCTCCACTTTCAAGCCCGGTCCGACGGCAGCTGTCACGGCATCTCCGGCAGGGGCCTACGACGGCCTATTCAAGCGGCTCGACACGAACGACGACGGTGCGTTGACCGAGGCGGAAGCGCGCCGGGATCCGTCGGTCGCGAAGGCATGGAACACTATGAAGCGCGACAAGGATGGCAGGGTGACGCGAGACGAGTTCGAGCAGCGCTATCGCCCGTAAATTTCGCAGCGATGCCCGGGGTATGTGTAATTGTGGCCCGAAGCATCCGGGTCGTGAGTTGTGGGCCACGGGGCGGCCGCAATTGTGCAGGTATTCTGCATGAGGCGCGCCTCGAAACGGTCGCGCGCGAGGAGAACTGGAGAGCAGCCAGTCAGCGATCATGCGCCGTCAGATTGCGACCGCACTGGTGTCACGAACGTGCGGGCATGACTTCAGTGAAAGGAAGCAAGAACTCTTCAAGGGCTGCTTTGTTCTGCTTCACGTGCTGACTCTTGGCAACGCCGAACTCCAACTCAGCCAGCGTCGCCCATGAAATCCCGACATCGCCGATGCGGTAGCCGCTGAAGCGACGAAGTACCTGCGGTGGGCGACGACGGATTATCGCGATGCAGGTGTTTGTATCGAGCATGGCTTTCATCCGAAGGCCGCGTCACGCTCCTGGTGCGCAGGCTGGTCACGGTCACTCATGTAGTCCTCGGAGAACTTGTCCAAGCTTTCAAACAGACAATCCCTCGAACTGGTCTGAGGAATCAATACCACAGCATTCCCCTGCTTCTTGATGTAGACCGACTCGCCCGGCAACCGGAACTCTTTCGGCAGTCGAACCGCTTGGCTCTGCCCATTCTGAAACAATTTAGCGGTCTTCATGGACACCCCTGAAGAAATACATACCTTCCCCATACGCTTATAGTGCGTGCCGCGCAAGAATCCCATGCCGACGATCGCCCGCCGACGTTGTACGAGTTTTTGGACACTGCGCGATCCTCGAGGTGTGCGCTCTACAACTCGAGCGGCGTGCCCCAGATATCGAGCTGCGCCATCTCGGGTATCTTGCGGCCCGATGGCACGGTGGCATACGACGGCGCCCGCGCGATGAAGCGCCCACGTCCGCGTTGCGCCGACAACGTGCCATTCTCGACGATGACTTCGCCGCGCGAAATCACTCTGGTTGGCCAGCCTTTCAATTCCCGGCCCGAATAAGGCGTGTAACCGACGTTGTCGTGCAGGAGATCGGGGTTGATCGTGATCCGGCGGTCCGGATCCCAGATCGCGATATCGGCATCGGCGCCCACGGCTAACGTACCCTTTTGCGGATAGCAGCCGTAGATCTGCGCATGCCGCGTCGCCGTCAGGTCGACAAATTCAGGCAGTGTCATGCGGCCAGCGCCGTAGCCGAAGGTGAAAAGTAGCGGCAAGCGCAGCTCAAGCCCCGGCACGCCATTCGCCATTTCCTTGAACGTAGTCTTGTCGCCTCTCGGCAGCTTTCCGCTCTCGTCGTGGCGGTACGGCGCGTGATCCGACGAGTACACGTTGAGCGCGCCGTCCTCAAGCCCGCGCCAGCACGCCTCCTGCGCCGCTTCATCGCGCGGCGGCGGGCTGCAGCAGAACATTGCTCCCTCCATACCCGGGCGATCGATATCCTTCGCGGTGAGGAACAGGTACTGCGGGCAGGTCTCGCCGAAGATCTTTACACCTCGCGCGCGCGCCTCGCGAATCGCCTGTATGCCGTCGACGGTGGATACGTGCACAATGAGAACCGGCACGTCCAGCACCTCCGAGAGCATCGCGACGCGTTGGATGGCCTCCGACTCGGATCCCCTCGTATGGCAAATTGCGTGGTAGCGCGGAGACACGTTGCCCTGCTTCACCATGCGCGAGCCGAGCCACGAGATGACACCGTGATTCTCGGCATGGACCATCACGAGCGCCTGATGCTTGCGTGCGACGGCCATAATGTCGAGGATCTGCTCGTCGGTGAGACGCATCTTCTCGTAGGTCGTGAAAATCTTGAACGACCGGATGCCTTGCTCGATCGCCTGCGGCAGGTCGCGCGTGAGTGTCGCCTCGTCCGGATTGGCAACGATCAGGTGGAAAGCGTAGTCGATCACGGCCTTCGTGCGCGCACGCTCGTGATAATCTTCGAGCACGGCAGGGATCGCGTCGCCACGGTGCTGTGCACAGAACGGCATAACAGTGGTGGTGCCGCCGAATGCGGCCGACACGGTCGCCGTATAGAAATCGTCCGCGCACATGACACCCATCGAGGAAAGCTGCTCGATGTGGCAGTGGCTGTCGACTCCCCCCGGAAGGACGAGCTTGCCGCGCGCATCGATCTCGCGGCCGCCGGAGCCGATCGACGTGCCGAGCGCCACTATGCGCTCTCCGCACACGCCCACGTCGGCCTGGAACACTTCGCTTGAAGTGGCAATGGTGCCGCCGCGGATGACGAGATCGAAATCGCTCATTGTCGGATCCTATGGAGTAAAGTGGGTTTCATCCGCGGCACATCGAGACCGGCAATCGGAAGCGAACGGGCAACTACCCGCGCTAGAACGGTCGCGTGCGCGGGAGAGTAAGCCGTCGGAATCGTACGACCGGCATGATCTCCCGGGCTCGGCGGTTCGCTTCCTCTCGTATCCTGGGCGTCGGTCCGCCTTCCATTTAAAGATTAAAACGACAATCGTCCCAGGCCAACCGCCTTCTTACACCAGCGCCCGAAATCCCCATTCCGCGCACGCCAGCGTCCGATAGTCCGCGCCGCGCGGCCCCACGAACTGCGCGCCCATCGGCAGCCCGGCCGGCCCCTCGAATACTGGCACCGTCACCGCCGGGGTGTGCAGCGCGGTCCAGGTCTGGTTGAAGGTGGCGTCACCGGTGGTGGTGAGCCCCCTCGGCGCTTCACCCGGTGCGCTCGGCACCAACAGCACGTCGAAATCGGCGAAGGTGACGTCCACCAGCCTGCGGCATTCGTCGAGCACCTTCTGCGCCGCCATGTATTGCTCAAACGTGACGGCGTCGGCGCGCCTGAGCTTCTCACGCACCGCGATCTGCTCTTCGAAGTTGCGCCGCTCCCAAGCCAGCGCACGCGAGGTTTCGTAATGGCCGACCTTATTGCGGGCGTCGGCGAACTCGCTGAATTTCGCAGGCAGCGTGACCTCGGTAACGCGCGCACCTGCTGCCGCCAGCCGCGACGCCGCATCCTCGAGCGCCGCCTGCGTCGCCGCGTCCGCCTTGGCCCATGAGAGCGTGCGGTAAAAGCCGATGCGTGGCTTGTCGATCGGCGGGAGGGCGAAGGTGGGCGCACCGCTGCGCGTCATGACCGCGAACGCGAGTGCGACGTCGCCAACGCTGCGTCCCATCAGGCCCACGGTGTCGTACGACTTAGTGTTCGGTTTGACGCCGACGGGGTTGATCGCGTCGAACGTGGGCTTGAATCCCACGATCCCGCAGAACGCCGCCGGCCGCAGCACCGAGCCGCCGGTTTGCGTGCCCAGCGCGAGCGGCACCATGTGATCCGCGACCGCCGCTGCCGACCCGCTCGACGATCCCCCCGGCGTGTGCGCCGTATCGAGCGGGTTGCAGGTTTTCCCCGGATGCGACATCGCGAACTCGGCCGTCACCGTCTTTCCCATGATGACGGCACCCGCATTCCTAAGCAGCGCGACACATGCGGCGTCGGCGCGCGGCCGATATCCGGCATAGATGGGAGAGCCGTACTCGGTCGGCATGTCTTCGGTGTCGATGATGTCCTTGATCGCCACCGGAATACCGTGCAGCGGGCTGCGCGGTGACTCCGCGTCGCGCGCACGCGCGTCCGCCAGCACCTGCTGCGGATCGATGTGCGCCCAGGCGTGCACCGCTTCTTCACGCACCGCGACCCGCGCGAGACAATCTTCGGCGAGCCTGACGGCGGTGATCTTGCCGGATGAGATGAGCGCCGCCGCTTCAGTGATGGAATAACGATTGGTAGTCATATAAGTGAGATGAGTGAGGTTCAAAGGAGCGCCGCGTCTCCAATAACCTTGACCAGCGAGATGCCAGCCAAGTACGACAGGAACTTAAAGCAACCCCTCCAGGCCGGTTTGGGAGGAATAACTAGTGGCTATCCACGGGTGGTAAGGGCGTCGCGTACCTGCATTTTCATCCTAGGTCAGGCGGCTCATGCCTCGGCATGCACGGCAATTGCCGCAGCTTACCTGGCCGAATAGCAACTGCCCTCTTGCATGCTGCCCATCACTCTTTCGGGATCCCCGCATCAGCGATCACCTTGCTCCACTTGCGCACCTCCGCCGCCATTAGCTTCGAGAGCACCTCCGGCGGCCCGCCTGCCGGCTCCACCCCGATCCTCGACAAGCGCTCTTTGACATCCGCTGTCTGCAAGGCGGCGTTGATCTGCTGGTTGAGCTTCGTGACGATCGCTGGCGGCGTGCCCGCGGGTGCGAAGATGCCGCCCCAGGTGATGATCTCAAAACCGGATAGTCCGGCCTCGGCCGCAGTCGGCAGATCCGGGAAGAGCGCGCTGCGCCGGGGTGTGGCCACCGCCAGCGCGCGCAGCCGCCCGGACTTGATATGCGGGATCATGGCGTTCGCAGAAAATGAGCCCAACTGGATCTCGCCCGCCATGATCGCAGTCGACGCCGGCGAGCTCCCTTTGTAAGGCACGTGCACGATGTTGACGCCAGCAACCATCTTGAAGTACTCCATACCCAGGTGGCTGCTGCCGCCCACCCCGGACGAGCCGAAGTTCACCTTGCCTGGATTGGCTTTCGCGTACGCCAGGAAGTCCTTCAGCGTCCCCGGTAGCGACGGGTGCACGACGATGATCTGCGATTGCGTGCCGACCATGGCAACCGGCGCGAACGCCTTCAGCGGATCAAACGGCGGGTTCTTCGAGAGGAGCGGCACCGTCACCAAGCCCACGTTGTTGACGAGGAGAGTGTGGCCGTCCGGCGTCGCCTTCGCCACCAGGTTCGAGCCGAGCGAGCTGCCGGCACCGGGGCGCGCATCGATCACGACGGGCTGCCCCCAAGTCTCGCTGAGCTTTGGCGCGACCGCGCGCGCCTGCGCCTCGGTGCTGCCGCCCGGCGCGAAAGGATCGACGATACGAATCGGGCGCGTGGGGTAGGCGTCGGAGGCTATAGCCACCGTGGTCACAAGCAGCAAGGCGACTGCGATTAGTTTGATGGGCATGTAGAGTCTCATCGTAGTTGAGAAGGACGCCGGCAGGTCCGGATGCGAATAGTCGAACCCCGTGGCAACGTGCGCGCTGGCGTCGTCCGTGATTCGGAAGTGCGAATGCTAATGGCTGCCAAGAGCAATAGTGATGCCAACTGGCAGTTCATAGTCAGTGATTCGAGCGGCCAATCGGATGGCGGTCGGGGAAGAGTGCGGTCTCTCGAGGTCTTCTGGAACCTGACATCGCACAAAGGCGCCCACAGGTTCGACAGCGCGAACAGCGTCAGCACATGGGCCGTGTTCTTGTCGAGCCCGAGAAAACGTACTTTCATCAGACCGAACTGGCGCTCCCATTTCGCATGACTTAGGCTCCCTGCTTCGTCTATCTGCTTGACTCCCGTGCGGGTGGCGTGAGTGAACACTCATGATGCAATCCGCCCAAAATCGATTTCCCGAGCACGAGCGAACCCGCCGCCAGTCGATGCTGGGTTTCAGTTTTTAGGAGGACAAACAGTTCGCTCGGCGGATCCGGCCCGAGTCCCCAGCGCGCCATGTCAGCGTCCACCGTAGTAGTGAGGGTCGCTCCGGCGTGTTGGGGACGTAGGCGTGGACCTGGGAATCAATGATCATCACGAATCTTCCATGTTCGGTTTCCACCCATAGACTCTGGCGCAGGCCCCGCCCATCAGCATCGCCCGCTCGCTGTCGCTCAGGCGATCGGTCAGGCGAAAGGGCTCCACGGCCTGCTCGTAGTTGACCACCGCGAAGGCGCGCGTCCAATCGGTGCCCCACAGGCAGCGCTCGAAGCCCCAGGCCTCGAACACACGGGCCAGCGGCTCCCAGATGTCGTTGAAGGGATAGGGCTCATGCGACATGGTGCACGCGCCGCTCACCTTGATCACCACGTTGGGGCGACGGGCTAGTTCGAGCACCTTGGGCAACTCGGCCCACACATCCGGCGGCGCCGGCTTCTTGCGCGGCTGCAGCAACCCCAGGTGGTCGAGGACAAAATGGGTGTTCGGATGGCGGTCGATCACCTGTGTGCCCACATCCAGATTGCCCCAGCACAAAAAATTCATCGGCAGATCGGCGCTGGCGGCCGCGCGCAACATACGGTCGATGCCGGGATGATCCGGAGCGAGCCCCTGCTCCTTGACCATCCCCAGGCGCAGGCCCACCGCGCCCGGCACCTTCTTCCATTCGGCGACCTTCTCTGCCACATCCGGATTCTCGAAATCCACCCGCGTGACGATACCGAAGCGCCCGGGATAGGCACGCTGCACCTGCGTGATGTAACTGCTGTCGTAGCCATACAGATTGAAGGGCGAGACGTAGATCGCACCGTCCACCCCTACCCTGTCCATGGCGGCCACCATCTCGTCGCCAGTGGCGCTGGGCGGCCAGCCCGCGGGGACCATGGCCCAGGGCCGGACCGGCGTGTTCGCCTCATAAGCGTGGATCTGGGAATCGATGATCATGGTGCAGCTCCTTGTCGATGAAGGTTGTCCGCGGTGCGCGGCCGCTTCTGACCTGATGTCCGCCGCCCGCTTAAGCCCGCAGTGTCCAGAAAAGCAAACGAACGCCTCACGCAGCGACACGGTGGTAGTAGCTGAGCATTCCACCAAGCCGTGTCCGACGACGGATGCTCGCGTCGTTCGCCGCAACGACCGGGAATCCGCGAATCAGCCGATCCCCCAGCCCTTGATGATTGCGCTCTTCGTGGAAATGCGTCATGTACTCCGTGATCGCGCGACGCAAGGACCTCTGCCCAACAAAAAAACATCTTCGTCAGGCATTCTTCCTTGATCGAGCGTACGAAGCGCTCTGCGTAAGCATTCAGGTTCGGTGACAGCGGCGGCAACCGGATCACCTCCGTACCGCCCTGCGCAATGAAGTCGCGGAATCGCTTCGAGTACTTCGTGTCCCGATCGACGATGAGGTACCTCTTGCCGTCGAGCACCCCGTCCTCGCCGTCAAGCCGGTGCCGGCCGATCTGCAGCATCCACGATTCATCCGGTCGGTTCGTGATCCCGGCGACGTGAACGACTCGATCCGCAATGCTGATGACAAACAACACGTAGTAAGTTATCAAGCCTCGCGGTGTCCACACCTCGACACTGAAGAAATCACTCGCGGCGAAGACCTTCCAGTGCGCCTTCAGGAATGTCGACCACCGGATGTGCTTCCCTCGTTCTGGCGCCGGCTCGACGCCGTTCGCCCTCAATACATTTGCAGTCGTTCCCCGCCCCACCTTGTGATTGAGGTTGGCGAGCGCCCCCTGAATGCGGGTGTATCCCCATCCCGGATTGTCCACTGCCATGCGAACGATCAACTCCGAGATCTCTCGCATGATCCCCGGCCGCCCTGGCCCGCGGCGATGGCTGCAGTCCCACTTCTGCGCAACCAAACGTCTATGCCAACGCAAGTGCGTGTCCGGAGAAACAATCGTGTCCAGCTCCATCAAAGCTTTCCGACCGACCGCCTTCGCCTTCCGGGCGAGCAACGCCCTTTCCGCATCGGTGAAGCGAATACGTTTGCCATGAAGACTATTCTTCAACATCCGGTTCTCAGCCTGCAGGAACTCGATGACGAGCAACTGACGGCGATGCAGCCAGCCCGATACAACGGCCAAAAGAAACGTCAGTAGTGGCGGCACCGATCCCATGTCGATAGTCTACCGCAGGCGTCGTCCGAATATTCGGACACTACGGGATCACATGCCGATGGTCTACAGACCGTCGTTCGAGTCCTTTGACACTACGAGTTCCGGGACTCAATTGGTAGTTGTCAAACTATCGCGACAGTACCTCAGGAGCTTACAGTAGCGAGTTCATTCCCTGGCTGAGGACAATGACAATCATCATCCTTAGCAATTTGTCAGTTCGATCGACATACGTCGGCTACCGATCTGATTGTGGGAACCGCGATTCAACGGACAACTCGAACCAGTTCGAGCACGTTTCGAATGGAATGCTGCTTGTCGAGATCCCACACACTTCGACCTAGCGTTTGCGCAGCCTCCTCCTCCATGACCCCACGAGCCAGAGCACTGAACTTGGTGTCGACTTCGGCGTCGGTCATCGGATTTTTAGAGTGTCCGCGCGGATAGGCGGCGATCTCCCGATGGCGGCTACCATCAGTCGAGGTGACGACGATCTCGGTCACCATCTCGTTCGGAAAACGTGCGGTGAACGCATCGCTTTCACTGATACGGATCCGTCGCATCAAATCGATGGTCGCCGGATCACGCATACGATTCGGGGTGAAACTGTCGACCCGGATCTCGCCATCCATGAGGGCCAGGGCAAGCAGGTAGGGTAGGCTGTGATCGGCCGTTTCCCGCGTCTGAGGATTCCACTTCTCAGGCTCACTGCCAATCTCACTGAAGGCGATGTGATAAGTCTTCACATCGATCTGGGCGATCTCGGAGACCTGCACCTGGCTGCGCAGATTGAGCGCCATCCACATTGGTGCCTGAGAATGGTACTCGGACGGGAAAAACTTAAGATTGGTCCGTTCGATCGCGAACGAACGACTTCCCCCGCCCATTGGGCCGAGGTCGAACTTTCCGGTTACCTGATCCCATGCCCCATTGAACCCCTCGAACGCTTCGGTGGGACCGGTCATGCCTTCCTTGGCCAACAATGCGGCAAAGACACCCGCCCTCGCGGCGGCTGCGGTGGCACAGCCCTTCCACATTGCGAGTTCGCCCGCACGCGTCTGCCGGGTCGCGACGTTTGCGGTGATTGCGATGGCAAGCGCATCGCCGGTCTGGTTCGCGTCCAAACCGAGCAGGATGGCCGCACCGGCGGCAGCGCCGAGAACTACGAACACGCCTTGATCCCACCCGCGAGCACGTATCGGTACCTGATCGGCCAGCGCGCCGAAGATCTCGTACGCTACGACGATTGATAGCAGCGTCTGGCGACCACTCGCACCTACCGCATCAGCGACGGCCAGGCAGGCACCGATCATGTCGCTCGGATGGCCCGACCCGACTGATATGTAGGTATCGTTGTAGTCCAGATAACGCAGCATGACGGTATTAGCGAATGTCGCCATTTCTATAGAGGACTTCGCCTGTGTACCGAGCACCCGTGCGCAGGGCGTTCCCGAGGCGGCGTCGGCGAGTCGGCGAGAAATCTCAGCCGGTGGACTATCGAATCCGCCGAGAAGACAGCCAAGCGTGTCGAGCAGGTGCCGCTTGGCTTCCCGCACTGCGTCTTGCGTCAAGCCCTCATAGCGCAAGCTGCTCGCATAGTCGGCGAGTCGCCGAGTCGTCGCATCCATGGATTGCGCTCCTTTTCCTCTACAGTCCGAGATCTTTCAGCGTCTTGCGATAGGTATCGATTTCCCGATCGAGGTAACCCGGAAGCTCCTTGTGCCCGAGGAGATCGATGGTCCATCGATTGAACTGCGCTTCCTTCTTGATGGCATCGCCCTGCATCGCTGCGCTGATCGCACGCTCCCAATACTGAACTTGCGCTGCATCGATACCTTTCGGCGCGAAGAATGTGTAAAAGACGTTCGCGTCCACATTGATGCCCTGCTCACGCAGTGTAGGCACGTGGGACAAGTCTCCGGGCAGGCGCGTCGGTCCTGCGACTGCGATCAGTCGCACGCGTCCCGACTGCGCAAGCGCGTGCGCACTGCCGGGGCTCTGAACGCCCACGTCGAGGTGACCGCCCGCGACCTGGGCGGCAGTTGCCGTACCCGTATTGAAGACGACCGTGCGCATCTTCGTGGGATCGGCACCCGCATGGCGAGCGAGCAAGCCGATCGAGATGTGGATGGGGTTGCCGATCGCCGTCGAGAACCCGAATGAGACGGCACCGGAGTCGGACTTCAGTCGATTCGCGATGTCCACGGCGCTCCGTATCGCGGAGTCGCTGCGGACGAAATAGACCTGGTACTCGTTGAGTACACGGATGACGGGCACAACATCCCGATGCGTAACGCTCGACTTTCCCGCCGCGACCGTCGTCAGCCAGCTTGACGAAGCGAGACCGAGCACGTGAGGGTTCCCTGTCTTGCTGGCGAGATACGCGAACGCAATGGACTGGCCTGCGCCGGGCTTGTTGATTGGCACCACGTTGTCGACGAATTTCCCGTCTTCGAGACCACGCTGGACGGCACGGGCGACCCGGTCGTTGGCACCCGCAGGCGCCGCGCCGATGATCAAGGCGACGGGCTTGTCAGGACGCCATCCCATCGGTCTCTCGGCAGCGAATGCCACTGCAGATACGCACAGAAGACACGAGAGCAGTGTACGCACGATTCCTCCTCACATTGTGTTGGAACGCCACGGCCTCCGCGTCAGGTACGCGCGCTCGAATGCCTCGATCTTCGCCTTACTCTGGAGCGTCACGCCGACGTCATCCAACCCTTCCAGCAAGCGCCTCTTTCGAATCGCATCGATTTCGAACGGGTACTTCGCCTTGGCCGTATCGACGACAACCTGGTTTGGCAGATCCACCGTCAAGGAACTGCCCGGTCGGGCTCTCAGCTGGGACAACAATGCTTGCACGTGAGCAGGTGCCAAAACGACGGGGACGATGCCGTTCTGCATGCAGTTGCCCACGAATACGTCGCCGAAGCTTGATCCGATCAGCGCACGCACGCCGAAATCGCGTACCGCATAGGCCGCACCTTCCCGAGACGATCCACAGCCGAAGTCCGGTCCGGTGACCAGGATGCCGGCGCCGGCATAGCGCGGATCATTTAGCACGAAGTCAGCGCGAGGCCGGTCTTCTTCGTCGAAACGAAGATCGTGCAGAAACGCAGTGGCGTATGTGGCCTCGCCGGGACGCCTTCGCAGGCGCAGAAAGCGCCCAGGAATGATCACGCCGGTGTCGATCTTCGCGACATCGAGGGGCGCAGCAATCGCGGTGAGCGTCGTGAAAGCGTCCATCGGATCACCTCGCCAAAGTACGAACGTCGGTCAAGTGTCCGGCGACGGCGGCCGCCGCGGCCATCGCCGGACTCATGATGTGCGTCATGGCTCCGGGACCTTGCCGGCCCTCGAAGTTTCGATTGGTCGTGGAGGCCGAGCGTTTGCCGCGCGCCAAGGTGTCGCCATTCGAACCGCCGCACATCGAGCAACTCGAATCCCTCCACTCGAAGCCCGCGTCCTTGAAGATCCGATCGAGTCCCTCCGCCTCCGCCTGGCGTTTGACTCGTGTGGACCCGGGCACCACCATTGCCGGGACACGCGCCAGGCGTCCCTTCACGACGTCCGCCGCGGCGCGCAGATCCTCCATACGGGCATTGGTACAGGATCCGATGAATACCTGGTCGATGCCGATGGCGTCGAGTTTCGTTCCCGGGGCGAGCTGCATGTATTCGAGTGCCCGCTCCACACGGCGCCTGCGCTCAGGATCTGCGATCGAGGCAGGATCAGGAACGACGCCGGTCACCGGCGCCGCGTCCTCGGGACTCGTACCCCAAGTCACCATAGGAGCGAGCGTGCTCACGTCGAGAGACAACTCGCGATCGAAGCTTGCAAGCGGATCGGAGGGCAAGGTCTGCCAATACGCAAGGGCGTCATGCCAGTCCCCGCCTTGCGGGGCAAAGGGCTGGCCCGCGATGTAGTCGAAGGTCGCGTCGTCGGGGGCCACCATACCGATGCGCGCACCCGCTTCGATGGACATGTTGCACAGGGTCAGTCTGGCTTCCATGGATAACCGACGTACCGCCGGACCAGCGTATTCGATGGCATGACCGACGCCGCCCCCGATCCCGATGCGCGCAATGATCGCTAGGATCACATCCTTCGCGCAGACGAACGGCGGCAGCACGCCGTCGAGAAGGATGCGCATCTGGCGCGGCTTCTTCATCCACAAGGTCTGTGTGGCGAGCACATGCCGCAACTGATTGGATTGACCGATCGGCACGGCCAGCGCCCCCATGGCGCCTTGCGTCGCCGTGTGGGAGTCGCAACACGAGACTAGTAACCCCGGCTGGGTAACGCCGAGTTCGGGTGCGATGACGTGGACGATTCCCTGGCGCTCGTCATCCGGTCCAATGTGCTCGATTCCGAACTCCCGCGCGTTCTGCGCAATCCACTCGACGACGTTTCGGATGTCCGTGCGTTCGATGCCGGCCAAACCGAGATGCCTGTTCCGGCTGGGCAGATAGTGGTCCGTTACCGCGAGGGTTGCCTGTGGTTTGCGAACACGTGCGCCATCGGCACGTAACGCATCGAAAGCGAGAAACGTTCCGCCTTCGTGCAGAAGGTTCATGTCAACGTACAGCAGATCCTCGCTGCCAGCCGTATGCTCTATGACGTGGTCGGACCAAATCTTGTCGAGCATCGTTTGCGAAGCATGAGGTGAATGCACGGCCATGATCTCCTCCGTTATACGCCTGGCGCCGGGCACGCTAGCATGTCCGCCGTTCTCATACAATGTCGGGATGCTTGCGTCCGGCGCTCAGTCAGAGCGCAACCCGGCATCGGCGATCACCTTCCTCCATCGTGCCACCTCGGCGACCACGAACGATTGGAATTCGTCGGGACTGTTCGGCGACGGATCCATTCCGCGAGCCGTAATGCGCTCGCGAATGTCCGGAATGCTTAGCGCTTGGACGATCTCGCGGTTTAGGGTATCGACGTTGGCTCTCGGCGTCCTTGCCGGTGCGTGTACACCGTACCAGGCGACGACATCGTACTTGGGCAGTCCCGCTTCGATCATGGTGGGCACGTCCGGTACCGCACTGGAGCGCTTGGGTCCGGTGAGCGCCAGCAGTCGAATTCGCCCCGCCTTCGCCATCGGTGCCGCATTGATCACCGGCTGCATGCTCGCCTGTACATTTCCGGCAATGAGGTCCGTGAGGGCCGGCGACGTTCCCTTGTAACCCACATGTACCATGTCGATTTGTGCCATGGCCTTGAAAAGCTCACCCATAAGATGTTGGGCGCTGCCGTTGCCGGTACTCGAATAGGCGAGCTGTCCGGGACGCGCCTTTGCGAGCGCGATGAACGCTTTCACGCTCTTGACGGGAAGCGATGGATGTATCGCCAGCGCGTTCGGTTGCGTGGCGATCAAGCTGACTGCATGCAGGTCGCTCGTCAGATCGTAGGGCAGACGCTTGACGAAGCCGACGACCGTTGCATGGCTGATCGCAGTCAGAACGATCGTATGACCGTCGGCGGGTGCTTTCGCAGCCATGTCGGCGCCGATCGTCCCACCGGCCCCGCCCCGGTTGTCGATGAGCACCGGTTGCTTCATGGATTCACTCATCCTCTGTCCAACCAGCCGGGCAAGGTAGTCGGTGGAACCACCGGGCGCAAACGGGACAATGAATCGAATCGGCTTTTCGGGAAAGGGCTGGGCATACGCCGTTGCCGCTGCAAACAGCATGGGGACTGCGTATCCCAACGCGCAGGTTCGCATTGTGCGCAATTGCTTCACGGGGACCTCCTCCGTCCGCTTAACGGGAGATCGACGATGTAGGTCGACCTCCAACTACGACGTTGCTCAGCACGCGTTCATTGAGCCAATGTGCGGTTCAATGAACTTCAGACGAGCACTAGTTCCACTTTACCGCCTTCCTCTGCATTCTTCAGAAGAGACTTCGCGGCCATCACATCCACGCGCTTCAATACTGCGTATGGTAGTCACGTACTCGGATTCGCGATCCAGGGCATGTCTTCGAGATAGCTCGATTCGAAGGCATCGATCTTGTTTGCCAACTGCAGTGTCGCACCGATATCGTCCAGCCCTGCCAGCAGGCGCTGCTTCACCGATGCATCGATGTCGAATACGAATCGGGCACCCGACGGTGCCGTCACCGACTGGCCTGGCAGATCGATCGTCACACTGGATCCCGGATCGGCCAGCAGTTCATCCCACAACGATCGAATGGCCTTCTCCGGCAAGACCACCGGCAGCACCCCGTTCCAGCAGCAGTTCATGCGGAAAATGTCGCTGAAGCCGTTTGCGACCACGGCGCGAATCCCGTAGTCACGCACGGCGTATACCGCGCCTTCGCGCGCAGACCCACAACCGAAGTTGCGACCGGACACCAGAATCGTTCCCCCGCGAAAGCGCGGATGGCTGAAGACGAAGTCGGGCCTCTCGGATCCATCCGCGTCGAATCGATCGTCCGCGAGCAGGAAGTTGCCGTACCCGGCGGACAGCGGCTTGCGCAAAAAACGGATGGGAATCAAGCGATCGGTATCCACGTCGTCGCGCACGAGCGGAATCGCGACACCGCGATGTATCGAAAATGGCTCCATTCAACCTCCCAATGTACGAACGTCGGTCAGGCAGCCCGTCAATGCGGCCGCGGCCGCCATGGCAGGACTGACAAGATGCGTACGTGCATTTCGTCCCTGCCGGCTCTCGAAGTTGCGATTGGTCGTCGAGGCACAACGCTCCCCCGGCGGCACGTGATCCCCGTTCGAGGCGACGCAGAACGAACACCCCGAATCCCGCCACTCGAAGCCCGCCTCGAGAAAGACACGATCCAGACCTTCCGCCTCCGCTTGCGCCTTGACCTGCCGCGATCCCGGCACCACGATTGCCGGGATCGTCGCGCTGCGCCCCTTTACGATCGCCGCCGCCGCCCTGAGGTCCTCGATCCGCCCGTTCGTACAACTTCCGATAAAAACCCGATCCATCTTGAGTCCCGCGATCGGAGCACCGGGCTCCAGTCCCATGTAGGCGAGCGATGCGCGCCACTTCGATTGCTGGGCGGCATCGGAGCAATCTTCAGGTCGGGGAATGTGCTTGTCGATTGCAATGGCGTCCTCGGGCCGCGTGCCCCACGTGACCATCGGCGCGATGTCAGCGGCATCGATCGACACTTCCCGGTCGAAGCTCGCGCCCTCATCCGTCGCGAAGCGGCGCCAAATCGCTGCCGCAGCCTCGAACTTCGCTCCCACCGGCGCGTAGGGGCGACCCCGCAAGTAGTCGATGGTCTTTTCGTCCGGGGACACCATGCCGGACCGGGCTCCGGCTTCTATCGTCATGTTGCAAAGGGTCATGCGCCCTTCCATGCTCATCGCCCGCACTGTCGAGCCCGCGTACTCGATGACGTGTCCGGCGCCGCCGCTCACGCCGATCCGGGCGATTACTGCGAGTGCAACGTCCTTGGGCGTCACGCCCGCACCGCATTCCCCCTCGATGACAACTCTCATCGTCTTGGGTTTCGATTGCCACCACAAACACGTGGTCGCCATGATGTGCTTTGCCTGGGACGCACCAATGCCGGACGAGAATGCTCCGAATGCGCCGTGCGTCGACGTGTGGGAATCCGTCCCGCCCAAGGTCATTCCGGGATGGATGACGCCCAATTCGGGTGCTGCGACGTGCATGATGCCCTGGCGAGGATCATCCATTCCGAAATGTGGAATCCCCGCGGCGTCAGTGTTGCGGGCGAGTTGTTCAACCATGACGCGCATTTCGGGATCACTAATCCCCGCGAGCCCGCGCTGGCGCTGGGAAGGAATCGTCGGGATGTAGTGATCAGGAAATGCGAAGATCTGCTTCGGCCGCCGAAACGCGCGACCGTCACGACGCATGCCGTCGAAGGCATAAAACGGCCCCTCGTGTATCAGGAGCCGATCGACGTACAGAAGATGGTCCCCAGCTTCAGAGGACTGTATCAGATGCCGGTCCCAGATCTTGTCGAACAGCGTCTTCGGAGATGTCACGGGTATGCTCCAATAGCATCGGGAAGAACTCGAAGCTCACTATAGTCCGCTCCGTCTTATTATTCCAATCGGACTTTCTTGTGAATTCATCGTAAATGGCGCTAAATCTGACCTTGAAGCAATTGCGAGCGTTACGGGAAGTCGCGGAGACAAGAAACTTCACGCTTGCCGCACAGCGGTTGCACACGACCCAATCCGCATTGAGCGCCAGCATTCGGCAGTTGGAAGAGAGCCTGGGACTCAAACTGATCGCGCGCACGACTCGTCGGTTTGCTCTGACATCCGCTGGCGAGGAGTTCCTTCCGGCCGTGGCCCGTATCCTGGACGATCTCGGCGCATCTGTCGCGAATCTCGCGACTCTCGCCAAGCTCAAACGCGGCAGCGTGACCATTGCCTGCCCGCCGGTACTCGCTGCCACTTTGCTTCCATCCAGAATATGGACATTCCGGGAACGTTATCCGCAGATCGACTTCTCGCTCAAGGATGCCGCAAGCAACACGTGCCTGGACAAACTCAAGAACGCAGAAGTCGAGATTGCGATCGGCTCGCTTGCAGTGCCGGACAACGATGTCCGCACCACGCCTTTCGTCACCGACCGACTTGTCGCAGTCGTAAGAGAAAGCGGTGGCTCAACCACACGTCGTACCATCACGTGGTCGGCGCTCGGCGCATACCCCATATTGGCGCCATCCACAGAAAGCAGCACGCGAACGCTCATTCAAAGCACATTCGAAGATGCCACCGGCAAGCGATTCACGCCCGTTCTCGAGACATCCTACTGGCTTACCACCATCGCAATGGTCGAGGCGGGTCTGGGCGTTGCGGTCGTTCCATCGCACGCGCTGACACACATTTCGCTTAGCCGTGTGCGCGTACTGGAACTGACCCGCCCTGTTGTAACCCGAGCGATCGCGATCATGACACATCGCTCGCGAACCCTCTCGCCTGCCGCAACGGCGTTCGTCCGACACCTGCTCGACGAGTGAACCCCGCCGATATTCTTCGGCAAAAGAGCAGCCACGCGTCGCAGCGACGACCGCCCGGCCTGAGAGCTTGCTGATGGGGGATTCTAAGACTTCCGCTAATACCACGGGTCGTGTGTCTTGCCTGAGCGAACACCTGTCACCGATCCGACCAAGACGATTCCTTCGAGTGGACCAGCAACCACCTTCCGCTCTCAATTCACCTTGATTCCAGCGATCTTGACCACCTTCATCCACTTCTGAATGTCATTGCGAACGAGCCTTGCCAATTCGGCCGGCGTATCAGGCGACGGTTCCGCGCCATCCTTCTTGAGTCGCACCCGCACTTCGAGGTCTTCGACCATGCGATGAATTTCGGCATTGATCTTGGTCGCTACTTTGAGAATGGCTCGAAGGTGCCCCTCCGAGATCGGAATCAGCCAATCCATGCATTCGCGCCGTAGTGTCCAAAAACGCGAACGAATGCCTCACGCAGCGATACAGTGGTAGTAGCTGAGCATACCGCCGACCCGTGTCCGACGATGAATACTCGCATCGTTCGCAGCCACCACCGACCTTTCCCTATTGAGTATCACCTAACATGGTGACATTAGAACAGTTCAGCCTGAGCCCAGCAGGCGGCGATGATGGAAGGCCGTCGTTGGGCAGACTTGAGCTTGGAACGCGCACCGTTGTGCAGTTCATCGAGCGTGTCTGGGCAATAGTTTGCGAGCGCGTGACGCTTCAACCAGCCCCACAGATACTCACCCGGATTGAGCTCGGGTGCGTAAGCGGGCAGGCGTGCGAGCACGATGTGGCCGTCGGTGGAATCGACGTAATCGCGAACAAGGCGACTACGGTGGGGCTTGGCGCCGTCCCATATGATCAGCAGCGGTTTGCGCAGGTGGCGCTCGATTGCTTTGAGAAACTCCAAGGCCCGTTCGGCATTTACCGATCCGTCGTACAAGCGGAAGCAGAACCCTGTCGGGTGAAGACCGGCAATCGCCGAAACGTGATCCCAGTTGAAGCAAAACTGAACCACCGGACTCTCGCCTTTGACCGCCCAGGTTCGCACGCGCGTAGGCCGCTGCGACAATCCAGACTCATCGACGAAGACGATCAGTCGCCCCTCTCGGCGGGCTTTTTTTTGAGCCCCGGCCAGACGCGTCGCTTCCAGTTATCGATCGCGGCTTCGTCGCGCTCGATGGCACGTCGCTCCGGCTTCTGGCTGGAGAAGCCCAGTTGCCCAAGCAGGCGCCAGACATGCACTTCGCTACATGTCACGCCAAACTGCCGCTCGATGAGCACGCGCACGCGCTTCAAGGTCCACAGTGGCGTACCAAAGCCATGTGCCGTGGGACCTTCCATCAGGGCAATCTGCAATCGACCCAGCGCTTCGGCGTCTAGCAAGGCCGGGCGCCCGCCTTTGCTCATCTGGCGCAAGGCGTCGATGCCTTCGGCTTCGAGCACATTCTTCCAGCGATACACGGTCTGGCGTGGCGCACCGACCAACTTGGCCACCTCTGCGGGCTTGCGCCCTTGCTGCAAAAGGCACGCTGCACGCACTCGCCGCTTCGCTGCCTCGTCTGGTTTGATCTTCGCCTTCATTGCTCAACCCCGATGCAATACACACATCGGAATAACGCATGAAGTGCAATGCGGTTGTCATATCGTTACGTAATTCTCAATAATCGAACGATTCTCCAGACCTTGATGATTGCGCTCTTCGTGAAAATGCTTCATGTACTCCATGAGCGCACGACGTAAGGTCCCTTGCCCGACGAAGATCATCTTCGCTAGGCATTCCTCTTTGATCGAGCGTACGAAGCGCTCGGCGAATGCATTCAGGTTCGGTGACAGCGGTGGCAAACGAATCACCTCGGTGCCGCCCTCCGCAATGAATTCGCGGAATCGCTTCGAGCACTTCGAGTCGCGATCGACAATAAGGTACCTCTTGCCGGCGAGCGCGCCATCCTCGGTGTCGAGCAAGCGCCGACCAACCTCCGGTATCCAAGATTCGTCCGGTCGGTTCGTTATTCCGGCGACGTGAACGACCCGATCCGCAATGCTAATGACAAAGAGCATGTAGTAAGTCACCAGTCCGCGCGACGTCCATACCTCGACACTGAAGAAATCACTCGCGGCGAAGCCCTTCCAGTGCGCCTTCAGGAAGGTCGACCACCGGATGTGTTTTCCGCGCTCTGGCGCCGGCTCGACGCCGTTCGCCTTCAATACCTTTGCGATCGTTCCTCGACCCACCTTGTGATCAAGGTTCGCCAGAGCCCCCTGAATTCGGGTGTATCCCCATCCCGGACTGTCCACTGCCATGCGAACAAT
>LNFM01003162.1_pt1 | contig 33017 bp, 21 predicted proteins | sample 596031 | NCBI WGS metagenome assembly LNFM01 (sample SAMN04254537, study PRJNA301005) | activated carbon metagenome | isolation source: dual media filters at the Ann Arbor, Michigan drinking water treatment plant | place: USA: Ann Arbor | reverse complement strand
AGAGACGAAGCGAGCAAATGTTTCGGCCACAGCCTCTGAGTTGCCGTCGGCGATTGCCCGGCGGGCTGCAGCCAGCACCGCAGCATCGACGACTGCTTGCAGCTTCTGCTTGGCGCCATACACCCGCGCCCCGTCAACACTCAAGCCGACCGCGCCGCAGAGTATCACGATGCTCAGGGCGAACATCGGAAGGACGCTTCCCCGTCGATCGCCAGCCAAATGTTGTAGGAGCTTCGACAAGCGCATTTCCCGACATCCGACCATATTCAGTGTGCTTATAGCCGACGAGCCTTAATCGGAGATGCAGCGAGCACGGTTAATTTCGTATTGTCCGTTGCGCCATGCGTTCCCGGCGGTCAGCGGCAGGCGCGCCAACGGCCACGGTCGAGATGGAAATGATCGCGGTGGGCCGCATTGTATTCGGGTCCGATGGCGACCCGGAAATAGCGGCAGGCGCCGGCGTGCACCTCGCTCAGAAAGCGGCCTTCCGGCGCACTTCGGCCCCAGTCGGCAGCGACGGCGACGCGGCGACCATCGGCGAGCCTGAAAGCCTTGATGTCGAGGGCATTGGCGGACGCATGCTCGCTCGGCTGGTCGGCGAGGGACGGGCTGCCGCGGATGTTGCGGCAAGCATAGCTGCCGAGATGCTCGATCGAGGCGACGCGGGTCCCGAGGGTGGCGAGCGCTGCAGGCTGGACAGTGTGCTCCATCCAGAAGGCCAGGGAGACGGCGAGCTCGCAGGTGACGGGCCTTACCGCGAGGCGCGCGCCACCGACGACCGACGCATCGACTGCGTTGCTCCATCCGCAGCCTGGCCTCGGTGTCGCGTCTGGCACCGGTTTCGCCTGGATCTGGGGCGAGGACAGAACGGCACTGCACAACGCGGCATCGTGCCGGATATCGGCGATTTGCCGATCCACCAAGAACCCACCGGGGCGCGAGAGGTCGATCGGCCAGATATCGGAGAGCCTGGTCGGCCGTCCCCACGCCCACCACACCGCCAGCGAAATCAGCGCTCCGATCGCGATGGCCGCTGCCAATCGAGTAACGCTCCAGCGCACCGAAACGTCCTCAACTCCTCGCGGCCGACGCGCCTAGTCCGGTCGCACCGACAGCCTGAGCTGCGGACGCACCGCCTGCATGCGGGTCCCGGTCCGCGGCGCCATCGGCACTCGCAGGACTGGACGTTGCATGGGGGCGATGGATTCTCAGCCGCTTGATGCGCCGAGGATCGGCGTCCAGCACCTCCAGCTCAATCCCGCTTTCGTGGGCGACAAGCTCACCCTTCACAGGTACCCGGCCCAGCCTCGCGACCACGAAGCCACCGACAGTGTCGATCTCGCCCTCGTCATCCGGCTCCAAGAGCTTGACGCCGAGGTGGGCCTCGAGGTCGGAAATGGGGGTGCGGGCTTGCGCGACGAGGCCATGGCGCGGGTCCTCGGTGATATTGGCTGCCTCCTCGACGTCGTGCTCGTCCTCGATGTCGCCGACCACCTGCTCGACGAGGTCCTCGATCGTGGCCAAGCCGTCGGTGCCGCCGTACTCATCGACGACGAGCGCTAGGTGATTGCGCGTCGATTGCATGCGGATCAGGAGGTTCACCGCTGGCATCGAGGGCGGCACATTGAGCACAGGGCGCAACAGCCCGGCGGTGGCGATGGAACGCGACAGATCTCCACCGAGCACCGCGCCCCCGCTTGGCGCAGTGCCGGCCGCTGCTTCGTCCTTGCGCGCAGCGGTGGCACCGAGATAGCGCAGCACATCCTTGACGTGGACCATGCCGCGGGGATCGTCGAGGGTCTCGTGGTAGACGGGAATGCGCGAGACGCCAGCTTCCTCGAAGAGGCTCATCAACTCGCCGACCGTGGCACTCTGCTCGATGGCAATGATGTCGGCGCGCGGCACCATGACGTCCTCCACCTTGAGGCCACCGAAGCGCAAGAGACGGAGCAACATGTCGCGCTCGGTGGACGAGAATGTGCTGTCGCCGGCCGACTCCGACTTGACCGCCTCCTCGAGCGTCTCGCGCAACGTTTGCTGGGGCCCGAGGCCGAGACGAACGCGGAGTGTTCCGAGCCAGCCAGGGCCGCCTGAACTTCGAGGGCTTTCGCCATTCTGGGGGGACTGGCCAGTTTCGGAAGCGACCGGTGACGGCGCATCGTTTGAGTTTGCCATGGTCGGATGCTCACCCGTTGCTGCGATAAGGATCGGGGACGCCGAGATCTGCGAGCAGCCGCGTTTCAAGAGCTTCCATGATCTCCGCCTCAGAGTCTGTCTCGTGATCGTGCCCGAGCAGGTGCAAGACGCCGTGGACGACGAGATGCCGGACATGATGGGTGAAAGGTATGGCTTGCTCGCGCGCCTCGGCCGCGACGGTCTCCGCGGCCAGGGCAACATCGCCGAGGAACATGGGCTCACCGTCAGATCGGTGGCCGCGCGGCGGCGGTGGCGCGGGAAACGACAGGACGTTGGTCGCCTTGTCCTGGCCGCGATACTGGGCGTTGAGGGCGCGAACCGCGGCATCGCCGGTGAAAGCAATACAAGCGGTGGCCGGCGTCCGGAACCGGGGCGCCAGCTCCGTGGCGGCCGCAACCACTTCCGCGACACCTGAAACGAGAGCATTCAGATCGCCTGCGGCAGCCCAATCGCCGCTCTCGATCACCACCTCGAGTGATAATCGCTGAGGAGGCTCGCTCTCGGGCCCCTCCTCGTCCAGCTTGCTGGGGCCTATGTCGCCCGGCGTTTCCATCGAAGTCTTGGAGCTATCCTTCACTCGCGTATCGAAGCCGCATGATCGGCGCGATCGTAAGCCTCGACGATGCGCGCCACCAGATCGCGGCGCACCACGTCTGCGGACGTGAAGCGGACGGCCTCGATGCCCTTCACCCCTTCAAGCAGGCGCACGGCCTCGCCCAGCCCTGACTCCTGGCCGCGTGGCAGATCGATCTGGCTGGGATCGCCAGTGATGGCCATCTTCGAGCCCTCACCGATCCGGGTCAGGAACATCTTCATCTGCATGCTCGACGTGTTCTGTGCCTCGTCAAGAATGACGAAGGCGTGTGACAGCGTACGACCGCGCATGAAGGCCAGGGGCGCTACCTCGATGATGCCGGAGGCGAGATCCTTCTCGACCTTCTCGGGCGAGAGCACATCCTTGAGAGCATCGTAGAGCGGGCGGAGATAGGGGTCCACCTTCTCCTTCATGTCGCCTGGCAAAAAGCCCAGCCGCTCACCAGCCTCGACGGCGGGACGCGACAGAATGATGCGCTCGACGACGCCACGCTCGAGGCAGGCTGCCGCGAACGCGACGGCGAGATAGGTCTTGCCGGTGCCGGCCGGACCGATCCCAAACACGAGATCGAAGCGCTCGAGGGCACGCAGATAGGCGCTCTGCATCGGCGTGCGTGCCGTCACGATGCGGCGCCGGGTTCGGATCTGAGCCAACCCTTCCGGCTTCGGTGAGCCCGAGCGGGCGTGCCGGACGAACCCATCGATATCGCCCTTGGTGATCGCCTCGCCTTTGGCCACGCGATCATAGAGTGCGGACAAAACCTCGCGAGCAATCTCGCAGGAGGCCTTCGGGCCGCTCAACGTGATGACGTTGCCCTGGGCGTGGGCTGTAACGCCAAGCTGGTTCTCGATACTGGCGAGATGGGCATCGTACTCGCCGAGCAGCCGCGGCAAGAGGCGATTGTCCTCGAACGTCAGGACGATACGATCCTGGTCATCTGTGGCCGCTGTCGGCCTGGATGGCCCCGGGGCGGCCGATCCGCGAGCCTCGGTCAATCGTGCTCTCCTGCTGGTGCACTCGATGAACCGGCAAAGGCTAACACCGATCCGGTCCCAGTGCGCGACAGATTTCGCAAGGTGTCATCGGCCCCGATCATTGCGCCTTTATGACGCCGGCCAAGCTGTTCGGCCCGGCGGAGAGGATCGCCGTGTCGGCAACGCGGCCGAGCCAGGCGTCTGCCGCCTCGACGTGGACCGATTGCAGATATGGCGACCGACCGATGAGTTGTCCGGGTTTGCGCCCGGCCTTCTCGAACAATACCGGGACAGTGCGCCCGACGAGGCCCCTGGCGAATGCCGATTGCTGCTCCTCGAGCAAAGCCTGAAGACGCTGGAGCCGCTCGGCTTTCACGGGCTCCGGCACCTGGCGATCCATGCTCGCGGCTGGCGTGCCTGGACGGGGGCTGTACTTGAACGAGTAAGCTTGCGCGAAGACGACCTCGCGCACCATGGCGAGCGTCGCCTCGAACTCGGCGTCGGTCTCCCCGGGGAAGCCAACAATAATATCGGTGGATAGTGCGAGATCGGGGCGGGCGCGGCGCAGCCGGCCCACGAGCGCCATATAGTCCGCTGCTGTGTGCTTGCGGTTCATGGCAGCCAGGATGCGGTCTGCGCCAGCCTGAAAGGGAAGATGCAGGTAGGGCATCAGCTTCGGCTCGTTAGCGTGGGCGGCGATCAGATCGTCGCTCATGTCACGCGGGTGGCTGGTCATGTAACGCAACCGCTCGAGACCATCGATCTCGGAAAGCGCGCCGATCAGCCGGGCCAGCGACCACGCGTTCCCGTCAGGGCCGGCGCCATGGTAGGCGTTGACGTTCTGGCCAAGCAGCGTCAACTCGCGAACGCCTTGATCGACGAGGCGTCGTGCCTCCTCGACCAGACGCGCAACGGGCCGCGACAGCTCGGCGCCGCGCGTATAGGGCACCACGCAGAACGTGCAGAACTTGTCACAACCTTCCTGCGCGGTGAGGAACGCCGTTGTCTGGCGCCGTGCGCGAGGTGCCAGCTGACGCTCCGGGAGATGCTCGAACTTGTCCTCCTCGGGGAACTCCGTCTCGACGAGCCCGCGCTCTCCTGACTGGATGCGCGCGATCAGGGCAGGCAGGCGATGATAGCTTTGCGGGCCGATCACGAGGTCGACGACCGGCGCGCGGCGAATGATCTCGGCGCCTTCCGCCTGGGCGACGCACCCGGCGACGACGACCATGGTCTCTTGGCCGATCCCGGCGCGCCTGATCTTGATGGCGCGGATACGGCCGAGTTCGGAATAAACCTTCTCTGCCGCCTTCTCGCGGATATGGCAGGTATTGAGGAGCACGAGGCTGGCGTCCTCCGGCGTATCGGTCGCGGTGTAGCCGCCCGCGCCCAGCGCCTCGCTCATGCGCTCGCTGTCATAGACGTTCATCTGGCAGCCGAACGTCTTGATGTGAACGCGCCGCGTCCTCGCGCTGGCCTCTGGGGCCGGCGCAGGCGCGTCGACGGGCGGCTTTTCGAGAAGACCGATATTCTCGCCACCACTGCTCATGGTTCGCCCAATCCTCGTGTCCGTGCCCCGCCCGAATCGGCGAGACAGACGCCGCCAGCATCACAAGTGCATGAAGTGTACGTGACACTATGGTGCAGCGCAACAACGCGTCAAACACCAAGACGTTCCAAAGTAAATGACGCACCCGGAGGATCGGACGCTGGCCTCAACGCAACGCCACGGCCAGGCCAAGGCCGGCGATTGCGACGCACCAGGCGCCGCCGACCTGGCCAGCGATCCGCACGGCGGCATGGCGGCCGAGCACAGCGCGGGGTAGCGCCAAAGCGAACAGAGCGACGCTCAATGCCACGGATGCAGCCGCGGCTACCTCCACCGTTCCGGCCCACCCCGGCCGCTCGGGTGGAACGCCAAGACCGATAGTGGCGGCCGAGCAGAAGCCGAGCGCCAAAAGCGCTCCGGCGCGGAGCGCTACACCCGACGCGCCCAGACCACCAAGGCCGCAAGCTAGAAGGAGCGGCCAGCGCCACAGACCTGGCACGCTCAAGGCCCAAGGCTGCATGGAGACGCCGACGAGGCTACCGACAATGACGGCGGCGATGCCGGCCACTACGGGCGGCCGTCGCTTCACTGCACCGACGACGAGCGCGAAGCCGGCCATGACCAGCGCCATATCCACCGCGACGAAAGGGTGCAGCAGCAGGGAGGCGAAACCACTGACCCCAGGCACAATCTCGTGGGCGGATGCCGGGCGCGCGCCGGCTTCCAGAGCGCCAACGACTGCGGCGAGCACGGTTGCCGCGTTGCGCGCGGGTTGAGCTCGCATTGACCTCAGCCGGCCGATCCGGCGGGAGCGGCAAGACCGCTGCACGCTGCCTCCCAAACGACGACTGCCTGGCGGGTGGCCGCGACGTCGTGGACTCGCAGGATCGCTGCGCCCTGCATGGCACCGGCAAGCGCGGCCGCAATGGAGCCGGGCACGCGCTCCTGCGGGTCGACGGCGCCGGTCAACGTGCCAATCATGCGCTTGCGGGACGCGCCGAGCATAATCGGCGTGCCGAGACCGTGGAACAGGGACAGCCCAGCGAGCAGTTCGAGATTGTGCTCGAGCGTCTTGCCGAATCCGATGCCGGGGTCGACAACGATCCGCTCGCGCGCAATGCCAGCCCTCACACACGTCTCGATATGCAGGTCGAGCGCATCATAGACGTCGAGGAGAGCGTCGTCGTAGCGCGGGTCGCTTTGCATGGTCTTCGGGTCGCCCTGGGCATGCATGAGCACGACCGGCAGGCCCGTCTCGGCCGCGACACGCAGGCTGTCGGGATCGAATGACAGCGCAGATACATCGTTCAGGACATGCACGCCTGCCTGAGCCGCACGCCGCATCACTTCAGCCTTGCGCGTGTCGACCGAGATCCGGGCGCGAACCTTGCCGACGAGCCCTTCGACGACGGGCATGATGCGCCGAAGCTCTTCCTCGACCGGCACCGCATCAGATCCGGGACGCGTCGACTCGCCGCCGATATCGAGAAAATCGGCACCCTCGTCGGCGAGTTGGCGACCGAAGGCAATCGCCTCCCGCGCCGACGCGAAGCTGCCGCCATCCGAAAAACTGTCGGGCGTCACGTTGACGATGCCCATGATTCGCGGACGATCCAACGCCACGCCTGCGATTGCCGCCCGAGGTGCCGAAAGGCCGGCGAGCGCCGCCGTGAGCTGCTCGGCCGCGAGGCCGCCCCGTGCAATCTCGCCACGGGCCTCGGCCAGTTCGATCAGCCGGCGATCAAAGGTGCGGTCGGACCGGCGGTGGATGAGTTCGAGGGCCGCGAACGCGAGATCGTCGCGCTCGCCAATGCGGACGACCCTGTCTGGCGTCGCATCGACACGACTGGGCGGACGCGTCAGCCGTCCGACAGGGCGAAGATAAGTGCGCGCAATCATTGCGTCCTCGAAGGACCAGCTCATGGCGGGACGCGTGCCATCTCGTCCGAAGCTCGCCACCCGATCGCTGCGGGTGAAGCTATCATGACGCCCGTTCTGCCAACACCTCCGACGGGCTGCGGGAGCGGCTCAGCGCTGAATCACCTCAGCCGATGAACCCACACCCGGGCCAGCCGAGCGATGATTGCCGAGCCATGCCACGCCGATCAGCGCCACCGCGGTGACCGTCAGGGCGACTGCCACGGCGATGTCGCGCGCGCCACGCTGGGCTCGCCGCCGCCATTCGCTGAGTTCAGAATCATGCCGCGATGTCATCACTGGATTAAGCGTGACCGGCGACCGGCCGAACAGGGCGCCGTTGGCCGCGCGACAGAAGAACACATGAGACGTGGACAGCGCGACGACCGCAGCGTGACGCGATCAAAGACCGCGCACGACGCAGCCCACCACAAGCACAAGGTAGGCCACCAACACGAGGACGAACTCGTGGCCCGTCACGAGTGGGATGCTCGCGTTGGCAAAACGTGACACGGCGGCAATCACCACCAGAACGATGGACGAGGTGAACGAAAGAATTCCCGGTGCCTTGAGACCCATCAGCGTCGTGCTCCTCTATCCCCCCGGCGAGCCGACTCGCTCGAGCGCTCGTCCTTCGAGTAGCAAAAACGGCTAGCCTGCGCAAAGGACAGACGGAATTCGTGCACGCCGCCGCGAAAGCGGTGCGTGACGCCCGGCGTGATGGCCGACTCAGGCATGCGTGGCGTCGCGCCGCCTGCCCGGCCGGCGGCCCGCGACTGCCCGCCACAGCAAGAGGAGAAGCGCAAGGCCAACGATCGCGACAACAGCCAGTGCAGCCGGATAGCGCCAGAGCAGCAGGCGCGGAGACACGGCGCCGGAGCGCGCGGCATCGACATCTTTCACGAACTCGCCAAGGTCGAGCAGATCGCCGGATCTCAGCATCATCTCGAGCGCAGCGCGCTGGTCGCGACTGGCGAGAATAGCCTCACGCACGCGTGCTGGAGCCACCGCCTGCATACGGCTCGGCACTTCCGCGACGGCGGCGAGAAGCCTGTGGCTGGCGGGTCGCTCCAGCGCCGTGAGATAGCCGGACAGGCTCGCCAGCTCGCTTTCGCCCAAGGCCCGGGCAAGACGCCTCAACTCGGCGTCTCCCACCTCCAGCAAAGGCTCGAGCCGGCTGCCGGCGATTGCTGCCAGCCGGCCGGACGCGACACGGTCGTCGATGCGAAGTATCCGCTCGAGGGCCGCGCGGGTCAGCTGGTCGGGATCGGCGAGGCGGTGGACCTCGAGTTCGAGCACCTTGGGCACCAGGGCGTCTCCGGCAAGCGCGCGCCACTTAAACCCCGCCTCGAGGGAGCGGCGATCGCGTGCGATGTCGAGCACGCGCGCGGGCCAGCGCTCCACGGCCTCGGCAAGCGAGCCGTCGGCAACGCGCGATAGAAGGCGCGCCTCGCCCCCGTGCGGCAGCTGTAGGGCGACCACCTCGTCGAGGCGGCCGAGGTTCGACGGCGAGACGTTGTCGATGAAAGCCTTGAAGGCGGTGTTACGCTCCGCCAGCTCCAGCACCTTGGCATGGGCGCGGCGGAACTCGTGCCAGATCTCGATGACACGATCTGAGGTGCGCTTGGCGATGTCCTTCAGGTGGACCTCGATCTCCGTCGCAACTGAGCGGGCGAGTTCGCCCTGAACCTTGTCACGGGTGGCCGGCGCCTTCATCTCGCTGGCGATGATCGGCAGCACGCCGTTACGCAACTCCCAGATATCCTTGGCAATCAGCACCACGCCGACACCGCCGGCCACGACCGAGACGACGCGACCAAGCACGGCACCGACGAGGCGCTGGCCAACGCGGGCCGACAAGTTGCCGAGCTGGCGGCGCATGATGACGGCGACGAGGCCGGCGAGCCCTTCCTTGCTCTCGACGAGGACGCTGCCGCGCGAGACGGGTGCGGCGCCCTTGCTGGCGTCTATGGCGAACTCCTTGCCAGCGTCCACAGCGACGATGCGCGCGACCGTCATACCGTAGCGGGGGCCCAGAAACGCCTCGAGGCAGCGAGTCGTCGGCTCGGCCGCGTCCGCGGTCGCCAGCTCGAGGCGCTCACCCACATGGCGGCCGACACCGGTTGCCAGCGTCTCGATCGCACGCCGTATGTCGGCAGAGCCGAAAACCCGCTCGGCTGCCGCCTTCGCTAGCTTCTCCTGGCTCTCGCGCGAGGCTAGGCTGGCGATCCGATCGCTCCAGCTCGTCTCCTGTTTGAGCTCATCCAGAACGGCATCGACACGACGCGCTACGACCTCGTCGATGTTGCCCTTCCGCCACGCCTCCGCGACGATTGGTTGATAGTCCAGTCCCCGTATCGCCCCTTCCAGGGCCGCGAGGGTGACGCGCTCGATGGCTTCACTAAATTGCGCCTCGTCGCGCGACTGGCATGCCTCGTACTCCTGCCTCTGTGTAAGGGCGCGAGATGCACCCTGCGACGTTGCGGGTGCCTCCGGACGGTTCACCGCGGGAGGGGATGAGTTGGTTTGAGCGACAGCGGTTGACAGCCCTGCGACGTGCAAGAGAAGCCCCGTTGCAAGACCTCGTCGGATTGCGTTCTTGCGGATCGTCACGCGGCCTCCCAGCCGTCCACTGGATCGGAGCGCACGCATGGCCGGCCAGCGTGGCATTCGCGTGACAGATAGGTGACGCCAGACTGATTTACCATTTCTGAATCTGCCTAGGTCGGCCCGACACGCTCGCCGCGGTGGGCTCAACTGTGGCAGAAGGCGGGGCCTTGGGCTCGGAGACGGAAAGACGTGAACAGCTACGCGCTCGCCGGGATCCTCGGCTATGTCCTATTCCAGTTCGCTATCGGCGCCTGGGTGTCGCGACGCATGACATCCGAGCAGGACTACATCATCGCCGGCCGCTCGCTCGGCACCGGGCTCGTCGCATTCTCGGTGTTCGCCACATGGTTCGGCGCAGAGGCGATCGTCGCGTCGGCCGGAGAAATCTACACGAAGGGGCTTTCCGGCGGACTGACCGATCCATTCGGCTATGGCATCGCCGTTTTGATCGTCGGATTGCTGCTCGCCGCGCCGCTGTGGCGGCGCGGCATCGTCACCTATGCCGACATGGTGCGCGCGCGCTATTCGCCGGAGATCGAGAAGCTCTTCGTGCTCATCCTCTTGCCCGGCTCGGTGCTGTGGGCGGCGGCGCAGGTGCGCGCCTTCGGCCAGATCCTCGGCTCGACGACGGGCCTCGAGGTCGACACGGCGATCCTGGTCGCGGCCGTCCTGGTCGGTGCCTACTCGGTGGTCGGAGGCCTGCTGGCCGATGCAGTGACGGACGTGGTGCAAGGCATCGCGGTCATGGTCGGCCTCGTGGTCCTCGCCGTTTTCGTGGCAGGTGCCGTAGGCGGCATCGAGGCCGGGCTCGCACGGATCGAGCCGGCGCGCCTCAGCCTGAGCGGGGGCGGGGAGAACGGAGCGCTCGACAAAATCGAGAAGCTGGCCGTCGTCCTGTGTGGAAGCCTAGTCGCCGTCGAGCTGATCTCGCGCTTTCTCGGAGCGCGGACGGCGACGGTCGCGGCGGTCGGCACGGTGACAGGCGGATTGATGTACCTGGTCATGGGGCTGCTGCCGCTGTTTCTCGGCCTCGTCGGACCACTTCTCATGAAGGATCTTGCAGAGCCCGAGCAGATCGTTCCGAAGCTGGCCGAGGCCTACCTGCCGCCCGTTGCCTATGCGCTGTTCGTCGGTGCACTGGTCTCGGCGATCCTGTCGGTGGTGCACGCGGCGTTGCATGCGCCGGCCGCCCAGCTTTCGCACAACGTGGTGACACGTCTGGTCCCCGGCCTTTCGCCCGGAGCGCGGCTGGCGAGCGTCCGGATCTGCGTGCTGGTGCTCAGCATCGTCGCCTGGGTGCTGGCCAACTCTGTCGAGACGATCAAGGAACTCGTCGAACTCGCCTCGGCCTTCGGTAGCGCGGGGGCGATCGTGGTCGCGCTGTTCGGCCTCTTCACTGGCTTCGGTGGGCCGGCCGCCGCCGCGGTGGCGCTGCTCTCGGGGTCGCTGGTCTGGGCAGGAGGGAAGTTCCTATTTGCCGTTTCCACACCCTATCTGATCGCGCTCGCAACCGCCCTAAGTGCTTATATCATCGTTGGAATATTGGAGCAGCGGCGCGTCCCGAAATGACGCTCGGGGCATATGATGAAGGCTCCGGCAACGGTATTGCACGGCCGCCACACATTGATCGTTCCCAGTCGGGCCGGCCGCCGCCACCAGCGCCTGGAAATAGTTAATTCGCAGTCACAAACCTCTGCGACAACCACATCTTTCTGCGATACGCACGCGGCCGCCGTGGGTAGCCGCTCGTTTACGATGCCCATTGGCATGGTGTTTGCGGGGAGCTAGAGAGGCGCTACTGCTTGAAGGATGGCAGTGCCCCTGCCGAATACAAGCAATCAATCAATGGGTTGGGCCAGTGGGTCGAGCATGCGTCTGAATTGCGAGGTGCTGGTGGACTTCGACGGCACCATCGCCACCGTCGACACGACCGACCGCTTGCTCGAACGATTCGCGGAGCCGGCCTGGCAGGATGTCGAGGACGAGTGGAAGGCCGGAAAGATCGGCTCGCGCGAGTGCATGGTGCGCCAAATCGCCCTGCTTCGAGCCACTCCGGCAGAGATCGACAACTTCGTTTCGGAGATCGAGATCGATCCGGCGTTTCCGGCCTTCGTTGCACTCTGCCGCTCGCGCGGGCTCGGTATCACCGTCGTCTCGGACGGGCTCGACCGGACGGTCGGCGCGGTGCTCGAGCGGAACGGGCTGGAGCTGCCTTTTCGCGCCAATCAGCTCGAGTGGCTTGGGGGAGATCGCTGGCGTCTGCTCTTTCCGCACGGGCGGGCCGACTGCCGCTCGCTCGCCGGAAACTGCAAATGCCAGTTCGCCGTTGCCCCTGCGGGCACTGTGCGCGTCATCGTCGGCGATGGGCGATCGGACTTCTGCGTGGCGCAAAACGCTGAACTCGTGCTCGCCAAGAGTGCGCTCCTTCGCCATGCGGCAGAAACCGGGCTGCCGCACGTCCCTTTTCAATCCTTCGCCGAGGCAACGTCGCTCTTCGCGGCGTGGCTCGACGAGACACTGCCCGCTGACCATTCCAGGCAAGACGAGATGAGGGACGAGTAGGCGCATGGACAAGTCGATGCACTGGACCGATGGCGGATCGTGCCCAGCGCCCTTGAGCGAAGCGGAGTTGCTCGCCCTCGAGGATCGCTACTGCAGCCACGGCGACACGGTCCACTACACGACGCCGCCGAAGATGTTCACGGACTGCCAGGGCTCGTTCATGTCCGACGCGGCCGGTGCCGAATATCTCGACCTGCAGATGTGGTACTCGGCCGTCAATTTCGGCTACAAGAACGTGCGGATTGCCAATGCCGTGCGCCGGCAGCTCGACACGCTGCCGCAAGTCGCCTCGCAGTACCTCCATCGCGAGAAGATCGAGCTCGCGGCGATGATCGGCCAGGACATGGAGGCGAAGGTCGGCGAGAAGGGCCGGGTGCACTTCAACGTCGGCGGTAGCCAAGCTGTCGAGGACAGCCTGAAGCTGGTGCGCAACACCACGGGCAAGACACTGATGTTCGCCTTCGAGGGCGGCTATCACGGGCGTACACTCGGCGCCTCGGCGATCACCTCGTCCTACCGCTATCGTCGGCGTTACGGGCACTTCTCCGATCGGGCGATGTTCATTCCGTTCCCGTATCATTTCCGGGGACCGAAGGGCATGTCGAAGGAGGAGCTTGGGCACCGCTCGGTCGCCCAGTTCAAGCGCCTCTTCGAGAGCGAGTATCACGGCCTGTGGGACCCGAAGACGCGCCAGTGCGAGTATGCGGCGTTCTACATCGAGACCATCCAGGGGACAGGCGGGTACGTGGTGCCGCCGATGGGCTTCCTCGCCGAGTTGAAGAAGGTGCTCGACGAGCACGGCATTCTACTCGTCGTCGACGAGATCCAGATGGGCTTCTACCGGACCGGCAAGCTCTGGTCGTTCGAGCATTTCGGCATCACACCCGACATCCTGGTGTTCGGCAAGGCGCTGACCAACGGCTTGAACCCGCTCTCCGGCGTCTGGGCCAAGGAAAAGCTGATCAATCCGACCGTGTTCCCGGCAGGCTCGACGCACTCGACGTTCAACGCCAATCCGATGGGCACCGGCGTCGGCCTCGAGGTGATGCGGATGCTTGCCGAGGGCGACTACGAGCGCTCGGTTCCGGAAAAGGGCCGGCGCTTCCTCGACGGGCTCCAGTACCTCAAGCGTCGCCACAAAATGGTCGGCGACGTCGATGGCCTGGGCTTGGCGCTGCGCATGGAGATCTGCGAGCCGTCCGACAGCTTCACGCCGTCGAAGAGGCTGGTCGATCTGATGGTCGACGAGGCATTCAAGGCGGATCTCGAGGTGAAGGGCCGCCGCTACGGTCTCGTGCTCGATATCGGCGGCTACTACAAGAACGTGGTCACATTGGCGCCGAGCCTGCACATCTCGAACGAGGAGATCGACCTCGCGATCGAACTCCTCGACCAGCTCATGGGCCGCGTCGCGCGCCTCGAGGGGCATGCCTGACGCCTATGACGCGGACATGATGGGATGGGCTGGACCCCGCAGTTGAGGCAGCATGGCGCCGCGAAGATGCGCCCTGAAACGAGACGCGGGATCATGAGCACGTCGACCTCGGTGACTCCTGACAGGAGTACGATCCATGCTGGAGGCCGGGTCGGCTTCCTGCTGATCCATGGGCTCGGCGGAACGCCCGTCGAGATGCGCTACGTGGCGCAAGGCATCGCGCGTGCCGGCTATACGGTTCATTGCTGCCAGCTCGCTGGGCATTGCGCGTCCGTCGAGACGCTTCGCAACTCGACCGCCCAGGAATGGTACGAAAGCGTCGAGTTGGCACACGACCGTTTGAAGGCGCACTGCGACGTGATCATCGCGGGCGGGTTGTCGATGGGCGGCATCCTGGCAGCGCAGCTTGCGCAGAACCGGCCAGAGGGTGTGCAGGGCCTCGCCTTCTATGCGCCGACGATATGGCTCAACGGCTGGTCGATGCCGTGGCACAGCCGCGTGCTGCGCTACATTCGCCCGTCCCGGTTCAACATCAAGATGACACTGCCGGAGCACGAGCCCTACGGGCTCAAGGACGAGCGCGTGCGAGCGCTCGTCGTGCAGAGCATGCAGGGCAAGGATAGCTCCGAGGCGGGCGTGTTCTGCACGCCCGTGCGCAGCCTCTCGCACTTCAATGCCATGTGCGACGAGGTGAAGCCGCGCCTCAAGGAGATCAAGGCGCCGTCGCTCATCCTGCATCCCCGGGACGACGATCTCGCCGACATCGACAACGCATTCTACCTGCAGAAAAATCTGGGTGGCCGCGTCGAGATGATCGTACTCGAGGACAGCTACCACATCATCACACTCGACAAGCAGCGGCAGGTGGTGATCGAGCGCTCGATCGCGTTCGCCGACGGTATCGCGAAGGCGAACGAAGGCCGTCTCGCGACGGCATCGGCACCCATGCAATCGACGATCACGGCGGCGGAATAGAGGAGCCACGTGGCCCACAATCCAACCCCATCCGCGCAAGAGCTTTCGGTCGAGGCCCTGCCCGGCGTCGGTGCCGTTCCCGAGGCGGACTGGGAGCGCCTGTTTCCGGACGAGGCCGAGGGAAGCGCATATTACCGAGCCGTCGAGGCCGTGCCGCCACCGGGTTTTCGCTTCGAGGCGATGGTCGTGCGCAGAGGCGGCCGGGTGATCGCCGGGGCGCCCTTGTTCCACGTGACCTATCGCCTGGATACGCCGCTGCAGGGCCGCATGCGGCCCGTCGGCGACTGGCTGCATCGCACGTTGCCGCGCCTCGTCGCGCATCCGGTGATGGGGATCGGCTCGCCGCTCGCGGATCGCTGCCATCTCGGCTTCGACCCGGCACTCGCGCCTGCCGAGCGCGACCGGGCACTGGCGGCGCTGCTGGCTGGCCTCGAAGCGAAGGCGGCGCGGGAGGGCGTGCGTCTCCTCGCGATCAAGGATCTCGCCGCCCGAGAGGCCGAGCCCCTGCATGCAACAATCGCGGGGGCGGGATTCTCGCGCATCGCCGGGCTGCCAGTCTGTGTGCTTGATCTCCCCTTCGCGGACGAGGCCGCCTACATCCAGTCCCTCTCGGCGAACAACCGCTCCGTGTTGCGCCGGAAGCTTAAGACGGCGGGGCATGTCCAGGTCGAGACGGTTAGGTCCATTGCCGGGATCGAGGACGAGATCTTCTCGCTCTACGAGGAGACGCGGGCCAACAGCCGCTTCGACTACGGCGATTTCGAGCAGCTCTCGCCTGCTTATTTCCGCGATTGCGTGGCGGCGCTGGCGCCCGAGCGGGCGGCGGTGATCCTCGCCCGTGTCGACGGCCGGCTGCTGGCCATGAAGCTCCTGTTCATCGAGCAAGACCGGATCATCGACAAGTTCTGGGGCATGCGCTACCCGGCGGGCCGCGACCACAATCTGTTCTTCGTCTGCTGGATGGAAGGCGTGCGGCTCGCCCTCCGGCACGGCGCCAGGCAGTACCAATCCGGGCAGACGGCCTATGCGCAGAAGGTGAAACTCGGCAGCCGGCTCGACCCGATGTGGGTGTACTTCCGTCACCGCTGGCCGCTGGTGAACCGCGGCTTCCGGAGCGTCGCCCCGTTGCTCGCCTTCGACAAGATGGACCCGGAACTCGCCGAAATCAGGAAACGCGCCAACGGGGGGTGAACCAGCTCGCGGTGCCGCCTGCGTATATCGCGTGTCTGGCGCACCATATGGAAACGGCCGGATCTCTTTCGAGATCCGGCCGAGGCTTGGGCAGACTTCCGGGTAGCGCCTACTGTGAGAGCCTCAGCTTGGCGACCTGGAGAGCGATGTCGCGGAAGGCTTGCCGCAACGCCGCACCGTCGGTCGCGTTGTAGAACTTCGACGTGTCGGAGGCGCAGTTGCGAAGGGTGTTGATCGCCGTCTCATTGCCGGCCAGGGCGAACCCAACCGTGTAGACCGTAATCCCCGTCCCGCTCTTCATGGCCGTGCACAGAGCCTGGGCTTGGCTGTTCGACGAGCCGTTGTTGGAATTGCAGTTGATCTTGGTGCTGTTGCCGCCGCTGCCCGAACCACTGTCCTTGGCAACAATGCCGTTACAGTGGCCCGTGTTGTACTCGCCGTCCGTCATCAGGATCGCGATCTTCTTGACGGTCTCCGTGTTGTAGGCGACCGGCTGGCTGGCCTGCGGCCACAGATGCGCCCAGTTCGGCGACAGCATGTACCAGGCCCAAGCGGTTCCCATCTGGCCGGCGGTCGAGCCGGCAATCTGCATCTTGTCGATGCGGCGCTTCAGCATGACCTTGTCGCTGCTCAGCGGCTGCACCGTATTGATCTCGAGGTCACCGGTGTTGATCGTCATGTAGCCACAGCTTGACGCCGAGGACGATCCGTAGAGCGGTGCCACCTTGTTCGCCGCTGTGCTCGGCGCGACATCAGTGAACCGGTTCGCGCCGATGCGCTCCGTCACGCAGTAGGACGAGGCCTGCCACGTATTGAAGCTGCTGTCCGGGCGCTCGAACCTGTAATATCTGGCTGGCGCGCCCGTGGTCCACTGCGTGGTCGACGGCGATCCCGTGGTGAAGGTCGTGCACGGCGAGCCTGAGCTCGTGCACGAGCCCGTCTTCAGGTTGCCGCGAACCTCGTTGACAAGGCTCGGCGAGCCGAGATTGACCGCATCCGCGAACGGCACCAGCGCCACCTTCGAGGTGTGCTCGGACTGGTTCTCCCAGACGACGATGTCGATCAGATCCTTGGCCGCGGCCTTGAGATCATCGATCTTGCCGTTGGACATGGAGCCGGTGACGTCGAGCATCATGGCGATCTCGAGGCTCGAGTCGCCGTTGCCGCCGGCGGCGAGCAGCGCTTCGGCCTTGGCCGACACGGTGTACTCGACCGACTCGCTCGGCAGTCCGCGCATGGTGTTGCCGATCGAGGCGGCGGCGGACAGGAACGGAGCGTAGAAGGAGGCGCTGCCTTGGATCGTCAGCGCATTCCGCCCCTGATCGACGGTGAACGCCGCGACAGTGCTGTTCATGCCGTGCGGCTTGTTGCGATCGTAAAACTGACGGGCGACGCTCTCGGCGAGAGCCAGATCGCCCTCGGTCTGCCAAGCCCGGGCACCCGCCAGGATGGCCGAGTCGACGGCATTCTGGATCTGGTCTCGCGCCGTCACGGCCCTGCCGTAATCCACCGCGCCACCCACCAAGGCCATGACCACCACGCCGGTCAGACCGAACAGGATCGCGACGGTTCCCTTCTCGTCGCGACGAAAAGAGGCCGTGCGCTTGCGCACTTCTCCCAGAGAGCCGGCAATTGCGCGTCGCGCGTCGCCTGCTTCGATACCGTTGGAACGCCAGTTATATTCGAACACGCTACGCCTCCGCACCCAAAGTGCTCAACCGACCTCCATATTGCAGAAATAGGTATTTACATCAGCTTAATTGGATAGATGCGCATCAGTTTTTTATAAACAACATTATTCTAATAATAGAACTGTCTTTTATTCTAATTACATGACCCGTGTTTACGTGTTGAAAACCATCTCGCGCCCATGCCCAGACGCACCGCCCTGGTACCAAATGCCTGCAACGAGCGAGCCACCGGGGACGCAGCGGCAGGCCTCAAAACGAGATCGGCCGGGTCTCGATGTCGAGGCCCGGCTGATGCCGTGGAGGACGTCTGTGGTCGGCCGGCTTACTGAGAGAGCCTCAGCTTTGCGACCTGCAGTGCGATGTCACGGAAGGCCTGGCGGAGTTCTGCGCCGTCCGACGCCTCGTAGAACTTCGTGGTGTCCGAGGCGCAGTTGCGGAGCGTATTGATCGCCGTCTGGTTGTTTCCGAGGGCGAAGCCGACGGTGTAGACGGTGATGCCCGTGCCGTTTTTCATGGCCGCGCACATCTCGTCTGCCTGCGTATCCGAGATCGCATTGGTGGCATTGCAGTTGATCCGGGTGCCGTTGTTCGCACTGTTCTGCGACATGACGCCGTTACAGTGCGCGGTGTTGTACTCACCGTCCGTCATCAGGATCGCGATCTTCTGGGTGCCTTCGGTGTTGTAGGCAACCGGCTGGCTGGCCGACGGCCACAGGTAGGACCAGTTCGGCGCCAACATGTACCAGGCCCACGCGGTGCCGATCTGACCGGCCGTAGCGCCTGCGAGTGCCAACTTGTCAATGCGCTGCTTCAGCTCGACCTTGTCGCTCGAGAGCGGCATGACCGCATTGATCTCGAGATCAGCCGTTTTGAGCAGCGAGCAACGGTCGCCCTCGCCCGAGTTGCCGCTCTGGTAGACGGGACCGACCCGCCTCGCTGCGGCGTTTGGTGCCGCATCCGTATATCTGTCGGTGCCAATCCGCTCGCTGACGCAGTAGGACGAGGGGCGGAACGTGCTCTGTGAACCCGACGTGTTCGTGAAGCGGTAGAACGCGGCCGGCGCGCCCCACGTCCACTGCGTGCTCGAAGGCGAAGAGCTTGACGTGTAGGCCGTGCAGGGAGACCCCGAGGCGGTGCAGGAACCCGTTTTCGTGCTGCCGCGCACCTGATTGACGAGGGTCGTCGAGCCGAGATTGACGCCGTTCGCAAATGGGACGATCGCGACCTTCGATGTCCGCTCGCTCTGGTTGCTCCAGACGACGATGTCGATCAGATCCTTCGCCGCCGCCTTGAGATCGGTGATCTTGGAGCCAGACATCGAGCCCGTGACGTCGAGCATCATCGAGATCTCGAGGCTCGTGTCGCCATTGCCGCCCGCAGCAAGCAGGGCTTCGGCGCTGGCACGGATCGTAAACCCGCCCGGCATGACCATGGACAGGAACGGAGCCGTCACCGTGGCCTGCGCTTCCATGACGATGGCGTTCCGCCCCATGTCGGGCTCGAACCGCGTCACGCTGCTGTCGACCCCATGCGGCTTGGTGCTGGTGTAGTAGTTCAATGCCTTCTGCTCGGCCAGCGCCAGGTCCTGATCCGTCTGCCAGACCCGGGCGCCCGCAAGTACAGACGCGTCAATGGCGTTCTGCATTTGCTCGCGAACCGTGACGGCTCGACCGAAGTCGATGGCGCCGCCCACCAACGAGGAGACCACCACCGTCATCAAGGCGAAAATGATGGCGACCGTACCCCTTTCGTCGCGACGGAAGCCAGTCGCCCTGGCTCTCATGCTTGCGACCGCAGGCGAGAAAGCTCGCCTCCGGCTGTTTGGGGCCTCGGGAACCGAGACCGAAATTCCGATTTTTGCCACGTTACGCCTCCAGCGCAAATTTTCGTAGTGCTGGATGATAATGCCGTATGCGTCTTGCACTAGATTTAACTCGATCACTGAATCACGGCCCTATCATGTTTCAGGTTTTCATCTTTTTCCTCCCGCATTTATTATAAAATTGAATGCAACAGCGTAATTTTTCGGAAACGATTGTGAAAGAGCCAGTCCGTATGGCATGGGCCGGATCGTCTTGGCGCTGACGTGACGACGGCCCGCGAAGGCCGCCGCAAGCCCGGATGGGAGACCGCTCGCCGACGCAGCAACGGGGCTAACGCCGCGCCCGCCCGCCTTCGGCCGACCAGCAGCAGACTCGGGCGCATGAGACATCTAGACATAAGGATCTCTTTATATCCTCGTTGCGCGTCCGGGATCTGGCGGGTATAGAGCCCCGACGCTGCGGCGGATCATCCGCTGCGCGCGAGGTGGAGCCGCTGTCGCGCTGGCCTGTTGGCCAGCCTCGAATGCGCGGCGATCCGCCGATTTAGACAACGGGAAGGACTGGTTAGGCACATGACCCGAGCCAACGACTACATCGTCAAGGACATCTCGCTCGCCGAGTGGGGTCGCAAGGAGATCGCCATCGCCGAGTCCGAGATGCCCGGCCTGATGGCAACCCGGACCGAATACGGCCCGTCGCAGCCGCTGAAAGGCGCGCGCATCGCCGGCTCTCTCCACATGACCATCCAGACGGCTGTGCTGATCGAGACACTCAAGGCCCTCGGCGCCGACGTCCGCTGGGTATCGTGCAACATCTACTCGACGCAGGACCATGCGGCGGCGGCCATCGCGGCGGCCGGCATCCCGGTCTTCGCCTGGAAGGGCGAGAGCCTGTCCGACTACTGGGACTACACGCTGAAGCTCTTCGAGTGGGGCGACGGCGGCACGCCCAACATGATCCTGGACGACGGCGGCGATGCGACCATGTTCGTGCATCTCGGCCTGCGCGCCGAGCAGGGCGACACGGCGTTCCTCGACAAACCAGGCTCGGAAGAGGAGGAGATCTTCTTCGCGCTCCTGAAGAAGACGTTAAAGGACAAGCCCAAGGGCTGGTTCGCCGGCCTCGCCAAGGCGATCAAGGGCGTCTCCGAGGAGACGACGACCGGCGTTCACCGGCTTTATGAGATGCAGAAGGCCGGAAAGCTGCTGTTCCCGGCCATCAACGTCAACGACAGCGTGACCAAGTCGAAGTTTGACAACCTTTACGGGTGTCGCGAAAGCCTCGTCGACGGCATTCGCCGCGGCACCGACGTGATGATGTCGGGCAAGGTGGCGATGGTGGCGGGCTACGGCGACGTCGGCAAGGGCTCGGCCGCATCGCTGCGCCAAGCCGGCTGCCGCGTGCTCGTCGCCGAGATCGACCCGATCTGCGCCCTCCAGGCCGCCATGGAAGGCTACGAGGTGGTGACCATGGAGGATGCCCTTCCGCGTGCCGACATCTACGTCACGGCCACGGGCAACAAGGACATCATCACCGTCGATCACATGCGCAACATGAAAGACCGCGCGATCGTGTGCAACATCGGCCACTTCGACAACGAGATCCAGGTTGCCGGCCTGAAGAACATGAAGTGGAACAACATCAAGGACCAGGTCGACGAGATCGAGTTCCCGAACGGCAATCGCATCATCCTGCTGTCGCAGGGTCGCCTCGTTAACCTCGGCAATGCGATGGGACACCCCTCGTTCGTGATGAGCGCGTCGTTCACCAACCAGACGCTGGCCCAGATCGAGCTGTTCACCAACCAGGGCAAGTACGAGAAGAAGGTCTACGTGCTCCCGAAGCACCTCGACGAGAAGGTCGCGATGCTGCATCTGGCCAAGGTCGGAGCCAAGCTCACCAAGCTGCGCCCCGATCAGGCCGAGTACATCGGCGTCAAGGCCGAAGGCCCCTTCAAGACCGACCACTATCGCTATTGATGATCGAAAACGCCGCTGCCGCATCGGCAGCGGATGACGGCACTCCCTCTTGAGCCTCGCTCGGACGCATCCAAAACGGTGCGGCGAGCGGGGCTCTCGTCGTTCGGGAGCGCGCAAACACGCCCTCTCTGCGCCGACGACGCCAACCGGCAAGCCACAGCGGCGAAGAAGAAGCATGCCTGGCCATCAGCGACTCTAGTCAGCGGACGTCAGGAAACGCATAATCACTAATGATTCGTTAACTCTCGCCGGTCTGCCGCCGGTTCTGTGCCGCGTCCCGAGCCTCTCAAGCTGGCTTTCCTGTTCCCGGAGCGCGATGCAGTCCGCAGCCAATGCACAAAATCAGGGCGTCAACGCGCGCGCGGAGCTCATGCTGCTGCTCGTGGCAAGCATTGCGTGCGCCATTGTCTTGACGGCGGCTATCGCCGACCGCAGCGCGCAGGGCGTCGGCAGTTTGAGGCTGGCGCACGTGCTGGCGCTTGCGGTCACGAGCGGAGCCATGGCGGTGGCCCTGGCGCTGCTCTGGCGATCGACGCGCGCGGCCCGTCGCATGGGGCACCGCCGCGAGGACGAGACGGCGGAACTCCGTCGCAATCTCGCATCCGCCGAGGCGATCCTCAAAGCCGAGCCGCAAGTGCTGATTTTCTGGCAGCACGGCCAAAGCGTGCGGATCTCGGTCAACACGCTGACGACCGTGCCCGGCCTCCCGGACGACCCGCAGCAGCTCTTGCGTTTCGGTCAATGGCTCGAGCCGCAGGGGGCCCACGACCTCAAGTCCGGTCTCGATACACTGTTCGCGATGGGTAGACCGTTCAACCTGCTGTTGCGGACGTCGGCGGGCGGACACGTCGAGGCCGACGGCAGGGTGGCGGGCGGGCGGGCCATTCTCAGGCTCCGCGACGTGGCCGGGTCCCGGCGCGATCTGGCGCGCATCATGGACCAGCACCGCCAGCTGGCCCGCGACATCTCCCTGTCGCGAGCGCTTCTCAATGCTCTGCCGATGCCGGTGTGGCTGCGCGGAGCCGATGGGAAGATCGCCTGGGTGAACAAGGCCTACGTCAAAGCCGTCGAGGCGACAGACGAGGCCGAGGTGCGCGAGCGCCAGATCGAGCTGCTGGAAGCCCGGCAGCGGGAAGAACTCAAGGGCACCGTCAGCGGTGGCAGTGCCTTCGAGAAGCGGCTCGCACTCAACATCGCCGGGGAGCGGCGATCGCACGATGTCGTGGCGCTTCCGCTCGGCGAGGCCTTGGCTGCGGCCGCAATGGACGTGACGGCCGCGGAAAGCGCGCGCGGCGAGTTGGATCGCCAGATCGTCGCGTACGATCGCACGCTCGATCGCGTGGCGACGGCGGTTGCCATTTTTGGGCCGGACCAGCGACTGACCTTCGCCAACTCGGCCTATCAGCAGCTTTGGGGGCTCGACCCCGAGTGGCTCGCAACAGCCCCCACGGACGCCGAGATCCTCGATCGGCTGCGGGAGGCCAGCAAGTTGCCCGAAGTGGTGAGCCGTCCCGAGCCGAGCCCGGATGGCTCCGGCGATACGGCCGCGCCGGAGGCGGTCAACTACCGGACGTGGAAGGTCCGCGTGCTGGCGTCGGCACGCGGCGAGACCACGCAGGAGGAGGGCTGGTACCTGCCTGACGGGCGCACCCTTCACGTCACGATCGAGCCGCGGGCCGGCGGTGGAGCCACGCAGTTCTTCGATGACGTCACCGAGCGGATCGGCCTCGAGAGCCGCTACAACGCCCTCATCGACGTTCAGCGCGAGACGCTCGACCACCTGAAAGAGGGCATCGCGGTGTTCGGCACCGACGGTCGTCTCAAACTGTCGAACCACGCCTTCGAGCGGATCTGGAAGCTGTCTCCCCGCATGTTGGGCCAAGGCCCGCACATCGAGGAAATCGCCCGGCAGTGCCAGGTCCTCGTCGGGGATACGGCCGCCTGGAGCACGATCGCGAACGTCGCAACGGGCATCTCCGATATCCGCCAGTCGTCCGAGGGACAGATCGCTCGTGCCGACCAGAGCGTGATCGACTATGCGGCACTGCCGCTGCCGGACGGTGGGATACTGGTCTCGTTCGCCGACGTGACGGTATCCAAGCGGTACGAGCGCGCGCTGCTCGAGCGCAACGAAGCGCTGGTCGCGGCCGATCGCCTCAAAAGCCAGTTCATCAGCCACGTTTCCTACGAGCTGAGGACACCACTGACCAACATCATCGGCTTCTCCGAGCTTCTGGAGAGCCCGCGCACGGGCCCTCTCAACGACAAGCAGCGCGAGTACCTGACCGACGTCGGCGCCTCTTCGCGCCAGTTGCTGTCGATCATCGACGACATCCTCGATCTTGCCAATATCGACGCTGGCGCACTCGAGCTGAAGGTGGCACCGGTCGAGGTGCGACCGATCATCGACGGTGCCGTCCTCGCCGTTCGCGATCGGGCGTCGCGAGCCCGCATCAAGCTCGAGGTCACGATTGCGCCCGATGTCGAGGCCATCCTCGGCGACGAAGGTCGCGTCAGGCAGATCTTCTATAATATCCTGTCGAACGCCATCGGCTTCTCGCCGCCGGGCGGCACGGTGAAGGTCTCGTCGGAGCGTCAGCAAGGCATGATTGCGTTCAAAGTCAGAGACGAAGGCGTCGGTATTCCCAAGAGCCAACAACGCGCCGTGCTCGAGCGATTCGTGTCACGCAGTCAGGGCTCGAAGCACCGTGGCGTCGGCCTCGGCCTGCCGGTCGCCAAGAGCCTCGTCGAGCTGCACGGCGGGCGTCTGCAGCTCGAGTCCGAGCCCGGCATCGGCACCACAGTCACCGTGATGCTGCCGGAGCCACCGGCCGCAGCCGCGCCGCCACTTATCGAAGCCCGGAAGGCGACGGCATGACCCGCGCCTGGCATCTGGCCGGGCTCGATACGGCAGATGTCGAGCGCCTCGCCGAGCTGGTGGCCCTCAAGCTCAAGGCAGGAGACGCGGTTCTGCTGCGGGGCGATCTCGGGGCCGGCAAGACGACGCTGGCCCGAGCGCTGATCCGAGCCCTCCTCGCGGATGCCGACGCCGAGGTGCCGAGCCCCACATTTCCAATCGTGCAGCCCTACGTCACCCCACGCCTTGCTGTGGGGCACTTCGATCTTTATCGGATCGCGGACCCTGGCGACCTGGTCGAAGTCGGCTTCGAGGAAGCACTCGCCGGAGGCGCTGCCATCGTCGAATGGCCGGATCGCGCCGAGGACGACATGCCGGCCGACCGTCTCGAAATCGCGATCGACGCGGGCCCGGCCCCGAGCTTGCGTAACCTGGTGCTCACAGGTCTCGGCAGCTGGGCGCCGAGGCTCGAGCGCATCAGGCTCATCCACGGCTTTCTGTCCCGCGCCCTGCCGCAAGGCACAAGGCTTGAGCGGATCTCGTATCTCCAGGGCGATGCCTCGGCGCGGTCCTACGCGCGCGTTTGCGCGAGCGGCACGAGCCTCGTTCTTATGGATGCGCCGCGGATGCCCGACGGACCGCCGGTCCTGAATGGGCTCCCCTACAGCCGAATCGCACATCTCGCCGAGGATGTGGGTCCGTTCGTGGCCATCGGCCAGGCCCTCGCGGCGGCCGGTGTTTCGGCACCTGCCATTCACGCAGCCGATCTGGAGCAGGGGCTGCTGCTGCTGGAGGACCTGGGCGATCTGACTTTCGGTCGCGCACTCGAGGTCGGCGTGCCGCAAGGTCGGCTCTGGGGGGCCGCCGTGGACCTGCTGCTCAGGCTGCGCCGCACGCCGCTCCCGGACGTGCTGCCGTTGCCCGGTGGCGCGGTCTATCGTCTTCCCCGTTTCGACGGTACGGCGCTCGGCATCGAGATCGATCTCATCCTCGATTGGTACTGGCCCGAGGTGAAGGGTGGACCCGCACCGGACGCGATCCGGCAGGAGCTGCGTGCCTTATGGGCGCCGGTGCTCGACCGTCTGCTCGCCGAGCCGCCGGGGCTTTTCCTGCGCGACTTCCACTCGCCGAACCTGTTCTGGCTGCCCGAACGGCCGCCTGGCGCGCAGGTCGGCGTTATCGACTTCCAGGACGCGCTGGCCGAGCCCTGGGCGCTGGATCTGGTCTCCCTGCTGCAGGACGCACGGATCGACGTGCCGGTCGAGATCGAGACTGCGGAGCGTGAGCGCTATCTGCGCGAGGTGGCCCGCCTCGAGCCCGGTTTCGACCGCGAGCGCTTTCTCGCGACCTACGCGGCATTCGGCGCCCAGCGCAACACGCGTCTGATCGGACTGTGGGTTCGCCTCCTGCGCCGCGATGGCAAGCCGGGCTACCTGAGGCACATGAGCCGCACTTGGGATTATCTGGGACGCAATCTCGCCCACCCCGACTTGGCAGCCCTCAAGGCATGGTATGAGGTCCACTTTTCCGAGACGCTTCGTCAAACGACCATTCGCATCTGAAGACGAACGGGGCACGGCCTCTCTGACGGGATGACAGCGGGACGCGGCAAACATGAGCCTTCGCCTCGACAAGGCCTTCGTGCTGGCGGCCGGCCTCGGCACGCGCATGAAGCCCCTCACAGATCGGCTTCCGAAGCCGATGGTGGCACTCGCGGGCCGGCCGTTGCTGGATCATGTCCTCGAGCGCATCGCCGCGGCCGGCATCGGCGAGGCGGTTGTCAATGTGCATTATCTCGCCGACGCCATCGAGTTGCATCTGCGGCACAGGCGCCACCCGCAGATCGTCATCTCAGACGAACGTGACCGCCTGCTCGATACGGGTGGTGGTGTCGCAAAGGCCATGCCCCTGCTCGGTGCCAAGCCTTTCCTGATCCACAACTCGGACAGCGTGTGGATCGAGGTCGGCGCCTCGAACCTGCGGCACCTCGCCGAAACGATGGACGAGCAACGGATGGACGCCCTTCTGCTGCTCGCTGATCGAGCGACCAGCCTCGGCTATTCCGGCAGGGGCGATTTTCATCTCGAGGCCGATGGCCGGCTGCGGCGTGTCGCCAAAGGCGAGATGGCCGATCTGGTGTTTGCGGGCGTCTCGATCGCAACGGCGCGTCTGATGCGCGACGTGCCGGACGGGCCCTTCTCGCTCAACCGGGTGTGGGATCGTGCAATGGCCGAGGGACGGCTCTTCGGTGTTCGGCTCACCGGCACCTGGATGCACGTCGGCGATCCGGCGGCGCTGGCTGCGGCAGAGGCACTGATCGCGCGCGACGCGGGGGAGACGACGCCATGAGCCAACGCGAGTCTGGCACCCGAGGCAACGTCTTCACGGTTCCGCCTGGCCGGCCATTCCTGGTCGCGCTGGCAGAAGCAATCCTCGCGGGAGACTTGCCGCGGCCGGGTGGAGAGAAGCCTCGGCTCATCGACCTTCCGGCCTGGACCATCCTGATGCCGACCCGGCGCGCGGCCCGCACGCTGCAAGAGGCTTTCCTCGCCGCAGCCGGCGGCGGCGCGATGCTCCTGCCGGCCATCCGACCCATCGCGGAGGGGCAGGAGGACCTGGGCCTCATCGAGAGCGCGAGCGCGGGGGCCACCATCGGAAGCGCCGAGCTATCGCTGCCGCCCGTCATCGGAGCACTGGAGCGAACGCTGCTTTTGACCGAGCTGGTGCGCGCCTGGTCGCGGGCCATGCGCGCGGCTGCAACCGGTAGCGATCCCGATGCCGCCGCCATGGCGCCCGTGGCGGGTGCGGGGGCGACCACGCCGGCCCAGGCGGCGCGGCTTGCGACGGAGCTTGCGCGGCTGATCGATGCCGTCGAGACCGAGAACGTAGCCCTCGACAGGCTGGCCGATCTGGTGCCGGACGACTACTCCGCGCATTGGCAGCAGACGCTCGAGTTTCTCAGGATCGTCACGGAGTTCTGGCCTGAGCATCTCGCCAGCAATAGCCTCATTTCGCCCGCCGACCGCCGAAACCGGCTAATCCTTGCCGAAGCCGGGCGGCTGACCGCTTCCCCACCCGACTTCCCCGTGATCGTCGCGGGCGTCACCGGCTCCGTGCCGGCGACGGCGGAGCTGATGCGTGCCGTGGCCCGCCTCCCCAACGGCGCCATCGTTCTTCCCGGCCTGGACACCGACCTCGACGACGACAGCTTCGGCCGGCTGGCCGAGAAGCACCCGGAGCATCCCCAGCATGGGCTCGCGCGCCTCGTCGCACAGCTCGGCCTGACGCGCGGCGAGGTGGGCGAATTGCCCGGAGCCCGGCTCCCGCCCGATCGCGTCCAGCGCAACAGGCTGATCAGCGAGGCCATGCGGCCCACGGGTTCGATGGTCGGCTGGCGCCGCCTGAAGGACGAAGCGGACATCGAGGCTCTGCGACGGGCGCTCGCCAACGTCGACCTCGTCGAGACCGCGACGGCCGAGGACGAGGCGGAGGTGGTGGCGCTGATCCTTCGCGAGGCGCTCGAGACGCCAGGGCGCACGGCCGCGCTCGTCTCGCCGGACCGGCTGCTGGCGCGCCGTGTGGCGGCGCGGCTCGAGGCGTGGGGCATACGGGTCGACGATTCGGCCGGCCGGCCGTTCGCCAAGACGGTGCCCGGCGCGTTTCTCGACCTCGTCGCCAATGCGCTTCAGTCGGACTTTGCGCCCGCTGCGCTCATGGCCCTGCTGAAGCATCCGCTGACGAGGCTTGGCCTCAGCGCGGGCGATGTCCGGCGCGGGGCGCGCAATCTGGAGGTTGCCGCGCTGAGGACGACTTACCTCGGTCGCGGATTGTGGAGCCTCGAGGAGGCGGTCGAGCGGGCGCGGCTCGATGTCAGTGGAGGTGGGCGGCGGCATCGCTCGGTCACTCGGATGAAGGAAGCCGACTGGAACGCGCTGCGCGATATCGTGAGCCGGCTTGGAGTTGCGATGGCCCCCCTCCTCGCGCTGGAGGATGCCGGCGCGGCGCGCCCGCTGGCCGAGATCGTGCGGGTGCACGTCGGCGTGGCCGAGGCAATCGCCCAGCCGGTGGAGACGGAGGTCGGAGATCGGGAATCCGGCGGCGCGGGTGCCGGCTCGCCGCTCTGGGATCGCGACGAAGGGGCCGCGGCCTCGCTACTCCTCGCGAGACTGATGAATGAAGAGATGAGCCAGCCGTCGCTTCGGATGGCGGACTACCCCGACTTCTTTCGCACGCTCGTCGGGAGTGAGAGCATCCGAACGAGGGTGCCGCGCCACCCTCGACTGTCGATCTGGGGGCCTTACGAGGCGCGCCTCCATCAGCCGGACGTGGTCGTGCTCGGCTCGCTCAACGAGGGCGTCTGGCCGAAGGCCTCGGATCCGGGCCCGTGGCTCAATCGGCAAATGCGGGCGACGCTCGGCTTGCCGAGCCCCGAGGAGGAGACGGGCCGTGCGGCGCACGACGTCGCGACGCTGCTCGGGGCCGAAAAGGTCTACCTGACGCGGGCGAACAAGGTCGGCGGCGTGCCGATGGTTGCCTCGCGCTGGCTGCTGCGCCTGAATGCGCTGCTCGGTGGCCTCGGGCTCGAGGGCGCGCTTGCGCCTTCAACGCCATGGGTCGCCTGGGGCCGCGCCCGCGACCTGCCGGTGCCGACGAAGCCGATCGACCCGCCCGCGCCGACGCCTGCGTTGGCGTTGCGCCCCCGCCGCGCGTCCGTCTCGGATGTCGAGACGTGGCTCGCCAACCCTTACGCCATCTTTGCGCGTCGTATTCTCCAGCTCGAGGCGCTCCCCTCCCTCGGCCAGGAGCCCGGCCCTTCGGAGCGCGGGCAGATCGTGCACGAGGCCCTCGCGCGCTTTACGCGGCGCTATCCCGTCGAGATGCCCGGCAATGTTGTCGGCGACTTCATGGCGATTGCCGACGAGGTGATTGGAGAGCTCGGCCGCGAGCCGCGCGTCAAGGCGTTCTGGCGCCCGCGCCTGCTCCGCTTCGCACACTGGTTTGCGGAGACGGAGCCGGCGCGGCGGACGGAGGGCTCGCGACGGCTGGTCGAGATCGACGGCAAGCTGGGATTCGACGCCCCGGGCGGCCGGTTCGAGCTGACAGCAAGGGCCGACCGCATCGACATCGAGCCCGCGGGTATCGTGATCACGGACTACAAGACCGGAACATTGCCGAAAACCGGCGAGGTCGTGGCCGGCGAGGCGCCGCAACTGCCGCTCGAGGCCGCGATGGCTGCAGCCGGCGTCTTCCCGCAGATCGACGCCGCGATCGTGACCGCACTGCGCTATATCCGCGCCACCGGCGGTGAGCCGCCCGGCGAGGAATGCCGTATCGCGCCGAAGGACAAAACGGTGAGCGAGATCGGCGCCACCGCGTTCGCCGAGTTGCAGAAGCTCGTCGCGCGGTTCGACGACGAGGCGACGCCGTATCGGGCCTTGCGGCGGCGGCGCTTCGACTACAGCTACGACGACTATGCCCACCTCGCCCGCATCGGCGAATGGACCAGCGATACGGGTAGCGGGAGCGGCACATGACAAAACCGCCGCTTCCCCCGCAACTCGCCACCGAGGTGCACATCACGAGCCGCCGGCAGGCGCTGGCCGCCGATCCGAGCGTGTCGGCCTGGGTCTCAGCCAACGCCGGCACCGGCAAGACGCACGTCCTCACGACGCGCGTGTTGCGCCTGCTGGTGGCCGGCACCCCGCCCGAGCGGCTGCTCTGCCTCACGTACACCAAGGCCGCAGCAGCGGAGATGTCTTCGCGGGTGTTCGATCGACTGTCGCGATGGGTGACGGCCGACGACAAGCACCTGCACGACGCGCTCTCCGGCCTTTTGGAGCGCGCTCCCACTGCTGACGAGACGGGCCGGGCGCGCGATCTTTTCACCCGGGCGATCGAGACGCCGGGCGGTCTCAAGGTGCAGACCATCCACGCCTTCTGCGAGCGCCTGCTGCAACGATTTCCGCTCGAGGCCTCAGTGCCGCCGGGCTTCGCCATTCTCGACGATGCGACCAAGGCGTCGCTCATTCGCGCGGCGACGACGCATGTCCTCGAGATCGCAATAGGCGAGCCGACGGGCGCGCTTGGCCAAGCCCTTGCGACAGCCGTGCGCTATGCTGTCGACGACGGCTTCGATCGGATACTCGCCGATGCCATGGCGAAAGCCGACTGGCTGGAGCAGGCCTCCCGCTTCGAGCATGGTGCGTTGCGAGGATACGACGCGATCACGATGCTCTACCGCGGCTCGCTGGGGCTCGATGCCGCCGACTCGGCCGATGCGATCCAAAGCCGATGCGCCAATGTGCTGAAAGCAGCACAGCTCACTCGCACCCGCGACGTTCTGCGAGGCGGAACCCCGTCGGACCAGGATCATGCCGCGACGATTGCCGATGCGATCGCGGCGGGCAGCGACGAGGCTCGGATCAACGCGCTGCAAGGATACCTCCTGACCAGCAAGGGCGAGCCGCGGAGCCGCCTGCTGACGGCGAAGCTCAAGACAGCCAATCCCGACCTCGCCGCGAGCCTGGAATCCGCGCAGACCGAATTCATCGAGCTGAAGCAGAAGCTCGGCTGCCTCGCCGTTGCCGATGCCACCGTGGCGGTGATGCGCCTCGCGGAGGCCGCCATGCAGCGCTATCACGCACTCAAGGCCCAGCGCGCTGCGCTCGATTTCGACGACCTCATTCGCGCCGCCGGATCGCTGCTCGGCGACAACCATGACGCCCAATGGGTGCTCTATAAGCTCGACGGCGGCCTCGACCACATCCTGGTCGACGAGGCGCAAGACACGAGTCCCACCCAATGGCGCGTCGTCGAGGCCCTGGCGCAGGAGTTCCTCTCGGGCGTCGGCGCGCGGCAGCTCGACACCGGCGTGCCGCGCACGGTGTTCGCGGTCGGCGACGAGAAGCAATCGATCTACGGTTTCCAGGGCGCCGCGCCGAAGATGTTCGCGGAAAAAGGCCAGCTATTCGAGACCATGGCACACGCCGCCGGCCTCCAGTTCGAGCGCGTGCCACTGACGCTTTCGTTCCGAACCGTGGCACCGGTGCTCGAGGCCGTCGATCGCGTGTTTGCCGACGCCGGCCGGGCGGCTGGTCTTACATCGTCGGGAGACGTGCCTCAGCACACCGCGCATCGATTCGGCATGGCGGGGCTCGTGGAGCTTTGGGAGACGGAGAAACCCGACGACACCGAGCCTGCTCCAGCCTGGCAGCCTTTGGAGGAGGTGGCGCAGTCCGCGCCTGCGATACGGCTGGCAGAGCGGATTGCCGACACGATCGCCGGATGGGTGGACAGCGGCGAGATGCTGCCCTCCGAGGGGCGCCCTGTCGGCTACGGCGACATTCTGATCCTGGTTCGCCGCAGGCGTCCGTTTGCCGATCTGATGGTGTCGACCCTGAAAAAGCGGGGCGTGCCTGTGGCCGGTGCCGACCGGTTGCGGCTCGCCGATCAGCTGGCCGTGCTCGATCTAATGGCGCTCGCCGATGTCTTGCTCCTGCCCGAGGACGATCTGGCACTTGCCTCGGTGCTGAAAAGCCCCCTCTTCGGCCTCGACGATAACGATCTCCTTCGCCTCGCCCCGAAGCGGCGAGGCTCGCTGTGGTCGGCATTGCTGGCGGCGGCCAAGACGGATGTTCACTTCGCACCCGCCGCCGACCAGCTCAAACGCTGGCGGTCGCGCGCCGACGTGGTGCCGCCCTACGAGTTCCTGGTCGAGGTGCTGGTGCACGACGGCATGCGCGCCAAACTGCTCGGCCGTCTTGGGCCGGAGGCAGCCGACTCGCTCGACGAGCTCGTCTCGCTGGCACTCGCCTATGACGAGCAGGCGCCCCCCTCGCTGCAAGGCTTCATGGATTGGCTGCGAGCCTCCGACCGCGACATCAAGCGCGACATGGAGCACGGGCGCGGCGAGGTCCGCGTCATGACCGTGCACGGCTCGAAAGGTCTCGAGGCACCCGTCGTGATCCTGCCCGACACCTGCGCGGGGGTTAATGCCGGACGGCCTGGTGGCCTCGTCACCTTTCCCGACATGCGCCTCCCCATGGGCCTGAGCGCGCAGCCGTTCCTGTGGCCGGTCAAGGGTACCTCCAGCGTTGAGGCCGTAACCAAGGCACGTCAGGCCGCCAGGCAGAGAGAGACCGAGGAGCACAACCGCCTGCTCTACGTGGCCCTGACGCGGGCGCGGGATAGGCTCTACGTGTGCGGCTTCGAGGGGGGACGTGGTCGCGACGCCGGTTGCTGGTACGACGCCATCGGCGCGGGCCTTGCCGGCGCCCTCGTCCAGACAACCGACGCGTCGGGTCACACCGTCCGCCGGCTGGAGGCGGCACAAACGCGCGAGCCGGAGGCAGCCAAGACCAAGGCGCACGCCATCGTGGATGCAATCGCGCCGCCGGAGTGGGCGCGCACCAAGGCGCCCCGTGAGCCGGGAATTGCCGTGCCGCTTGCGCCGTCACGGCTGGCTCCGCTCGAGTCCGACAGCGAGGGCGATCCGGTCGAGTTGCCACGCGCGCCGCGCCCTGCCGACGAGCCTGCGGCACCCTCGCCGACCGTCCTTGCCGACGCCAACCGTTTCCTGCGTGGCACTCTCACGCACGCGCTCCTGCAGCATTTGCCAGGGATCGCACCCGAGCAGCGCGAGGCAGCCGCCACGGCGTTCGTGG
>LNFM01006000.1_pt1 | contig 33019 bp, 31 predicted proteins | sample 596031 | NCBI WGS metagenome assembly LNFM01 (sample SAMN04254537, study PRJNA301005) | activated carbon metagenome | isolation source: dual media filters at the Ann Arbor, Michigan drinking water treatment plant | place: USA: Ann Arbor | reverse complement strand
GCCTTCAGCGTCGGTGCATCGGCACGGTTCTCGAGGATGAACTCCTTGGCGAACTGGCCGGTCTGGATCTCGGTCAGGATCTTCTTCATCTCGACCTTGGTCTGCTCGGTGATGATGCGCGGGCCGCGGGTGAAGTCACCGTACTCGGCGGTGTTCGAGATCGAGTAGCGCATGTTCGCGATGCCGCCTTCGTACATCAGGTCGACGATCAGCTTGAGCTCGTGCAGGCACTCGAAGTAGGCCATCTCGGGCGCATAGCCCGCCTCGACCAGCGTCTCGTAGCCGGCCTGGACCAAGGCGGTCGCGCCGCCGCAGAGCACGGCCTGCTCGCCGAACAGGTCGGTCTCGGTCTCTTCCTTGAACGTGGTCTCGATCACGCCTGCACGGGCCGCGCCGATGGCCGCCGCATACGACAGCGCGACGTCGCGCGCCTTGCCGCTGGAATCCTGGGCGATCGCGATCAGCGAAGGCACGCCGCCGCCCTGGGTGTAGGTCGAACGCACCAAGTGGCCGGGGCCCTTCGGCGCGATCATGATCACGTCGATCTCCGCCTTCGGCAGGATCTGCTGGAAATGCACGTTGAAGCCGTGGGCGAAGGCCAGCGTCGCGCCCTTCTTGATGTTCGGCTCGACCGATTCCTTGTAGACCTGTGCCTGGTGCTCGTCGGGCAGCAGCATCATCACGAGGTCGGCACCCTTGACCGCGTCATCGACTTCCTTGACGGTGAGGCCGGCGGCCTTCGCCTTCTCCCAGGACGAACCGCCCTTGCGCAGGCCGACGGTGACCTTCACGCCGGAATCCTTCAGGTTGTTCGCGTGGGCATGGCCCTGCGATCCGTAGCCGAGGATGGTGACGTTGCGGCCCTTGATCAGGGACAGGTCTGCGTCCTTGTCGTAAAAGATGTTCATGCCCAGTCTCCGCGATGCGTTGTGTGTGTGTGAATCGAGTAAGTGCACCGGGCGCTGCGCGCCCGGCATCGGAACCGGTGTACCCCGGGCACCGGCCGGCCCTGTGGTCAGACCTTGAGTACCCGCTCTCCCCGGCCGATGCCCGAGGCGCCGGTGCGGACGGTTTCCAGGATCAGCCCGGGTTCGACCGCCTGCAGGAAGGCGTCGAGCTTGGACCCCTCCCCCGTCAGTTCGATCGTGTAGGACTTGTCGGTCACGTCGATGATGCGGCCACGGAAGATCTCCGCCATCCGCTTCATCTCCTCGCGGTCCTTGCCGGCGGCGCGCACCTTGACGAGCATCAGCTCGCGCTCGATATGCGCGCCGTCCGAAAGATCGACCACCTTCACCACTTCGATCAGCTTGTTCAGCTGCTTGGTGATCTGCTCGACGACCTCTTCCGAGCCGGTGGTGACGATGGTCATCCGGGACAGCGTGGCGTCTTCGGTGGGTGCCACCGTCAACGACTCGATGTTGTAGCCACGGGCCGAAAACAGGCCCGATACCCGCGACAGCGCGCCAGGTTCGTTCTCGAGCAGGATGGAAATGATATGGCGCATCGGGTATCGGTCAGTACGTATGGATTCGGGCGGGAGACTGCGCCGGCTGCGCGGAAGGACCGGCAGCCTCGCGGGGCGGTTGTTGCACCGGCACCCCGGACGCGCCGGGCGGCACCAGGGTGCGCGGGAGGCCGCGCACGGCCCTCCCGGGGCGGTGGGTCAGACCAGGATCATCTCCGACAGGCCCTTGCCGCCGGGCACCATCGGGAACACGTTTTCGGTCTGGTCGGTGATGAAGTCCATGAACACCAGCCGGTCCTTCATCGAGAACGCCTCGCGCATCGCGCCATCGACGTCGGACGGCTTGTCGATGCGCATGCCGACATGGCCGTACGACTCGGCGAGCCTGACGAAATCGGGCAGCGCATCCATGTAGGACTCTGCATGCCGGTTGCCGTGGAAGAACTCCTGCCACTGGCGCACCATGCCCATGTAGCGGTTGTTCAGCATCACGACCTTGATCGGCAGCCGGTACTGCGTGCAGGTCGACAGCTCCTGGATGCACATCTGGATGCTGGCTTCGCCGGTGACGCAGGCGACCTGTGCATCGCGGTGCGCCAGCTGGACGCCCATCGCAGAGGGCAGGCCGAAGCCCATCGTGCCCAGGCCGCCGGAATTGATCCAGCGGCGCGGCTGGTCGAACTTGTAGAACTGCGCGGCCCACATCTGGTGCTGGCCGACGTCGGAGGTGACGAAGGCGTTGCCTTCGGTGGCCCTGTACAGCGATTCGATCACCGACTGCGGCTTGATGATCGCGCTCGCCTTGTCGTACTTGAGGCAGTCACGGCTGCGCCACTCCTCGATCTGCTTCCACCAGGCCGACAGCGCGGCCGCGTCGGGCCGCTCCTGCGACGAGGCGAGCTGCGCCAGCATGTCGGTCAGCACGTCCTTGACGTTGCCGACGATCGGCACGTCGACCTTCACGCGCTTCGAGATGGACGACGGATCGATGTCGATATGGACGATCCGGCGCTCTTCCTGGTGGAAGTGCTTCGGGTTGCCGATCACGCGGTCATCGAAACGGGCGCCGACCGCGAGCAGCACGTCGCAGTGCTGCATCGCCATGTTCGCTTCATAGGTGCCGTGCATGCCGAGCATGCCGACGAACTGCGGGTCGGTGGCCGGGAAGCCCCCCAGGCCCATCAGCGTGTTGGTGCAAGGGAAACCGAGCGCACGCACCAGCTTCGCCAGGTCGGCCGACGCTTCACCGAGGATCACGCCGCCGCCGGTGTAGATCATCGGGCGCTTCGCTTCCATCAGCAGCTGCATGGCCTTCTTGATCTGGCCCGAGTGGCCGCGGGTCACCGGGCTGTACGAGCGCATCGGCACGTTCTGCGGATAACTGAACACCGCCTTCTCAGAGGTGATGTCCTTCGGGATGTCGACCAGGACCGGGCCGGGCCGGCCGGTGGTCGCGATCTGGAAGGCCTTCCGGATCGTGGTGGCGATGTCGCGCACGTCCTTCACCAGGAAGTTGTGCTTCACGCACGGACGCGTGATGCCGACGGTGTCGACTTCCTGGAACGCATCCTGGCCGATCGCATGGGTGGGCACCTGCCCGGTGATGATCACCATGGGGATCGAGTCCATGTACGCGGTGGCGATGCCGGTGACCGCGTTGGTGACGCCCGGACCGGACGTGACCAGGGCGACGCCGGGCCGCGTGGTCGACCGAGCGTACCCGTCGGCAGCATGGACGGCTGCCTGCTCGTGCCGGACCAGGATGTGCTTGACCTTGTCCTGCTTGGAAATCTCGTCGTAGATGTAGAGCACGGCCCCGCCGGGGTAGCCGAACACGAACTCGACCTGCTCTTCCTGAAGGCAGCGGATGACGATTTCCGCCCCGGTGAGTTCCATGACGTTCGCAGCGATCCTGTCCATTGGATAACCTTTAGGTACCGAGGGTACTTTTTTGCGGGACCGCGAGCGGTCGGGTTGCGGCACGGGTTGCGACACGGGTCGCAGCAAGGCTCGCAGCACGGCTCGCAACGGCTGCGGGAACGCTCGCCCGGGCCCCTTTTTCGCGATTCGAAACGAACCGGAGAGGCTACCGGCAAGGGGAGATGGGGTCAAGCAACTCTCTCCCGCGCAGCGCGCGTCCATGCCGACGGCGCCTGCGGCGGGGAGCCGGGCGAGCGCTTTGGTACCATTGCGCGCCCCCGGACCTGCAGCGCGCGCAACGGCCGCGTCGGGCGGACTCCCCCCACGAATCCCTCCGCGACCGAGAACGATCCTGGCTTCCGAGAGCGAACTGTCGAAATTCCTGTCAGAAGTCGAGCGCAGGGCCTTCAAGCAGGCGACCTACGCCGTGCGGGACCCGGAAGCCGGGCTGGACATCGTGCAGGATTCGATGATGAAGCTCGCGGAGAAGTACGCTGACAGGCCGGTGGAAGAGCTGCCGATGCTGTTCCAGCGGATTCTCCAGAACACGATCCGCGACTGGTACCGGCGCACCCGGGTCCGGAATACCTGGACCACGCTGTTCTCGTCCTTTTCGCAGGGCAAGGACGACGAGGAAGTCGATCCGCTCGAGACACTCCAGGCCGCAGCCGATCCGAACGGTCAGGGAATCAATCCGTCAGACCGGTTGCAGCGTATTCAAACCCTTGAAACGATTGAAGAAGCGCTGTCGAAGCTGCCGGCGCGTCAACGCGAAGCCTTCCTGCTTCGTTACTGGGAGGAACTGGATGTCGCCGAAACGGCCGAAGCAATGGGCTGTTCGGAAGGCAGTGTAAAGACTCATTGCTCGCGGGCCACCCATGCGCTCGCCGAGCTGCTCAAAGCCAAAGGAATTTCCCTGTGAACGACGCGCAATTCGGCAGGCAGGTTGCAACGCTGCTCGATGAAGGGCTGGCGCGTGTTGACGAGAACGTCCAGACCCGGCTCCAGATCGCGCGGAAGGCGGCCCTGGGCATCGCCTCGCGGCCGCGCCATGCCCGCGCGCTGGCACTCGCCGGCGCCGGGGCGGGCACCTCGGCCGGCGGCGGCCTGCGCGAGTGGTTTGCCGGCCCGCGCCTGTGGCTTGCGCTCGGCATGCTGGCGCTGGCGATTTCCGGCGTCACGCTCACCGAGTTCGGAACCGATGCGGAAGGCGATGCAGCGGCCGCACTCGACCTCGCCATCCTCGCGGATGACCTGCCGGTGACGGCCTACATCGAAAACGGGTTCGACACATGGCTGCAACGTCCAGTCGACCCGCAGCAGTAGCCCCCGCCGACAGGCACAGCCGGAGCCCGGCCCGGGCACGCAGGCGCGCCAGCGCCAGCGGTGCCAGTGGCCGCCTCTGCCTGTCGGCGATGCTCGCGCTGGCGCTCCTGGCAGGCCAGGCGCTCCTGCCGCTGCCGCCAGCGTCCGCCGGGCTGGCCCATGCAGCCAGTGCGACGCCCGCACGGGCACCGACCTGGGCGCAACTGACCCGGCCGCAGAAGGCATTCCTGGCGCCGCTCGAGGAGAACTGGGATTCCCTCGGCGTGCAGACCCGCCGCAAGCTGGTGGGCATCGCGCAGCAGCAGGCCACGATGACGGCCGAGCAGCGTGAACGCGTGAAGTCGCGGCTGTCCGAGTGGTCGCAGCTGTCACCGGAAGATCGCGAGCGGGCGCGCAAGAACTACCAGCAGCTCAGCAAGCTGCCGGCCGAGCAGCGCCAGGATCTCGCCCGCCGCTGGCAGGAAGCGAGGCAGCTGGCGGTTCCCGCCCCGGCGGCGGCCGACGGCGGCAGCACGGCCCCGAATCCCGCTGCCCCGCAGTAGCGCGGTCCCGAAGGTGTCGGCCCCAGCCCCGTCCGCAACGCTCCTGCGCCGCCTGAGCTGCCTCGTCTACGAAGGCCTGATCGTGCTGGCGCTGCTGCTGCTGGCCGGCCTGGCCTTCCTGCTGCCGCTCAAGCTCGCGACCGGCAGCTTCGCCGCCGAAGGCTGGGCGCTCTGGCTGTTACGCGCGTGGATCCTGCTCGTGCTGGGCGCCTATTTCAGCTGGTTCTGGACCCGCGGTGGCCAGACGCTGCCGATGCGCACCTGGCGCCTGCGCCTGGTCGGTCCCGACGACGCAGCGGTCGACCACCGGCGGGCGCTGCGCCGTTACCTGCTCGCCTGGCCGAGCGTGCTCGCCGCCGGCATCGGCCTGGCCTGGGCGCTGGTCGACCGTGACCGGCAGTTCCTGCACGACCGCCTGGCAGGCACGCGCCTGGTGCACGTCGAGTCCTGATCCGCGGCTGTCCGCGCGGGCCTGCGCGCCCCGACGCGTCCGCTCAGCGTCTTTCGAAGTACGCGACGAGTCCCAGCGCGACCGCCAGGAAGGACACGGGCGCCAGCAGCGCCGCGAGCGGCGGCGGCCAGTCGTAGAGCCAGCCGGCGTGCGAGGCAAGCGTGTTCAGGAAGAAGAACGCCAGCCCCAGCATGATGCCGGCGAATATGCGCGGGCCTGCGCTGGCCCGCCGCGCCTGCTGCGCGAACGGGAGCGCCAGGACCAGCATCACGACGATGCCCAGCGGATACGCCGCCTTGCGCCAGAGCGCGATCTCGTAGCGGCTGGCCGCCTGCTGGCTGCCGCGCAGGTGAAGTACGTACTGCCACAGGCTGACCGCCGACATCTCGTCGGGCTTGACCAGCAGGACCGTCAACAGCGATGGCGTCAGCACTGAAGTCCATTCGCGCGCGGCCGCGCGCTCGACGATCGCCCGATCGCCTTCGAACCGTGTTTCGTTCACGTCGTCCATCTGCCAGCGGTTGTCGCCGAGGTAGCGTCCTTCCCGCGCGAACCAGACGCGCGTCAGGCGCCAGGCGGCATCGAATTCGTAGACGCGAAGGCCGATCAGCCGCGGCTCGGGCGTCACCTGCGACACGTTGATGAAACTGTTGCCGTCCTTCACCCACAGGCCGGACCGGAACTCCTGGGCCACCACCGCCGACTTCGCCTGCAGCCGAAGCGCCTGGGCGGCCCGCTCCGAGACGGGAGCCAGCGCCTCGCCGACCAGCACGCCGATCAGCGCGAGGGTCACGCCGGCGCGCACGAGGACGAGGGCCATGCGCCAGGCGGAGACCCCCGAAGCCCGGATCACGGTGTACTCGGATTGCTGGGCCATCTGCGTCAGCGCGAACGTGGTGCCGATGAGCGCCGCCACGGGCAGCACTTCGTACAGGTGGCCCGGGACGTTCAGCACGACGAAGAGGAACATGTCGCGCAGCCGATAGGCCCCCTCTCCCATCTCGTCGAGTTCGCCGATCAGGTCGAACAGGGCGAACAGCGCGAGCAGCGCAACCACCACCAGCGCGGTCGTGGTGTAGACCTCGCGCCGGAGGTAACGGCTGATGACGACCAAGGCCCGCGCGCCTCAGCCGGACGGGCCGGACGACGAACGGCCGCCCCCCGGCCAGCGCAGCCGCGGCCAGGACAGCGCGAACGCATGCCGGGAGAACATCGCCAGCGCCACCGCCAGCATCACCGCATGCACGACCCAGAAGCCGATCGCAGGCGCCAGGCGGCCCTGCGCGATCCACGCCTGCACGATCGACAGCAGGTTGCTGTAGAGCATGTAGAGCATGATCGCGAACACGTAGTTGAGCGACCGGCCGACCCGCGGATTGACATGGGACAGGGGTATCGCAGCCAGCGCGAGGATCACGGCCATGATGGGCAGGCCGCAGCGCCAGGTGAACTCGGCGATGTGCGCAGGGATCGGGTTGGCCAGCAGTTCGAGGGTCGGGATGCCCTTGACGGGCCGGTTCCCGCTGCGCGATTCAGCGGTCTCGATGCGGACCGCGTAGCGCTCGAACACGGTGGTGCGGAACTCCGCCGAGCCGGGTTCGCCTTCATAGCGGCGCCCCTGCTCCAGCACCAGGAAACGGTCGCCGTTCTCGCGCGTCTCGAGGAATCCCCGGCGCGCGACCATGCTTCCGACCTTCTGGTTCTGCACCGAATGGACGAACACGTTGCCGACCGTGTTGTCCTCGCGCGATACCGACTCGACGAAATAGACCCGGTCGCCCCCGCGCGACTCGCGGAACACCCCGGCCGAGACGCTCGCCGACTCGTCGCGCGATTCGAGCTGGCGCCGGAACTCGTCGCTCTTCTGGTTCGCCCAGGGCGACAAGCCCAGGCTGAGGGCACCGATGACCAGCGACAGCGGCAGCGCGAACGCCAGCACCGGCCCGATCCAGGCCGTGGGCGACACGCCGCTTGCCGACCACACGACCATCTCGGAGTCCCGGTGCATGCGCGACAGGCAGCTCAGCACCGTGATGAACAGCGTGAGCGACAGGACGATCGGCAGGTAATTGAAGGCGGTGAAACCGAGGATCGCGGCGACCCCGTCCGCGGCGAACTTGCCCCCGGCCGCCATCCCGAGCAGGCGGATGAACTGGGTGGTGACCATGATCGCGAGCAGCACCGCACACACCGCGGAGGCGGTGAGGAAAAATTCGCGCAACTGCGATCGGTAGAAGATCACCTGGCGGGCAACCTCGGCAGCGGGAACCTCTGCATCGGCTGCGTCACCAGCAGCAGCAGCGGCAGGCTGCGCAGGGACCGGCCCTGCGGAAACCGGTTCCGCTGCCACAGGCAGGACGCCCGCGCGGTCGGGCGGGAGAAGAACGGGGCGGTGGCGGCAACAGCCCGATCGTTTTGACTTGGGAGAGACCGCACGCCGATAATGGGCCGCAACATGGCTGCGGCCAGAACAGTTACCTGAGCGAGGGACATCAGATGGAATTTAGCATAAAGACCGGCAGCCCCGAGAAGCTGAAGAGCGCGTGCGCCGTGGTCGGCGTGTTCCAGGCGCGCGAGCTGTCCGCTTCCGCGCTGGCGATCGACAAGGCGACCCGCGGCTCGCTCTCCGCGATCGTCAAGCAGGGCGATTTCGACGGCAAGGCCGGCACCACCCTGCTCGTGCCGCGGGTCGACGGCAAGGTGTTCGAGCGCATCCTGCTGGTCGGGCTGGGTCCGGTCAGCGAATTCAGGGAAAAGGGCTATCGCGAAGCCGTCCGCGCCGCGGTATCCGCGCTGCGCCAGACCGGCGCCCGGGATGCACTGCTCTGCCTGACCGAAGTGCCGGTGCCCGGCCGCAGCCAGGCCTGGGCGATCACCCAGGCGGTGGTGATCGCGACGGAGACCCTGTACCGGTTCGACCAGATGAAGAGCCAGCCCGAGCGCAATGCGCCGGCACTGCGCTCGATCTCGCTGAAGGTGAACGCGCGCAACAACGTCGATGCCGAGGCGGCGCTGGCCCAGGGCGTCGCCACCGCCCAGGGCATGAACTTCGCCAAGGACCTCGCCAACCTGCCGCCCAACATCTGCCACCCGACCTACCTCGCCGCGCAGGCCGGCACGCTGGCGAAGTCGCACAAGCTCAAGCTGGAGGTCCTCGACGAGAAGGACATGCAGCGCCTGGGCATGGGCGCGCTGCTCGCCGTGGCCCGCGGCAGCCGGCAGCCGCCGCGGCTGATCTCGCTCACCTGGCAGGGGGGCGACCGCAAGTCTGCACCGGTGGTCCTCATCGGCAAGGGCATCACGTTCGACACCGGCGGCATCTCGCTGAAGTCAGCCCCCGAGATGGACGAGATGAAGTTCGACATGGCCGGGGGCGCCAGCGTCCTGGGCACGATGAAGGCCGTCGCGATGCTCAAGCTGCCGATCAACGTGATCGGGATCGTCGCGGCCGCCGAGAACATGCCCGGCGGCAATGCGACCCGCCCGGGCGACATCGTCACGACCCTGTCCGGCCAGACCGTGGAGATCCTCAACACCGATGCCGAGGGCCGGCTGGTGCTGTGCGATGCGATGACCTGGTGCGAACGCCACCAGCCCGCACTGGTGATCGACGTCGCGACGCTCACCGGCGCCTGCGTGATCGCGCTCGGCCATGTCGCCTCCGGCCTGTACGCGAACAACGAGACGCTCGCACGCGAGGTCCAGCAGGCGGGCGACGCGGCCTGGGACCGTGTCTGGCAGATGCCGCTGTGGGAGGACTACCAGGAGCAGCTGAAGAGCAACTTCGCCGACTTCGCGAACATCGGCGGCAGGCCGGCGGGCAGCGTCACCGCGGCCTGCTATCTCGCCCGCTTCGCGCGCAAGTTCGCCTGGGCCCACCTGGACATCGCCGGGACCGCCTGGAAGTCCGGTCGCGACAAGGGTGCGACCGGGCGACCGGTACCGCTGCTCACCGAGTTCCTGGTGGCACGCGCACGCTCGGCGCGCACCTGAGCCGCGGCAGCGTCGGCGACCGCGCACGGCGACGGCAGGCACGATGACCCGGGTCGATTTCTACATCAACGTCGAGGCGCGCGAACGCACCGCCTGCAAGATCGCCGCGAAGGCGATCGAGCGCGGCGCGCGCCTGTTCGTGCTGACTGCGGACGAGGCGCAGTCCGAGCGCGTCGACCGGCTGATGTGGACGTTCGCCCAGCTCAGCTTCCTGCCGCATGTGCGGGCGGCGCATCCGCTTGCGGCACGGACGCCGGTGATCGTCGACCACGTGGCCGATCCGCTGCCGCACGACCAGGTCCTGCTCAACCTGACCGATGAAACCCCGGCCGTGTTCAGCCGATTCGAACGCCTGGTCGAGATCGTGTCGCTCGACCCGGACGACCGCCAGCGTGCGCGCACGCGCTGGCGGTTCTATTCCGAGCGTGGGTATGCGCTCGCATCGCACGACCTTGCAGGCCAGGGCAAGGGCACGGCCACCGCTGCTGCCGGCGCGTCCGGACGCTCGGCGGCAGGCGGCTGAGGGCGACGATGGGCGAGGCACCGTTCACTCCCCCGGGCGGCGCTCCGCCCGACGGCGGGAGCGCCTCCGGCAGCGGCACCGACGGTGCCCCGCAGGAAGTGCTCGACAAGCTGGAGGCCCTGCTGGGCCGCCTGCGCGGTCCCGATTCGCCGGCCGAACATGCGCGCGCGCATCCGGAGATTCCCACGCTCGACCAGCCGGTGACCTGGACGTCTCCGGAAGCGAGTCCCGAGGCAGTGCCGGCCGCGCGGCAGATACCCACGCTGACCGAGGCGGTGGAACTCCAGGCCGCCCGGGAAACGCGGGCTGCACCCACAGGCGGGCCATTGCCCGAACAGGCATCGCTCGCCGCGCCGGAGCCGGAGGCGATGCCGGAGCCGGAGGCGGGGCACGCACCGGAGGCGGATTCGGTGCCCGAGGCCGAAGCCGCGCGCGAACCGTCGCCGCCCCCCCTGTCGCCATCGGCTCCCCCGCCGGACCCGACGACCCGCCAGGAACTGCGCGAGCGGGTGGAATCGATGCTGGACCCTGCCCTGGAAGACCGCCTGTGCGAACGGGCATTGGCAGACCTCGACCGCACGCTGATCGACGTGGAGCGCGGGTTCCGGGATGAGCTCGCCACCTGGCGCGCCGACCAGGAGGCGGAGATCCGCGACCGGGTCCGCGGCGAGATCGAGCGTGCCGTCGACGAAGTCGTCGCCGCGCTGGCGCGCGAGCGTGGCAACGGGCATCGCTGACCGCCCGCAGCGGCGGCGATGGCACGCCCTGCCCCTGCCCCTATAATCGCCGGCCTACATCACTCGCCTGCACGCACGCACGATCCATGGAACTTCCGAAGAGCTTCGAACCCGGCAGCATCGAATCGTTCTGGGGCCCGGAATGGGAACGGCGCGGCTACTTCGCCGCCGGCAGCGAGCCGGGCAAGCCCGCGTTCGCGATCCAGCTTCCGCCGCCGAACGTCACCGGCATCCTGCACATGGGCCATGCGTTCAACCAGACGATCATGGACGCGCTGACCCGCTACCACCGGATGCGCGGCTTCAACACGCTCTGGCTGCCGGGCACCGACCATGCCGGCATCGCCACCCAGATCGTCGTCGAGCGGCAGCTCGAGGCGAAGGGCCAGTCGCGCCATGCCCTCGGCCGCGAGAAGTTCATCGACCAGGTGTGGGACTGGAAGCGCTTCTCCGGCGACACCATCATCAACCAGATGAAGCGCCTGGGCGCCTCGGCCGACTTCGAGCGCGAGTACTTCACGATGGACGAGTCGCTGTCCACGGTGGTGGTCGACACGTTCGTGCGGCTGTACGAGCAGGGCCTGATCTATCGCGGCAAGCGGCTGGTCAACTGGGACCCGAAGCTCGGCACGGCGGTGTCCGACCTCGAAGTCGAGAGCGAGGAGGAGGACGGCAAGCTCTGGGAAATCCGCTATCCGCTCGCCGGCGGGAACCCGGGCGAAGGCCTGGTGGTCGCCACCACCCGGCCCGAGACGATGCTCGGCGACGTCGCGGTCGCAGTGCACCCGGACGACGAACGCTACCGCGCGCTGGTCGGGCGCAGCCTGGTGCTGCCGCTCACCGGCCGCGAGATCCCGGTGATCGCCGATGCCTATGTCGACCCGGCGTTCGGCACCGGCTGCGTGAAGATCACGCCGGCGCACGACTTCAACGACTTCCAGGTCGGCGAGCGCCACGGGCTGGCGCCGATCGGCATCCTCACCCTCGATGCGAAGGTGAACGACAACGCACCGCAGAAGTACCGCGGCCTGGATCGTTACGTCGCCCGCAAGGCAGTGCTGGCCGACCTGCGCGAGGCCGGCCTGCTGCGCACAAGATGATGGTGCCGCGCTGCGCGCGCACCGGCGAGGTGGTCGAGCCGATGCTCACCGACCAGTGGTTCGTCGCGATGGGCAAGCCTGCCCCGGAGGGAACGCTGCATCCCGGCCGCTCGATCAGCGCGGTCGCGCGCGACGCGGTGCGCGATGGCCAGGTCCGGTTCTTCCCCGAGAACTGGACCAGCACCTACAACCAGTGGCTGGACAACATCCAGGACTGGTGCATCTCGCGCCAGCTCTGGTGGGGACACCAGATACCCGCCTGGTACGGGCCGGACGGCCATGTATACGTGGCGCGCGACGAGGCCGGTGCGCTTGCACAGGCCCGCGCGCGCGGCAGCGACGGGCCGCTGGCGCGCGACCCCGACGTGCTCGACACCTGGTACTCGTCGGCGCTGGTGTGCTTCTCGACCCTCGGCTGGCCGGCGTCCGCGAAGCCGGGTGCCGCGCCCGCCGAGAAGGCCGCGTACGACCTGTATCTTCCCTCTTCGGTGCTGGTCACCGGCTACGAGATCATCTTCTTCTGGGTGGCGCGCATGGTCATGATGACCCTGCACTTCACCGGACGGACGTCTACATCCACGGCATCGTGCGCGATGCCGAAGGCAAGAAGATGTCGAAGTCGGAAGGCAACACGATCGACCCGGTCGACCTGATCGAGGGCATCGCGATCGAGCCGTTGCTCGAGAAGCGCACCACCGGGCTGCGCCGCCCCGAGACCGCGCCCAAGGTCGCCGCGCGCACGAAGAAGGAGTTCCCGGCCGGCATCCCGCCCTATGGCGCCGATGCGCTGCGCTTCACGATGGCGGCCTATGCGACCCTCGGGCGCAACGTCAACTTCGACTTCAAGCGCTGCGAGGGCTACCGCAACTTCTGCAACAAGCTGTGGAACGCGACCCGCTTCGTGCTGATGAACACCGACGGCCATGACTGCGGGCTGGACGAAGGCGCCGCGGTGGTGCTGTCCGAGGCAGACCGCTGGATCATCGGCGAGCTGCAGCGGGTCGAGGCGGAGGTCGCGCGCGGCTTCGCCGACTACCGGCTGGACAACGTCGCACAGGCGATCTACCGTTTCGCATGGGACGAGTACTGCGACTGGTATGTCGAACTCGCGAAGGTGCAGCTGCAGGACGACGATCCCGCCGTCCAGCGTGGCACCCGCCGCACGCTGCTGCGGGTGCTCGAAGCCACCCTGCGCCTGGCGCACCCGGTGATCCCGTTCATCACCGAGGCGCTCTGGCAGACGGTGTCGGTCGCCGCCGGCAAGCGGCGCGCGGACGAGACCTCGAGCATCATGGTGCAGCCGTACCCGCAGTCGCAGCCCGAGCGCATCGATCCGGCGAGCGATGCGGCGATCGAGCGCCTGAAGGCGCTGGTCAATGCCTGCCGGCAGCTGCGCGGCGAACTCAACCTGTCGCCCGCGCAGAAGGTGCCCCTGGTGGCCTTCGGCGACGACGACGGCTCGGTCGCCCGCTTCGGCCGTTACCTGGTGCCGCTGGCGAGGCTGTCCACGGTGACCGTCGCCGGCGAAACGGCGACCGGTGCCGGCGCCGCGGGCGACGAGGATGCAGCCGATGCGCCGGTCGCGGTGGTCGGCACCACGCGCCTGATGCTGAAGGTCGAGGTCGACCTCGCCGCCGAGCGCGAGCGGCTGGGCAAGGAGGCCGCACGGCTCGAGAACGAGATCACGAAGGCCACGGCCAAGCTGGCGAACGAGAATTTCGTCGCCCGCGCGCCGGCGCCGGTGCTGGAACAGGAACGCGCCCGGCTCGCCGGCTTCACCGCGACCCTGGAAAAAGTGAGTGCGCAGCTGGCGCGCCTGAAGTGACCGCGCGCAGCGCCCGATGATCAAGGGCTTCGGGGCGCTGCGCCACCGGAACTTCCGGACGTTCTTCTACGGGCAGAGCCTGGCGCTGATCGGCACCTGGATCCAGGCCACCGCGATGAGCTGGCTGGTCTACCGGCTGTCCGGCTCCGCCTTCCTGCTCGGCGTGACCGGCTTCGCCTCGCAGATCCCGATGCTGCTCGTATCGCCGTTCGCGGGCGTGCTGTCGGACCGTTTCGACCGGCGTTCGGTGCTGGTCGTGATGCAGGTGGCGCTGATGGTGCACGGCCTGGCGCTCGCCGCGTTCGCCTGGATGGAACTGCTCGAGGCATGGCACGTGCCGGTGGCCGCGTTCCTGATGGGCACCGCGATGGCGCTGGAGACCTCCGCCCGGCAGTCGTTCGTGCCCGTGCTGGTCGACGATCGCGCCGACCTGCCCAGCGCGCTCGCGTTCGGCGCCTTCATGCAGAATTCGGGCCGCATGATCGGCCCGACGCTCGCCGGCTTCATCATCCATGTGGCGAGCGAGGCGGGCTGCTTCCTGGCGAGCGGCCTGTCCAAGATCGCCGTGCTGGTGTCCCTGCGGCGCATCGACGCCCCGCGCAACACGCCGAGCGCGCGCCGGCGCTCGATCGCCGGCGAACTGCTCGAGGCCTACCGCTACCAGCGTTCGATCATGCCGCTGCGCGTGCTGCTCAAGCACGTCGCTGTCGTCGGTTCACTGGCCACGCCGTACATGGTGCTGCTGCCGATCTTCGCCGCCGAAGTGTTCGGCGGCGGGCCGGCGACCCTCGGGCTCCTGCTCGGTTCCGCCGGCACCGGGGGCGTGCTCGGCGGGCTGTTCCTGGCCTGGCGCAACAACGTCCTCGGCATGGTCCAGTTGAACCAGCGGGCGACGCTCGCCTGCGGCTTCGCGCTGGTCGTGTTCGCGTACAGCCAGCTGCTGTGGCTGTCGATGGCGATGCTGTTCATCGTCGGCGGCTGCATCATCACCATCGTCACCTCGACCACGACCATCACGCAGATGATCGTCGACGAGGACAAGCGTGCGCGCGTGATGGCGTTCTTCACCATGTGCTTCCTCGGCATGACGCCGATCGGCGCGCTGGTCGCGGGGGCGATCGCACAGAAGACCGGCGTCGAACCGGTGATCGCGGCCGGCGGCGCCTGTGTCGTGCTGGCGGCGCTCGGGCTGGGACGCCGGCTGCCCGAGTTCCGGGAACACCTGCGGCCGATCTACCAGCGGCTGGGGCTGTCGCGGACCCGCTGACGGCGCCTCCGGGACGGCTAGCCCCGGACGCCCGCCCCCTGGTTCAGCCGGCGTAGCCCCACAGCCGGTCGAGGTCGAAGCGATGCATCGCCGGGTCGAAGGTCACGTAGCTGCGGATCGACGTCGCCAGCTTCGAGGCATCGCGCACGGTCGGTTGCGGCAGCGGCTCGTCCATCGGGTTCAGTACGCCGACCACGACCGGTGCCCCGCCGATCGCGTTGTGGGTGATCACCGCGACCTCGCGGTTGGCCAGGCGCACCAGGGTGCCGGGCGGATGCGCACCGATCATCCGGAACAGGATCCCGGCGAGCATCGGGTCGACGCCGCTGGCGCGGCCGCGCAGGATGTCGCGCGCCGCCGCGCTGGGCAGCTTCGGTGGCCGGTAGAAGCGTTCCCCGGTCTTCGCACAGTAGATGTCGGCGAGGGCGATCAGCCGCGCAGGCAGCGCGATCATCGATGCCGTCAGGCCGCGCGGGTAGCCGCGCCCGTCGAGCAGTTCATGGTGGTCGCCCACTGCAGAGAGCCACACCTCGTCGGTCACCCCGCGCGCCCTGAGCCATTGGCGGCTGCGTTCGGGATGCGCGACGATGGCGGCGCGCTCGTCCGGCGTGAGCTGGCCGTTGCGCCGGGTCAGCTGCTCCTGCAGCGCCTGCATGCCCACGTTCATCGTCAGCGCGGCACACAGCACCGACCGCTGTTCCAGCGGCGACTGGCCGAGTTCGTTGGCGATCAGTTCGCAGATCAGCGCGACGGCGATGCTGTGCCGGATGCAGTAGGACGCATTGCGTTCGAGCGCCACCCATCCCAGGCAGGCGTCCTGGTCGGTCGCGATCACCGCACGCACCGTATCGGCCATGCGCAGCACGCGCGGCACGACGCCCTGCCCGGCCCCGGTCTCGAACACCCGTTCCAGCGACGTGGCCACCTCGGCCAGCGCCGTGAACGGCGAGAGCATCTCGGACACCTCGAGGTCGCCGAGGTCCTCCGCCTTCGCGAACAGCTTGCGCGCGTTCAGCCGCAGCACCTGGGCCGGGTCGTTGAGCGTCGCGCCACGGGCGAGCAGCAGGACGCCGTAACGGTCGAACACGTCCCACGGGAGCGGATGCCCCAGGAACTCGGGCTGTATTTCGATCGGACGCAGCATCTGGGGGGGAGGAACGGGTCCGGCGTTCCTGTGGGGTTCGTCTGTCGTTGGTCCGGGAACGGCTCGCCCGGCCGGCGTGCCATCCCTCTGTTACGGCAGCGGCGGCCAGAACTTCAGTCCGATCGCTGCATGGCGGGTTCCGGACGGTCCTCGGCGGTTTGGGCTGCCCGGGACGGTTTGGTACGATCCGCCATGTCCCGCCCGCCCGCCGCCCCTGTCGACGCCCCGCCGATGCCGCCGGTCGAGCCGTCCCTGTCCGACTGCTGCGGCAGCGGCTGTTCGCCGTGCATCGTCGACCTCTACCAGGACGCCCTGGACCGTTACGAGGCCGAACTCGAGGCCTGGCGGGCACGACAGGCGGGCGCTGCGGCACCGCCCGCCGGCACCGCAGACGCGGGATGATCCGTACCCGCGGCCTGTGCCGATCGTTCGGCGGGCGCCTCGCACTGGCCCCGCTGACGACCGCGTTCGAACGCGGCAGGGTGACCGTGCTGCTCGGCCCCAGCGGCTGCGGGAAGTCGACGCTGCTTCGGCTGCTGATCGGCCTGCTCGCGCCCGATGCGGGATCGGTCGAGATCGACGGGGTACCGCTCGGGCCGGACACCGTCGAGCCGTTGCGCCACCGCACCGGCTATGTGATCCAGGACGGCGGGCTGTTCCCGCACCTGACCGCGCGCGACAACATCACGCTGCTCGCGCGCCACCTGCGCTGGGATCCGGCGCATGTCCGCGAACGGCTGGCCGCGGTGGTCGAGCATGCGCGGATCGATCCGCGCATGCTCGACCAGTATCCGTCGACGCTCTCCGGCGGCGAACGCCAGCGCATCGGCATCGCACGCGCGCTGTTGCCGGATCCGCCGCTGCTGCTGTGCGACGAGCCGCTGTCGGCGCTGGATCCGATCACCCGCAGCGACCTGCAGCAGGAACTGCGCGACCTCTTCGATGCGCTCGGCAAGACCGTGCTGTGGGTCACCCATGACCTGCATGAAGCCGCGTGGCTGGCCCATGACATCCTGCTGATGCGCGACGGGCAGGTCGTGCAGCGCGGCGGCATCACCGACCTGCTCGACCACCCGGCGGATCCGTTCGTCACGCGCTTCGTGCGCGCCCAGCAGGGTCGCCTTCCGGGCGAGGGACGATGACCCGCCTGCGCGCCCGGACGTGCAACGTGCTGCGGGTACTGTCGCTGCTGGCCCTCCTGCAGGTCCTGCACACGGCGCCCGCCCTGCCGCAGGCACGGGCGGCACAGGCGGCGCTGCCTGCCCAGGCCACCGGGCCGCAGCCGGCACGGCCGGTGCTGGTGATCGGCAGCAAGCGCTTCACCGAGTCGTACATCCTGGGCGAGATCCTTCGGCGCACGGCCGAGGCCGCCGGCGAGGCGCAGGTGCGCCATGAGCAGGGACTGGGCAATACCGGCATCGTGCAGGCAGCGCTGGTGTCGGGCTCGATCGACGCCTACGTCGAGTACACCGGCACGCTCGCGCGCGAGATCCTGCGCCTCGACGACCCGTCGGATGCCGCGGCGATCGCGCGCGGTCTCCGGCAGCTGGGCCTCGCGGCATCGCGGCCGCTGGGCTTCAACAACACGTATGCGCTGGCCATGCCGCAGGCGCAGGCGGCAAGGCTGGGGATAACCCGTCTGTCCGACCTTGCGGCGCATCCGACGCTGCGCCTGGGCCTGACCCAGGAATTCATCGGCCGGGCCGACGGCTGGGGCGGGCTGCGAACCCGCTACGCGCTGCCGTTCGGGACGCCACGCGGCATCGAGCACGGCCTGAAGTTCGGCGCGGTGGCCGCCGGACAGCTCGACGTGATCGACGTCTACTCGACCGATGCAGCCATCGAGCGCCATCGCCTGCGCGTGCTGGAGGACGATCGCGGCTATTTCCCGCGCTACGATGCGGTGCTGCTCTACCGTGCCGGGCTCGAGGACCGACTGCCGCGCACCCATGCGGCGCTGCTGGCGCTCGAGGGCCGCTTCGACGATGCGACCATGCGGGCGCTCAATGCACGCGCCGAAAACGGCGGTGAAACCTTCAGTGCGATCGCCGAGCGGTTCGTCGCGGGCCCGCCGGCGCAACCCGTTGCCGGGCCGCGTACGCTCCTCGGCACGCTGTTCGACGAAGATTTCCTGCGCCTGACCGGCGAACACCTGGTGCTGGTCTTCGCCTCGCTGCTGCTGTCGGTGCTGGCAGGCATCCCGCTGGGCATCTGGTGTGCCGGCAGCGCGACCGCCCGGCGCTGGGTGCTGCCCGCCGTCGGCCTGGTCCAGACCATCCCGTCGCTGGCCCTGCTCGCATTCCTGATCACGTTGTATTCGCGGATCGGCATGCTGCCCGCGTTGACCGCGCTGTTCCTGTACGGCCTGCTGCCGATCGTGCGCAACACCTGCGCCGGGCTGGAAGCGATCCCGCAGTCGCTTCGCGATTCCGCGCAGGCCCTCGGCCTGCCACGCACCGCACGGCTGCTGCGCGTCGAACTGCCCCTGGCCCTGGGCGCCATCCTCGCCGGCATCCAGACCTCGGCGGTGATCAATGTCGGCACCGCCACCATCGCCGCGTTCATCGGTGCCGGGGGCTACGGGGAACGCATCGCCACCGGCCTCGCGCTGAACGATGCCACCCTGCTGCTGGCCGGCGCATTGCCGGCGGCCGCCCTGGCCCTGCTGGTGCAGTGGCTGTTCACCGTGCTCGAGCGGCGGCTGGTGCCGGCCTGCGCGGCTACTTCTTCTTCAGGTAGAACGTGAACTCGCCGGCGGCCTCGGACGAACCGAGCAGGGGATTGCCCGTCTGCCGGGAAAAGGCCTGGAAATCCTTGGTGGCACCCGGATCGGTCGATACCACCTTGAGCACCTGCCCCGAGATGAGCTCGTTCAGGGCCTTCTTGGTACGCAGGATCGGCAGCGGGCAGTTGAGCCCGCGCGTATCGAGTTCGCGGTCGGATGCGATCACGTCAGTCATGTATTCCTCTCCTCTGCCCGCCCCGCCTGTAATCGCCCGATTCTAAACAACCTGCCGCGGGGTGCAAGCGAAGCCGTCCCGCCGCGCCGCCCTCGGGCCAGGAACCACCGCCGGCACGGCAGGCGGCCTCACACCCGGCCCTTGCGCTGCAACTGCTGCGTGCGCAGCTCGCGCAGGCGAGATTCGGCGGCGGAAAGCTCGAAGAAATCGCCGTCGCCGGCCTTCAGCGCGTTCTGCAGCTGTTCGATCGCCAGTGCCCGGTTGCCGAGCAGCACGTTCGCCTCTGCCTGCGCCCTGCCCTGCGACAGCGCCCGGCCCAGCTCCGAATAGGCGCGCGCCTGGATGAAGAAGAGCCGGTGGTCGGACGGGAAGAACTGCAGGCTGTCCGACGCCAGCTTCAGTGCCTCCGCCGGCCGGCCGAGCCGGATCAGCACGTCGGCATGGTCGTAGACCAGGGCGCGGTAGCGCGGATGTTCCCGCAGCGCCGCCTGGTAGAGGGCGGCCGCACCCTTCAGGTTGCCCGAGGCAACCAGCAGGTCGCCCTCCAGCGCATCGATCATCGGCAGGCGCGGGGCCACCGCGCGCAGCGCACGCAGCTCCTTCAGTGCACGCGGCAACTCGCGGTTGCGCGCCAGCGCATGGACCAGCCCGAAGCGCTGCGCCGCTTCGTTGATGAAGGCGCCCTGCTTCAGGCCGGCCTCGAACGTCTGGACCGCATCGCGCGGCGTGCCCTGCATCGCCAGCAGCCGGGTGCGGACGAACTGGAACTCGGGATCGTCGGGCACCTGCCGGTAGGGCAGCGAATCGATGCGGTTGAGCGCATCGGCGATCCGTTCGGTGGTCATCGGGTGGGTACGCAGGTAGGCCGGCGCGGACGTCTCGAAGCTGCGCGTTGCCCGCTGCAGCCGCTCGAAGAACGAAGACATGCCGCGCACGTCGAAGCCCGAGCGTTCGAGGATCGACAGGCCGACCCGGTCGGCGTCGCGTTCCATGTCGCGGGTGAAGTTGAGCTGGCTCTGCACCACGGCCGCCTGGGCGCCGAGGATCGCCCCCTGCGCGAGCTGCGGGTTGGAGCGCGCGGCGAGCAGGGCCAGCGCCATCGCGACGAGGGAGCCGACCTGCGCCTGCTGCTGGTTGGCGACCAGCCGCGCGATATGGCCCTGGGTGACATGCGCGATCTCGTGCGCGATCACCGCAGCCAGTTCCGATTCGGTCTGGGCCGAGGCCATCAGCCCGGTGTGCACGCCGATGAAGCCCCCGGGCAGCGCGAACGCGTTGATCGACGGATCGTTCATGACGAAGAACTCGAACGCGATGCGCGCATCGGGGCTGTTGGCCGCGAGCCGGAAGCCGAGGTTGGCGAGGTAGGCGTTCAGTTCGGCATCGTCGAAGAAGCTGCGGTCGTTGCGCACTTCGCGCATCACCTCGACGCCGAGCTGGCGTTCCTGGACCGTCGACAGCACGCCGCGCGACACGTCGCCGAGGTCCGGCAGGTCGCTCGCGCCGGCCAGGGGCATGGAGATGGCAGCCGCCAGCACGCAGGCACGCAGCGCCCGCCCGAACCGCGGGGCGGGCGGGTTCGCCAGGAACCGGGGCAGGCAGGCGCGAAGGGGCATGGTGTTATCATAAATTCATTGTCCGACCGGCGGTTATCCGCCGGTTAGTCTGTCCGGCCGGTCCGTCTTCCGGCCCACGCCCGCCCTCTCCGGCCATGGCCATGACCCAGTCGTCGAATCCCGCCAGCCTGTCCCCGGTGCCCGCCGTCCCGGCCGCCGCCGACCTCACGCATTTCGATGCCGAGGGCCGCGCGGTGATGGTCGACGTCGGCGCCAAGGCGGAGACCGCCCGCCGCGCGCGCGCCACCGGCCGCATCACCATGCAGCCCGCGACGCTCGCGCGCATCCGCGCCGGCGCGTTCGCCAAGGGCGACGTGATCGGCATCGCGCGCCTGGCGGCGATCATGGCCGCGAAGCGCACGTCCGACCTGATCCCGCTGTGCCATCCGCTGCCGCTGACCCGCGTCGAAGCCGAGTTCGACCTCGACGATGCCGACCACTCGGTCGGCTGCACGGTGGTCGCCGAGACGGTCGGCCGCACCGGCGTCGAGATGGAGGCGCTGGCCGCGGTCAGCGTCGGCCTGCTCACGATCTACGACATGTGCAAGGCGATCGATCGCGGCATGTCGATGTCCGGCATCGCGCTGCTCGAGAAATCGGGCGGCCGCAGCGGCCGCTGGCAGCGGCCGGACGCATCCGCGACGGATGCCGGCGAGGTGCGGCCATGAAGCGCCGGCAACTGCTGCAGGGCGGCACGGCCGCGTTCGTGCTGGCCACGCCCGGCTTCACGCCGCGGGTGTTCGGGCAGCAACCTGCGCTGTCGGTCGCCGACTGGAACAAGGCGGGTTTCGAAGCGAAGACCGCCGCCGACGCGATCCGGCAGCTCGGCGCCGGGCCGCCCGCGTCGAGCAAGGACATCGTGATCGACATCCAGGACGTGATCGAGAACGGCGCGCGTACCCGCATCGAGGTGACCAGCCGCATCCCCGACACGCGCGCATTGTCGATCGTCACCGACCGCAACCCCTATCCGCTGGCTGCCACCTTCACCTTCGGGCCGGGCACCGAGCCCTACGTATCCACGCTGATCAAGGTCGCCGAGTCGGGCACCGTGCGCGTGATCGTCAACGCGGGCGGCCGGCTGTATGCCACCACCCGCGACGTGAAGACCACCATCGGCGGCTGCGGCTGACCGACCGGACAGACGAAGGAAGCGTCCGATGGCTGAATCCACGACCACCCGCCTCACCGCCCGCATGCGGCAGGACTTCGTCGACATCCGGGCGCTGGTCATGCACCCGATGGAAACCGGCAACCGGCGCGATGCGAAGGGCCAGCTGGTGCCGCTGCACTTCATCCAGCGCGTGCAGGTCACCCACAACGGACGCGTCGTGCTCGATGCCCAGTGGAGCCAGGCGGTCGCGCGCGATCCGTTCGTCGGCATCCGGGTGCGCGGCGCGAAACCGGGCGACACGGTCGCGCTCGCCTGGGTGGACAACCGCGGCGCGAGAGAGAGCGTCGAGACGCTCGTGGCGGCCTGAGGCGCTAGTACGCCGGCTGCCTGCGCAGCACGGTGGTCGCGGGGTCCAGCGGTTCGATGTCCTCGTGCAGCCAGCCCTGCGTCCACAACCTCGGCTTGAGGGGACGATCCAGCGGATGCACCGCCTCGTACGCCCCTTCACGCTCCACCAGCTGCGGGATTACGGGCAACGTCACGGCGGCCACGTAAAGTCCCGCGGCTGCGATGCCCAGCCACGCCGCCCCCTGCAACGGCGACGGCACGGCACGCCGGGGTGCTGCGGCGGGCGGCACGGACGACCTGTCGGTCGGACCGGCGAAGGCCCCGGACAGCCCGAGCATCCAGCCGAGCATCACCGCACAGGCAAGCTGTGCGAAGGGCATCACCAGCAGGCCATCGATCATCGCGTGCACGCCCGCGCCGGTCACCGCCCACAGGAGGGCGAGCGGCAGCAGGTAGCCGTACCGTGCCGTACCGACCGGCGCGACAGGGTCGCGCCGTTGGAGGCGCCCCAGGCCGGAAGCGACCTTCCACCACAGGCGCAGGCCGATGAACGCCAGCAGCAGCGCCGCCGGCAATCCCCATTCGGCGGCCAGTTGCAGGAGGGCGTTGTGCGGATGCGTCGCCACCGGATTGTGGTCGAGTGCCAGCATCATGGGACCGACGCCGGTCCACGGGTGCAGGGCGATCAGTTCCAGCGCGCGCATCCACAACTGGTCCCGAGAGCTCAGCGCGAGCGGGTCCGAGAATCGTCCGATGAACAGGCCGAAGGCGGTCAGGTCGAAACCCGCCATCCGCGGGAGGCGGTCGAACATCAGCCAGGCGAACAGTGCGCCCAGCGCCAGGCCGGCCAGCTGTGCCTGCAGCAGCGGCAGGATGCGTCCGCGCGCGAACGGCAGCAACACCAGCGCCACGGCGAGCCAGGTGACCCAGGTCGCGCGGGTGGCGGTACCGATCGCCATCGTCCAGGTCAGTGCCAGCAGCAGGAAGACCAGCACCCGGTACGCGGGCCGCAGGCCCGGCATGAAGCAGGCGCAGGCCAGGACGGGCAGCGCCAGCGTGTGGAAGTGGCCCAGGAAACGCACGTTCGAGAAGCCGGACTGATAGACCAGCTCGGGCATGAACCCGGCCCCGCTCGTCATCGCGGCGAACCAGGCGACCAGGAACGGCGCCACCAGCACCGCCGCCACGGCCAGCAGCGTGCAGGTCAGCACCACATCGCAGCGCGCGCCCTCGCGCCTGCGGGTGCGCGCGACCACCAGCGCGCACAGGAGCAGCAGGAACAGCATCGAGACCTCGACCAGCGCGAACCGGGGCGAGGCGGCCCGAGAGGCGGAGACGATCCCGAGCGCGCCCGCGGCGCACAGCGCAGCCAGCCCCGCCGGACCCAGCCAGCGCAAGGCCTCGCGCAGCACCGATCGGAGCGATCCCGGGCAGGCGAGCACGGCCGCCGACACCACGGACAGTGCGATCAGTTCGAATACCCGCTGCGAATCGTGCCAGTGGAGGAGCCCGAAGCCACGGAACGACACGCTCGCCACGAGGCAGGCCAGGATCGCAGCCACGGCGAGACGCAGCGCCACGCGGGGGCATGACCGGAGGAACCGCCAGGGAGGGATGCGCGCCATTCGGGTCTTCTTCCAGGTGGCATGCGTTGCATGGAGCGGCAGGGGATGTCCCGCCATGCGGCACGCGTCGGGATGCCGGCAGGAGAACCGGCACGCCTTCCGCGCCAGTCGGAGGCAAAAAAAATCCGGCCCCGAGGGGCCGGACTGTCACGCAGATACCGGGGGATCAGGTGCCCGGGTTGAAGCCGGTGCGGGCACGGTTGCACTCCGGTGCGGGCGATGCGCCGAAGGTCCACGTAACAGCGGTCTGGGTGACGGTGCCGCGTGCGGTCAGGGTACAGCCGGCCAGTCCGGCACCATCCGCGCCTGCAGCCGCGGCGAGCGTCCAGGTCGATTCGCCGCCGAGGCCGTTCGTTCCAGCCGTACCGCCCGCCTGCACGACGGTTACCCGCGACGGGGCACGGCCAAGGCTCGCCGGGAGCGGGTTGAGGCCGAGTTGCACATCGGTAACGCAAACCGATGCATCGCCCGCCGAGCGCTGGATGCACTCGCTCACGGCGGTACGGATCGGCGAGAAGTTCGTCACCACTTCCGACCAGCGGGTACGCGTCACGTAATCCTGATACTGCGGGATCGCGATGGCGGCCAGAATACCGATGATCGCGACCACGATCATCAGTTCGATAAGGGTAAAGCCCTTCTGAATCTGTTTCATGACGTCTCCTGGGTGGTGAGGGGTATGACGGAAGCGGGGGGACGCTTCACGGTCGAAGTAACTGCAAGCGCTGTGCCAGCACAGACCACTGCACACAACCCATTGATACTTAAATGTTTTCTGAATTTCCCGGCATGGAATCGCGCGTGCCTCCCGCGATCCCCATGTCAACAAGTGACGAAAATTGGCAGTGTGTCGACCGGGTCCGCCGCGACCGTGAAAATGTTCACGGTCAGACAAGCCTGTCAGGCCGTGTAGCCGGGGATCGAATCCGGATCGACGTCGTCGATCTGCTCGGGATCGAGGAACTGTTCGGCGTAGCGCAGGTAGACCTTCTCGCGCACGAACACGTCGAACAGGTCGGGATCGACATGGCCGGTGAGCGTCATCTTTCCGAGGATCCGCAGCGCCTCGGTCAGCGTCTTGCCCGCCTTGTACGGACGATCCCGGGCGGTCAGCGCCTCGAACACGTCGGCGATCGCCATCATGCGCGCCTGCACCGACATCTGATCGCGGGTCAGCCCGCGCGGATAGCCCCGGCCGTCCATGCGCTCGTGGTGGCCACCGGCGAACTCGGGCACGTTCTTCAGGTGCTTCGGCCAGGGCAGCGCCTCGAGCATCTGGATCGTCACCTCGATGTGGTGGTTGATCACCTTGCGTTCTTCGGCGGTCAGCGTGCCGCGCGCGATGGTCAGGTTGGCGATCTCGTCGGTGGTGAGGAACGGGGTCTCGAAGCCTGCCTCGTCCACCCGGGGCCAGCGCTGCGCGATGTCGCGCACCCGCTGCTGGTCTTCCGGGCTCATCGACTCGACCCCGATGTTCGCCGTGCGCAGGAAGTCGCGGTCGTCGTTCAGTTCGCGCATCCGGCGCTTGAGCTCCGCTTCCATCTCGACCAGGCCGGCGCGTTCACCCGCCTGCATCGCGGCGATCCGCTCGCGCAGCAGGTCGACCTCGATGTCCCGGCGCACGATCTCGAAGCGCGTGTCGATCAGGTGGATGCGGTCGAACAGCGTCTCGAGCTTGGTGGCCTTGTCGACCACGTGCACCGGCGTGGTCACCTTGCCGCAGTCGTGCAGCAGCCCGGCGATCTTCAGTTCGTAGCGCTGCGCCTCGGTCATCGAGAACCCGGCGAGCGGCCCCGCGCGGGTCTCGCAGGCGGCGTCGGCCAGCATCATCGTCAGCACCGGCACGCGTTCGCAATGCCCGCCGGTATAGGGCGACTTGTCGTCGATCGCCGAGTTGATCAGGTTGATGAACGACTCGAACAGGTTCTCGAGGTGGCAGACCAGCAACCGGTTGGTGAGCACCACCGCCGCCTGGGAGGCGAGCGACTCGGCGAGGCGCTGGTCGGTGCCGGTGAACGCGCGGACGGATCCGCCGGCATCCTGCGCATTGATCAGCTGCAGCACGCCGATGATCTCGTCTTCATGGTTCTTCATCGGCACGGTCAGGAACGACTTCGACCGGTAGCCGGTCTGGGCGTCCACCCGGCGCGTGCCCGAGAAGTCGAAGCCGACCTCGGCATAGGCGTCCTCGATGCTGACGGTGCGGTCCTGGTTCACCGCGCAGGCCGCCACGTTGTGGACGTTGGGCGTTCCATCGGGCTCGACCAGCGCGATCGGCTGGAACGGGACCTTGCGCCCGGTGCTGCCGCCCATCGCGATGCCGAGCGAATCGGTGCGGATGATCTCGAAGCACAGCGACCTGCGGTCGTCGCTCACCCGGTACAGGGTGCCGCCATCGGCATGCGCGATGTTCTTCGCGGCGACCAGGATCGACTCGAGCAGGCGGTCGATGTCCTTCTCGCGCGACAGGGCCGCGCCGACCTCGTTCAGGTACTCGAGGCGGGCCAGCATGTCGTCGGCCTCGCGCAGCGTATCGCCGGACTGCCCGCTGCCCGCCGTGGCCGCACTGCCTGCACCGCGCAAACTGCCCATCGCCGGCCTCCGCCTACTTTATGCAGACCGCGCGCACCTGCTGGATATCGGTGATGCCGAGCAGCACCTTCTCGATGCCATCCATCTTCAGGGTACGCATGCCCTCGTCGAGCGCGATCGCGAACAGGTCGGCGACGCGCGCATGTTCCTGGATCGCCTTCTTCAGGCGGTCGGTGCCGATCAGCAACTCGTGCAGGCCGGCCCGGCCCTTGTAGCCAGTGCCTCCGCAAGTATCGCACCCGACCTTGCTGTGGAGGACGATCTCGCCCTTCGGGTTGCCGAACTGCTTCAGCCAGTCCTGCCGGACCCGCTCGCGCGCCGCCTCGGGATCCTTCTGCCAGGTCTCGGTCTGCCGCAGTTCGAGCACGTATTCGTCGAGCAGCAGGCGAAGTTCGTCGTCGGTGGCGACATGCGATTTCTTGCACTTCGAACACAGCCGCTTCGCCAGCCGCTGGGCCAGGATGCCGAGCAGCGCGTCGGCGAAGTTGAACGGATCCATGCCCATGTCGAGCAGGCGGGTGATCGATTCGGGCGCGCTGTTGGTGTGCAGCGTGGCGAACACCAGGTGCCCGGTGAGCGAGGCCTCGATGCCGATGGCGACGGTTTCCTTGTCGCGCATCTCGCCGACCATGATGATGTCGGGGTCGGCACGCAGGAAGGCCTTCATCGCGGTGGCGAAGGTCAGCCCGGCCTTCGGGTTCATCTGCACCTGGCGCAGCCCGCGCTGGGTGATCTCGACCGGATCCTCGGCGGTCCAGATCTTGGTCTCGGGCGTGTTGATGTAGCCGAGCACCGAATGCAGCGAGGTGGTCTTGCCCGAACCGGTCGGGCCGCACACGAAGAACAGGCCGTAGGGCTTGGTGATCGTGCCCTTGAGCAGCGCAAGGTTGTGGTCGGACACGCCGAGCTTGTCGAGCGGGATCGGTTCGCCGGCGGCGAGGATACGCATCACGATATCCTCGACGCCGCCCTGGCTGGGGATGGTCGCCACGCGCAGCTCGATGTCGAGCGGCCCGAACTTCTTGAACTTGATCTTGCCGTCCTGCGGCTTGCGCTTCTCGGAGATGTCGAGGTCGCACATGATCTTCAGGCGCGCGCAGATCGCCTGCCGGTAGCTCGCCGGCACCTCGATGTAGTGCTGCAGCGAGCCGTCCTTGCGGAAGCGCACCAGCGTCTTCTGCTTGCCCGGGCCGGGTTCGACATGGATGTCGGACGCGCCCTGGTGGTAGGCATCGACGATGATCTTGTTGACCAGGCGCACGACCTCGTTGTCGGCCGCGGCCGACAGCTCGGACGCGGCGGATCCGTCGTCGTCGGCATCCTCGCCCAGCTCGGACAGCAGGTCGCCCACCGACGTGGTGTCGGAGGACATCTCCGATCCGCCGCTGCCGAACAGCTGGCTCATGGTGGCCGCGAACTCGCGCTTCGTGGTCACCCGGTAATCGACCTTGGTCCGGGGGAACACGTTCCCGACCTGGCGCGAGCCGCGCACCTTCTCGGGATCGGTGCACAGCACGACCAGCCCGGTCTTGCCTTCCTCGAGCGGCAGCCAGCCGCTCTCGGCCGCGAATTCGCGGCGGATGTTCTTGAGCAGGTCGAGCGGCTTCAGCCGGTCGGCACGGAACGGTTCGTACGGGCACTGGAAGAACTGCGCCAGCGAGTCGCCGAGCACCGGCACCTTGACCTGGAACTCGTCGAGCAGCACGTCCTCGATGTCGATGTTCTTGCGGCGCGACGAGCGCAGCGCAAGCTCCATCTCGTCGGCCGACAGCACGGCACCGGCGACCAGCTGGTCGTACTTGCCGCGCACCTTGAAGGCTGGCTGCTTCTGGCGCTGCAGCAGCGCGATCGCGAGCGTCTCGGCGAGCTGCCGTGCGCCATCTTCCGCGGTCTGGGAAAACGACTGGCCCACCCTGGAATTGATGATCTGGATGACACCGACCAGCGACGGCCTGGCGGTGCTTCCCGGGGCGCCTTCCTTCGCCGACTCGCAGACCGGCACCACCAGCATCTGCTTCGTCCGGTAGCCGGTGCGCTTGTCGACTTCCTTGAGGAAGTGCAGCTGGGGGCTGTAGCGCTTCAGTTCCTCGTCGTTGTAGACGTCGTCGATGTTGACCACGCGCCGGGTGCTCGCGACGAAGCCGGCGATGCTCTGTTCGTTGATCGGCAGCTTCAGGTCCTTGAACGAATTCAGGCCGGTCTTCACCTTCGAGACGATCGAGTTGCCGTCCTCGGTGGTGACGTAGATCGTCAGCCGGTCGGCCTCGAACAACGCGCAGATCTCCTGCGAGAGCTCGAGCATGATCTCGTCGAGCTCGGTCGCCGCGTGGATCCGGTTGGTGACCGCCTGCAGCCCCTGCGAGAAACGCAGGCGGTCGGCGAGCAGGTCGCCGCCGGCACTGCCCGGCGCACCCTGCTGGCCCGCGGGCCTGGCTTCGAGAACGCTGCTCATTCGGGGGTGTCCTCGAGTCGGGGGCGCCGGGATCGCATCGGATCTGCGGCAGCGTGGGCGGTGGCGTTGGCGGTGACCATGGAGATGCAGCGGCCGTCAGAACTCAGAACTCGAACTGCTGGAAGGTGAGGAGCATCTGCGGCCCGAAGCGACCGGCGCACGACTGGATTTCTTCCATGATGACCTCGTACTCGCCCGGCTTCAAGTGCGTGATGTAGATCTCCGCCGGCTGGCGCAGCTTCTCGAGTTCGCTGGCGAGCATGTCCGGGCTCAGGTGCTTGGAGGCCCGGGCGAGCTCGCTCTCCCGGTTGCGGAAGGCGGTCTCGATGATCAGGTAGCGCAGGTTCCGGATCTCGTTCACCAGCGGCCACAGCGCATCGTTGACGGTGGTGTCGCCGGTGAAGACCAGGCTGGCCTGCCCGCTGTCGAGGTGGTAGCCGACCGCCGGCACGACATGGTTCGCCGGCAGCGGCGTGATGCTGCGCCCGCGGCCGAGGTCGAACCGCTGGCCGACCGTGACCGGCTCGTAGCGCATCCACGGGTTGTCCGCGTTCGGGATCTTCGCGAAATCGGGCCAGAGCTTCCAGTTGAACAGGTGCTGCTGCAGCACCTCGATGGTCTCGGGCAGGGCATGCACCGTCAGCGGCCGGTCCCGCATCCAGCCAACGGTGTCGACGAGGAACGGCAGCGAGGTGACGTGGTCGAGATGGGAATGGGTGAGGAACACCCGGTCGATCCGGCGCAGTTCCTCGATGTGCAGGTCGCCGACGCCGGTCCCGGCGTCGAGCAGCACGTCGTCGTCCAGCACGAACGAAGTCGTGCGCAGACTGCCGCCGATACCGCCACTGCAACCGAGCACGCGCAACTTCATCCGGGACATCTGCCTTGTTTGGTCTGGAACACGAAAACCCCGTCCCAATCGGCCGGCGGAGGATCCGCGCGGTGGATCGCGACCCGATCCAGGTAGAGCTGGTACAGCTTCCGGTCGGGTGCGACTTTCTGGAGATTGAGCAGGTGGACCTCCGCAAGGTCCCAGTTCTGGCTGCGGAACAGCTTCACTGCCTCCTGGAAGCGCATGGCCTGGTCGAGCACCACCGGGTCGACCTGGCCCTTGCGACCGATCGGCTCGAAGATCGCGACCGGCTCATCCTTTCCCGCCACGCGCACCCGGTCGAGTTCCACGTAATGGAATCCGGGTGCGGCACGGCACACTGACTCGCCGACGATGATATCAGCGCCATATTCCTTTGTGATCCCTTCCAGCCTTGATGCGAGGTTCACTGCGTCACCCATCACGGTGTAGGCGAGACGTATTTCCGAGCCCATGTTGCCGACGCTCATCCTGCCGGTGTTTATCCCGACACCGATCCTTATCGGCGGCCAGCCGCGCTCCTTGAATCGCGGCTGCAGCGCGGCCAGGGTGGCCTGCATCTCGAGCGCGGCGGCGACCGCATTGGCTGCATGGTCAGGGTCGTCCACCGGGGCGCCCCAGAACGCCATGATCGCATCGCCCATGTATTTGTCGATCGTCCCGCGGTGGCGGTGGATGATCCGGGTCAGCGGCGTCAGGAACGTGTTCATCAGGCTGGCCAGCGCCTTCGGATCGAGCCCTTCCGAGATCGTGGTGAAGCCCCGGACGTCGGTGAACAGCACCGACAGTTCGCGGCTTTCCCCCGCCATCGAGAAGCGCCCCGGGTCCTTCGACATCTCGTCGACCAGTTCCGGGGGCACGTACTGTCCGAACAGTCCGGTGATCTGGCGCCTGCCGCGCGCCTCGGCGAAGAAACCCCACGCCATGTTGAAGGCGTAGATCAGCACGACCAGCAGCAGCACCGAGGCGACCGGCAGGACCAGGTTGCCGAGCTGCCAGGCGGCGAAGTCGATGCCCAGCACGAGCGCGATCGTCGCCGCGAACAGCCCGGTCGCGCGCGCGGGCGACAGCCAGGGCAACCAGAGGACCAGCAGCAGGCCGATGCCCAGCAACTGCAGGAACTCCGCACCCAGCACGTACGGCGGCCGCTGCCGGATGCTGCCGTCGAGCATGCCGGCGATCAGGTTGGCATGGATCTCGACACCGGGAAAGTCCGGTGCAACGGGCGTGGAGCGCAGGTCGAACAACCCGGGCGCGCTGGTGCCGACCAGCGCGACGCGCCCCGCGAGCACCTGCGGGTCGACCCGGCCGGCCAGGACGTCGGTCGCTGACACATGGGTGAAGCTGCCGCGCGGGCCGCGGTACGGGACGTAGCTGGCCCCCTGTTCGTCCACCGGCACGCGCAACGGTCCGACCTGCAGCCATTCGAGGCCCGGATAGCCGCGCACTCGAGCCGGGTAGCCCGGCTCGATCCCTGGCGAGCCGAGCAGCAGCCGGACCGCGGCCAGCGACAGCGACTCGTAGTACGCGCCGTTGAATTCGGCCAGCATCGGCACCCGACGCGCCACGCCATCGGCATCGGTCAGCAGGTTGAAATGGCCGCCCGAGGCCGCCGCCGCCTGCAGCGCCGGCAGGTTGGCGCCGTGGCCGGACCAGCGGGTGAACCGGATGTCGCGGCCGCTGAAGGTGCCCGCGGCAAGCACTGGCCGGGGCAGCGCGCCGACCGCCAGGTTCGCCGCGCCGTCCATGCCGTCCGCCGCCGAAAAGTGGTAGCCGAGCACCACCGGACGGTCGCGCAGCCGGGACGCCAGCAGCAGGTCGAATGCCAGCCGCGGCCGCAGATCGCGCAGCACCGCCTCGAAGGCAGCGTTGCCACCCAGTTCGCCGGCAGCCAGTGCCTCGAGCTGCGCGAGGCCGGAACTGTCGTCGGGTTCGGCGAAGACGATGTCGAAAGCGGCCACGGTGACCTGGTAGCGATCGAACAGCTGGTCGACGAGGCTGGCCAGCTTGTCCCGACGCCAGGGCCACCGGCCTTCGGCCTGCAGGCTGCGCTCGTCGATGTCGACGATCACGATGCGCGGATCCGGCGTGCCCGGCATCGACAGTCGCAGCCGCGTGTCGTACGCGATGCCTTCGAGCCGCTCGAGCAGCGGCATCGGGATCCAGCGGGCGCTGTAGCCGAGGAAAAGCGCCACCACCAGCAGGCCGACCAGTATTCGCGTGAAGTGCGTGGTCACGCCGTGGTGTCCCCTGCCCTGCGGGTCGGGCCCTCAACCGGGCTTGTGGAAGAACTCCATCTTGACGCCCGCCAGTTCGATGATGTCGTGGTCGTGCAGTTGCCGTGGCTGGGCATCCAGCGAATGACCGTTCACGCTCGGATACTGCGCGCCCTCGACATGGGTGATGAAGAACCCGTGCGGACGCTTGGTGATGACCGCGACCTGGACGCCCGGCTTGCCGAGGGTGGTGAGGTTCTTGACCAGGTCGAGTTCCTTGCCTGCGCTCGGACCGGTCAGTATCTGGATCGCCGCCGGCGGCGGCGCCGCGGGCATCGGCGGAGGCGCCATGGCCGGGATCGGGGCTGCAGTCGGCGCCAGCCCGGCCAGGGGTTGTGCGCCAGCATCCGGGGACGGCGCCTGCTGTCCGACCAGTCCGGGAGCGATGCTGGGCAGCGGCCCGGGCACCGTCGCCGTCGGATCGTTGAAGCCACCCGGACGGGTCGCGGTCGGATCGTTGAAGCCACCGGGCCGGGTCGCTGTCGGGTCGCCGACACGGGCGCCGCCCGCCGAGGGCTGCGCTGCCGCAACCTGCTGCGGACGCAGGACCATCGTCTTCTCGAAGTCGGCCGCCGAGGTCTGGCTGGCCTTCTCGTTGATGTACTTGACCTTGTACTTCCCGATCTCGACGACGTCGTTGTTCTGCAGGAAGTGCTTCTTGATCGGATGCCCGTTGACCGTGGTGCCGTTGGTGCTGCCCAGGTCTTCGAGGAACGAGTCGTTGAGGATCGTGACGATCGCGGCATGCTCGCCACTGACCGCCAGGTTCTCGATGCGCACGTCGTTGTGGGGCTTGCGCCCGATGGTCGTGCGTTCCTTGACGAGTTCCACCTCGTCGAGGACCTGTCCGTCCACACTGATGATCAGCT
>LNFM01005176.1_pt1 | contig 33021 bp, 33 predicted proteins | sample 596031 | NCBI WGS metagenome assembly LNFM01 (sample SAMN04254537, study PRJNA301005) | activated carbon metagenome | isolation source: dual media filters at the Ann Arbor, Michigan drinking water treatment plant | place: USA: Ann Arbor | reverse complement strand
ATGAGCACGCCGCTCCCTTCGTCTGGCGCAAGCGCGAGGTCAAAGGGGCGCAGCTCAGAAATACTATCGTTAATTTACGCAATTAGACACTAGAGCGGCATCGCTTCCGTCGAGGGGCGACCTCATCGTCCAACAGGAAAAGGCGGCCCCTGGAGGCCGCCCACGCTCCCTACGCGCACGCGAAGATCAGTTGCCGATAAAATTCGAGAGCTTGCCGCCCACGGAACGCATCGAGGCGATCGCTGCCACGGCGATCAGTGAAACGATCAGCGTGAACTCGACTACGGCGGCACCCTGCTGGTTCCTCATCAAGCGGCGAAAAAGGGACAGCATGTTCGCTCCAATAGTCGATCGAGTTCCGCCCACACGGACTCGAACACCAATAATGTTAGCGACGGTACTTAACGTTGAATCTAAGGTCAATCGAAATTGGGAGAAATCTTGAAGAGTGCTCATTAAGTTATTGATATTAATGAATATTTTTGTGCCGAAACTAAGGCTTCGAAGGTCGCTGAACGATCGCCACCAGATGGCACTATGATTAATTATTGGTGCCGCACCGAAGGCCTTCGACAACGCGTGCGATGGCGGTCCAGAGGCAAAGCACCGCCATCGCGGCGGCGAGCCAGGGAAAATGGCCGGGAAACAGGCTGAACAGCACGAAGGCGAGGATCGTCTCGCTGCCCTCGATGATGCCCGCGGAAAAGAAGAAGGACTTGCGCCCTCGCCTGCCGTCGTCCGTCTCGCCCCGCTGCTGCGCCAGCACGGCTCGTGCGAGGAACGAAGATGCCGTGCAGACGAACGAGGCCAGCAATAATGTCGCCCACACGGCGTTGCGCGGATCTGCAAGGGCGAATCCGACCGGCACCGCGGCGTAGAAGGCCATGTCGCACACGATGTCGAGATAGCCCCCCACGGGCCGGCCGCCGCCGCTGTGGCGTGCGACCGGGCCGTCGAGACCATCGACGAGGCGATTGATGGCGATGACGAGCAGGGCCGCGCCGTACGCTCCGCAGGCCAGCAGCGGCACACTCAGCAACCCGATGCCCAGCCCGCCGAGCGTCAACATGTTGGCCGATGCGCCGCGCGCTGCGAGCCAGGCACCCGCCCGATCGAGCGGCGGATCCACCAGACGCCGCAGCAGCGGATCGAGCATTGCGGTCGCGCGCCCGATCAGTCTGGCCGCGGCCCTCCCGAGTCGACGGCGCGCAGGGTCACCACCTCGTTGGGCGCCCCGGTCTCGCGATCGTGCCGCGCTTGTCGCCGATAGGACAGCCAACTGAAGGGAATCAGAGAGGCGTAGGCGAGCCCGAGCAACGACATCCCGATCCAGGGCGAGCTTGCCAGCACGCCCATCACCAGGGCCGCCCCGAGCAGCAGGGGCAGCACGAGATGGCGCGGCACCCTGCCCTTCTTGAACGAGAAGGTCGGCAGCCGGCTCACCATCAGGCCGCCGACCACGACCAGCACGGTACCGACGACCAGCGGATGGCGCGGCCAGGCGGCCTCGATCTCGAAGCTCACCATCAGCGGGATCAGCGCCAGCAGGGCACCTGCCGGCGCCGGCACACCCGTGAAGAAGGAGCCCGTCCAGGCCGGCGGTGGCGTATCGGACAGCAGCGCGGTGTTGAAACGGGCGAGGCGCAATGCCGAGCATATCGGGAACATCAGGGTGATCACCCAGCCCAGAGACCCCGCCCCCTGCATCGAGGTGAGATAGAGGACCAAGGCCGGCGAGACGCCGAAGCAGAGAAAATCCGACAGCGAATCGAGCTCGGCGCCGAACCGGCTGGTCACCCCGAGGCGGCGCGCGACGCGGCCGTCCAGGGCATCGAAGATCGCGGCGACGATAATGGCGATGACGGCGAGCCGGAGCTGGCCTTGCAAGGCAAAGCGGATGGCCGTCAGCCCCGAGCACAAGGCCGCCAAGGTCAGCACATTGGGAATCAGGCGGTTGATCGAGAAGCCTCGCAACCGTCCGCGGGCACGAAAGTCCCTGTCCATGGAGTCTCCCCTAGAACCCGATCGTCCCTAGAGTTCGATTGCCTTACGCGGAACGTTCGCCACCGGATCGAGTTCCGCAACGACCGTCTCGCCGCCGATCATGCGCTGGCCCGCCGCCACCAGCAAACGCGCGCCGCTCGGCAGATAGAGGTCGGTCCGACTGCCGAAGCGGATATGGCCAAAACGCTCGCCCGCCGCCACTGCCTGGCCGGGCTTGATGTAGCAGACGATGCGCCGCGCCACCCAGCCGGCGATCTGCACGCATCCGATCAACCTCCCATCCATGCGCCGCAGCGCGATCGCCATGCGTTCGTTGTCGTCGCTCGCCTTGTCGGCCGAGGCGTTGAGGAACAGGCCTGGTCGATAGGCCACCACGTCGACCAGCCCGCCGCAGGGCGCCCGATTGATGTGGACATCGAAGACGCTCAGGAAGATCGAGACGCGGGTCAGCGGGCGATCGCCCAGTCCCAGCTCTGCCGGAGGCACCGCGTCGACAATCATCTGCACCAGCCCGTCGGCTGGCGCGAGCAGGACCCCATCATCCTGGGGCACGCATCGCGGCGGATCGCGAAAGAAGTAGATCGACCACAGCGTGAGCAGCATCAACGGCCAGAACAGCCACGCGATGCCGGTCAGCGCCGCAATCAGCGTCGCGGCGGCGAATATGGCGATGAAGCGCCAGCCGTCCTCGAGGATCGGCACCAGAAAATTCGCCAGCATGCAGACGGCCTTCCTTCGTCGCCGCGGGTCAGTTCACCTTCGGCAGCGTGAATACCTGGCCGGGATAGATCAGGTGCGGATTGCGGATCTGACCCTGGTTCGCCCCGAAGATGACGGTGTGATGATAGCCGGCGCCGTAGTGGCGGTGCGCGATGTTCCACAGATTGTCGCCACGCACGACGATCAGGCGGCGTGTGTCGGATGCGGTGGTCGCCGCGGCCACCCGATCGAATGGCAGTTCGAGACGCGCCACCGGCTTGCCGTCGCTGGCCAGCCGATCGATGCGAAGCTGGTGCTTGCCCGCGGCGACGAGATCGGACGGCGTCAGGCGCCATCGCCCGTCCGGGCCGGCCGCACCCTCGGCCATCAGCTTGTCGTCGACATACGCCCGAACGACGGCACCGGGCGCGGCCTCACCCGAGATCGTGACCTTGCCGCGTTCGTCGTAGTCGATGGTCGACACACCGAGATCGCCCGATTTGGGAACCCCGGCCGCCGAGGGCGGCTGCACCAGCCTTGTCGCACCGTCGGGCGGCACGATCATGACCAGCGTATCTTCCTTGGCAGCCGGCTTCGCTGCCGCTGGCGGCGGAGCCGGCACGACCGCGACGACCACCTGGTCCGACGTCACCGGGGCACGGCCCTCGATGTGCTGCAGCACGCGCAACTCGTGCTGGCCGACGCTGAGCGGAGGATCCTGGGCGATGATCACCCACTCGCCACGCGAATCGGCTTGCGATCGCGCAATCTCCTTGCCGCCGTTCAGCAGCACGATCCTGGCTCCCGGCGCCCCTCGGCCAGCGATGACCGCGCGGCCGTCCGCCCCGATGCGCGCCACGTCGAAGGTCGGCGGGCCGAGCGGCGGCTGCGACTGCGAGGGTCTTGCCGCGGCGGTCGGGCTTGTCGGTGCTACCGGCGCGGCGGCCGCAGCAGGCGCAGCAGCGGGTGGCGGTCCCGATGCCGTCGATCTCGGCTCAGAGGGCGGCGCGGGAGCCGGCGGCACCGTGGCCGCCGACGATGGCTGCGGTGCTGCCGCCGGAGCGGCCGTCGCCGGCGGCGAAGCCGTCGTTACAGGCGCAGGCGGCGACGTTGTTGCCGGAGCGGCCATCGCCGGCGGCGGAGCGGCAGAGGCCTGTGGCGGCGATGGCGAGCCTGTCGGTGCAGGCGATGTCGCGGCTGCCGAAGCCGGCGCCGGCGGCGCCGTGGCGACGTCCGGCCTGGCCGCGCCGGCGAGCGTGCCCGTGTCATCGAGCTTGGCGCGCCAGCTCACCCCCAGCGCCGCCGCCGCGACGACGACGGCACCGATGGCGACCAGCGTGATTACCGTGCGTGACATCACCCTCCCAGCGGTACGACCCAAGACCCCATTTGGCGTCGCGACCATTCCATGCGAAATGATACCATGTCATTTCGATCCGGAAAGGTGCCGGATCGCCTGTAAATTGAAGCATCTCGTGTCGGTTCCGCCCCCCTCCTCCCTCTGCGTCTTCTGTGGCTCCCGCTTCGGGTCTGACCCCGGCGCCCGGGATCTTGCCGTTCAGCTGGGCGATTGCCTGGCCCGTTCGGGCATCACGCTGGTCTATGGCGGGGGCGGGGTCGGCCTGATGGGCCTGGTCGCCAATGCCGCCCTCAAGGGCGGCGGCAAGGTCGTAGGCATCATCCCCGACTTCCTGCTGCAGCGCGAAGCCGGCCATCCTGCCCTGACCGAGACCGTGGTGGTGCGGAACATGCACGAGCGCAAGCTGCAGATGTTCGAGCGTTCCGAGGCCTTCGTCGTCCTGCCGGGCGGCATCGGCACCCTTGAGGAGCTGTTCGAGGTCCTGTCCTGGCGCACGCTCGGGCTGCACAACAAGCCGATCGTCATCGTCGACCAGGGCGGCTATTGGGCGCCCCTTGCCATGCTGCTCCGATCGATCGTCGATCGAGGCTTTGCCGAGGCGGGCCACCTCGACCATCTGGCCTTCATCCAGGACCTCGGGCAGCTCCTGCCGACGATCGCCGCGATGCCGCGTTCGGCCGGCTTCGAGAAGCGGCTGGACCGCGTCTGACGCCGTCGAGCGGGTGCAATTGCCTTTGCCTCACGGCGATGCAACAAGACAGCCACAATCAGCAATGAATCAACTCAGCCGAAGCGAAAGCGGCGCACGGAGGTGCAAGGATGTCGGATCTCGAAATCGTTTGGACGAAGGTCGATGAAGCGCCCGGGCTTGCGACGCTTTCCCTGCTGCCGATCGTCGAGGCCTTCGTCGGGACGGCCGGCGTGAAGATGAAGCTGAAGGACATCTCGCTGACAGGCCGCATCATCGCCAACTTCCCGGACAAGCTGAAGCCCGAGCAAAGGATCAACGACGAGCTGGCCGAGCTCGGCAAGCTGGCGATGCGCCCCGAGGCCAACATCATCAAGCTGCCCAACATCTCGGCGTCGATCCCGCAGCTCAAGGCCGCGATCAAGGAGCTGCAGGGCAAGGGCTACGACGTGCCGAGCTATCCGGACGCAAGGTGCTCGGCAGCGCCGTCAATCCGGTGCTGCGCGAGGGCAATTCCGACCGCCGCGCCGCCGGCGCCGTGAAGCAGTACGCACGCAAGCATCCGCACAAGATGGGTCCCTGGACCAAGGATTCGAAAACGCGCGTGGCGCACATGTCGGGCGGCGACTTCTACGGCTCGGAGGTCGCGACGACCGTCGCGGCGCCGACCAATGCCCGCATCGAGCTGGTCGCCAGTGACGGCGCGACCACGGTGCTGAAGGCCAAGACGCCGCTCCAGGCCGGCGAGATCATCGATTGCTCGGTGATGAGCGCCAAGGCATTGCGCGCCTTCTTCGCCGCGCAGATCGACGCCGCGAAAAAGGACGACGTCCTGTTCTCGCTCCACGTCAAGACGACCATGATGAAGATCTCCGATCCCATCCTGTTCGGTCATTGCGTCTCGGTGTTCTTCGCCGACGTGTTCGAGAAGCACGGCGCCACGCTGAAGAAGCTCGGCGTCGATCCGGACAACGGCGTAAGCGACATGATGACCCGCATCGAGACGCTGCCGGAGGCCGAGAAGGCGGCCATCAAGGCCGACATCCAGGCGACTTACGCCAAGCAGCCGGGCCTCGCCATGGTCAACTCCGACAAGGGCATCACGAACCTGCACGTGCCGAGCGACGTGATCATCGATGCGTCGATGCCGGCGATGATCCGCGAGTCGGGCAAGATGTGGGGCCCCGACGGCAAGCTGAAGGACGTGATCGCCACGATCCCCGATCGCTGCTACGCGACGCTGTTCCAGGCCGTCATCGACGACTGCAAGGCCAACGGCGCCTTCGACCCGAGGACGATGGGCTCCGTGCCCAATGTCGGCCTGATGGCGCAGCAGGCCGAGGAGTATGGCTCGCACGACAAGACGTTCGAGGTCGCCGCTGCTGGAACGGTGCGCGTGGTCGCCGACGACGGCACGGTCCTGATGTCGCAGAAGGTCGAGGCCGGCGACGTCTTCCGCATGTGCCAGGTCAAGGACGCCCCGATCGAGGATTGGGTCAAGCTCGGCGTGCGCCGCGCGCGCCTGACCAATACCCCGGCCGTGTTCTGGCTCGACACCAAGCGGGCGCACGACGCGCAGCTGATCGCCAGGGTCGAGAAGTACCTGGAGAACGAGGACACCAAGGGCCTGGACATCCGCATCCTGGCGCCGGTCGAGGCGATGAAGCTCTCGCTCGAGCGCATCCGCGAGGGGCTCGACACGATCTCCGTCACCGGCAACGTGCTGCGCGACTACCTGACCGACCTCTTCCCCATCATGGAGCTCGGCACGTCGGCCAAGATGCTGTCGATCGTTCCGCTGCTGAAGGGCGGCGGACTTTTCGAGACCGGCGCCGGCGGCTCGGCGCCCAAGCATGTCGAGCAGTTCCAGCACGAAGGGTATCTGCGCTGGGATTCGCTGGGCGAGTTCCTGGCGCTTGGAGCTTCGCTGGAGCACCTGGCTCAGAGAACCGGGAACGAGGACGTGAAGGTCCTGGCCGAGACGCTCGATGAGGCCAACGGCAAGATCCTCGAGAACAACCGTTCACCGGCCCGCAAGGTAGGCGAGCTGGACAATCGCGGCAGCCATTTCTACCTAGCACTGTACTGGGCGCAGGCTCTCGCCAGGCGGGACAACAGCACGGCCTTGTCGGCCCGCTTCAAGCCGCTGGCGGAGACGCTGGCGGCCAACGAGGCGAAGATCGATGCCGAGCTGATCGCCGCGCAGGGCAAGCCGGTGGATACCGGCGGTTACTATCTGCCCGATCCGGCCAAGACATCGGCAGCAATGCGGCCGAGTGCGACGTTGAACGCGTCGCTCGCTACTCTTTGACCCCGCGGGGCCAAGGTGACGGGGTGGTGATCGCTCCATGAGCGTCGGTGGCGCCGACGGGTGTCGCACCGGCTGGGTGACCTGCCGGCGCGACGACCGAGGCGCGCTCGATGTTCGAGTCGTGAAGACCCTCGCGGAGGCCTGCGAGGGTCTTTCCGTATTGGCCGTCGACATGCCGATTGGCTTCGTCGACGTTCCGCGTCCGCCACGGGCCTGCGAGGCCGAGGCGCGCAGGCTGCTGCCCGGCAAGGCGAGCTCGGTCTTCCCGACCCCGTGCCGGCCGGTGCTCGCCTGCACCACGCACGCCGAGGCCAATGCGACCAGCCGCAAGCTCGGCATCGGCATCAACCAGCAGACCTTCCATCTGTTTCCCAAGATGCGCGAGGTCGACGAGCTCCTGCGCGCCCGCCCGAGGCTGAAACGCGTCGTATACGAGGCCCATCCCGAGCTCGCCTTCGCGCGCATGAACGGCGGCAAGCCAGTGCTCAGCAAGAAACGCCAGCCCGAGGGTTACGCCGAGCGCTGCCGGCTGCTGGCCGAGCATGGCTTCGCCTGCCCCGCCGATCGCCTGCCCGGAGCCGCGCGCGACGACATTCTCGACGCCATTGCCGTTTGCCGTACTGCCCTGCTGATCACGCGGGGCACCGCCATCCGCCTCGGCCCGGTCCGCATCCGCGACAGCCGGGGCCTGCCCATGAACATCTGGTACTAGGCGCTGCACCGCTCGGATCGACCGGTGGGCGGGTCTATTCCGGCTTGATTCCGGCCGCCTGCAGCACCGGGCCCCAGATTCCCGCCTGTACCGCCAGCCAGTCGGCCAGTTGCTTGGGCGTGCCGCCCATCGCGACGAAGCCACGCTTGCGCAGCTCCTCGCGCATCTCCGGCGTGGCTACGCCGGCGTTCAGCGCCTCGTTCAGCCTCGCGACGATCGTGGCCGGCGTGCCGGGCGGTGCGATCAATGTGTAGACGATGGTGCCGTCGACGTCGCCGAAGCCCTGCTCCTTGAAGGTCTTGATATCGGGCGCCAGCGCGGCGCGCTCCAGCGACGCCATGCCGTAGGCCTTGAGCTTGCCGCTCTGGATGTGCGGCCACACGCTGGTCAGGCTCGACATGCCGAGCTTGATGTGTCCGCCAAGCAGATCCGTGACCAGCGGCCCGGTGCCGCGGAAAGGCACGTGCGTCAACTTTATCTTGTTCAGAAGCGCATAGCGCTCGGCCGACAGGTGCATCGGCGTGCTGACGCCGGCGGTTCCATACTGCACCTCACCCGGCGCCTTGCGAGCCGCGTCGGTGATCGCCGCCAGATCGGGCCACGGCGCATCGGCGGAGCCGACGAACACCGACTCCTGCTTGGCGACGAACCCCACCGGCACGAACGTGGCCGGGTCGTAGCCGAGCTTGGCGACGAGAAACGGGTAGAGCATCTGGTTGTTGCTGCTGAACAGCACGGTGTGGCCATCGGGCGGTTGCTTGGCGGCGAACTCGTGCGCGAGGTTGCCGCCGGCGCCGCCCTTGTTGTCGATGATCACCGGTTGGCCGAGCGCCTTCTGGATCGGCTCCTGGATGATGCGTGCCAGCGCGTCGGTGCCGCCGCCGGGCGGAAACGGCACGACCACCTTCACCGGCTGCGAGGGGAAGGTCTGCGCGTGGGCTGCCCCGCCGACCGCAGGCGCGGCGAGCGAGGCAAGAATGAGCGTACGCCTTCTCATCGGTCGCTCTTCCCCCGGATGGCAGTTGTACCGCTACCGGTCTCGACCTTATGCGCGGCTGTCCTGACGGCTTCTGGCATGGCGCTCCTCCTCGGCTCGCTCCACTGGTCGGGGCGTTCAGCCGCGCAGCGACCCTACCGCACTTCGTCAGACCATGCCCAGCGCATGCTTGTAGGTGTCGAGCAGCGTCTCCTGCTCGGCGCGGTCGGCGGCATCCATGGCCCTGAGCGACACGATCTTGCGCATCGTCTTGACGTCGTAGCCGACACCCTTTGCCTCGCTGTACACGTCACGGATATCGCCGCCAATCGCCTTGCGCTCCTCCTCGAGCTTCTCGATGCGCTCGACGAAGCTCTTCAACCGGTCGGCCGAGACCGGCCCCGCCTTTGCTTTCTTGGAAACGGCGCTTCCATCCGGCATATCCACACTCCTTGATCCAGTCGCGTGGACCATAGGAGCGGCAGCCATGTCTACTCAATGACGGCGCGGTTGCTAATGACGGGGATAACGGGGAATGCAGCGAGCCGGAGCCCGCCGGGAGCGCTCTATCCGTGCTTGTGTTGCGCCTTGTCGTAGGTCTTCTTCTGCTCGCCGCTGGCTTCCTTCTGGTACTTGGCCTTCCACTCGTCGTACGGCATGCCGTAGACGATCTCGCGCGCCTTGGGGTCGGCGATCTCGATGCCGCGCGTACCGGCTTCCTCGCGGTACCAGCGCGACAGGCAGTTGCGGCAGAAACCGGCCAGGTTCATCAGGTCGATGTTCTGCACATCCGCACGTTCCTGCAGATGCGCCACCAACCGGCGAAAGGCGGCGGCTTCGAGCTCGGTTCGGGTCTTGTCGTCCATGGCAGCCTCCTGGGAACGCTCGGTCACGGTCGTGACCGGGGATATAGGCCGAGACCGCAGCATAAACCAGTGGGCCAGGATAAGCCGGCACCAGGCCGCTCAGCTCAGGCTGCCTGGATAGTCGCGCCAGATCGAGGCCTCGAGCTCGAGATGGGTACTGGGCGGAAACTTGCCTTTCCAGTGCTCGGCGCATGCCGCGCTCGTCGCATACCACACGCCGGGCAGGCGACGGGCATGATCGAGGAACTGCTCCAGCAGGTGCAGGCGGCTCGGCCAGCCGATGCCGTGAGGATGCAGGGTCAGGCTGAACTGCCGCCCACGCTTGTACTGGGCATCGAGCTCCGACTTGCAATTGCGGAACAGCCCGTTGGGATTTTCCAGCCCGGTTCCCTTCTTGGGGAACATCAGGAAAAACTGATCGTCGAAGTGGTAATAGTACGGCAGCGCGAGGATGGCGCGACGGCTGGCAAAGTCGGTCACCCAGTAATGCGGCGCGTCGTCGGCAAGGCCATTGCCGAAATAGGCATAGCCCGCGTCGATCAGCAGGTCCATCGTGGCGCCGCTGATGCTGCCGCCCGCGAACTTGTCGCCAGGACGCGGCAGGGAGAACCAGCCCGCCGGCCGTTCCCCGGTGATGGCGGTGAGGATCTCAGTCGTGCGCTGCACACGGGCCTGCTCCTCGTCCCGATCGAGCCTGCTCACATCCTCGTGCTTGAAGCCGTGCGCGGCGATCTCGTGGCCGTCGGCATGCAGGGCGCGGATCCTGTCGGCGTGGCTGGCCGCGATGACGGCCGGCACCGCGAAGGTCGCCGGGATCGCATGGCGCTGCAGCGTCTCGCACAGGGCATCGAGCCCGCCGTGCATGCCGAAGTAGGCATCAGGATTGGCGATGTCGCGCGCCGTGATGCCGTCGGGGCCGCACGGCGGGCTGAGATCGACGACGACCCGGAAGCAGCAACGCCGACCTTCCGGCCAGCCGATCTCCGCATCGAGCAGGCTCCTCTCGTCGCTGACCGTGTAGCGATCCTTCCACGGCATGCTCTGCCCTCCCCTTCAGTGCGCGCGCGTGTTCGACAGACGCGGCGGATTGGTCTCGAGGCAGTGCCGCGCCACCTGCTCGCAGGTCGGGAACCACACCCCGGGCAGGCTCTTCATCCGGGTGATCAGCCGGTCCAGCATGGCGATGCGCAGGGCGCGACCAGAGACGAAGGGATGCAGGCAGACATTGAGATAGCCGCCCTGCTGGTACTCGCGCTCGAACGCCGCCCACCAGATGTCGAGCACATGGTCGGGATCCATCATGCGCTGCGCCTCGTTCTCGCTGCCGAGCCAAGCGAAGCTGAAGAACATCGCGTCGTCGATGGCGAGATGAAACGGCAGGTTGAGCAGCGGGCGCGACCCGTCGGAATCGGTGAGGTAGTGCGGCCGATGGTCGGGCGTGTCGTGCGAGTTGTAGATGAACCCGCTGTCACGCAGGAGGCTGCGGGTATGCCAGCTGCGCGTGCCCACCGGGCGGCGGCCGGTCAGCTTCTCGATCGCGGACGATGCCTTCTCGAGGTGATCGCGCTCCAGCGCGGCGTCGTCGGGCACCCGGTGCTCCCACATGTGATCGCCGATCTCGTGGCCGCTCTCCGACGCCGCCTTGACGGCCTGCGGATAGAGCTCGCAGATGCGGCCCGGCGTGAAGATCGTCGCCCTGATACCATGGCCGTTGAACAGCTCGATCAGGCGCCAGATGCCGACGCGGCCGCCGAACTCGCCCTTGGCGAGCTGCATCGGCGGCTCGTTGAGCAGGCGCCGCAGCAGCATGGCGTCGAAGTCGGCGGTGAAGTTCACCGCGACACGCGCCCCGTTGGGCCACGTGATCCGGTCGATGACCTGATGGCGCGCGGCGTAGTCGGCAGCCTTGGCGCCCAGGGCGGCGAGCTCCTGGTCGAGATGATCCGAAGACATGACGTTAGCGACCTCCTGCGACGGCGAGCGTCGTGCCCGTGATGTAGTTGGCCTCGTCGGAGGCGAGATAGAGCACGGCATTGGCGATATCGGCAGGCGTTCCCAGCCGGCGCAAGGGGGTCGCCCGGGTCGGGCCGTACTCCAACCCTTCGAGCGCCTGGAAGCTGGCGCGGGTCTTTTCAGTCTCGATCGGCCCCGGCGCCACCGCGTTCACCGTCACGCCGTACTCCGCCATCTCGAGCGCCACGTTGCGGGTGAAACCGTGGATGGCCGCCTTGGCCGCCGCATAGGCCGAATTGCCGCTGTAGTAGGCCATCCACGGGGTACCTTCTCGCGAGCCCGACGACAGATTGACGATGCGTCCCGAACGGCGCTCGCGCATGTGCCGGGTCGCTTCCCGCGTGCACAGGAAGGCCGAGCGCAAGTTGAGGCGCATGACGAAATCCCAATCCTCGACCTTGGCCTCCCAGATTCGGCCGGACAGGCCGCCGCCGACATCGTTGACCAGGATGTCGACCCGTCCATGCGCGGCGAGGGTGGCGGCAAACAGGTCCTTGACCGGCCCCTCCTCGGTGACGTCGGCCACGGTCGCCTGCACCGGGCGCCCGCCCTGCCTGATCAACCTTTCGGTTTCCGCGAGGCCCCTGGCATCAATGTCGGTGATCGCCAGCGTCGCCCCTTCCTCGGAGAGCCTGAGAGCGATCGCCCGACCGAGCCCCGCCGCCGCTCCCGTCACCACGGCGACCTTGCCAGCCACCCGACCGCTTGCATTGACCGCCACGATGCCCTCCATGCTGTCGTATCGTACCCCCTCACCCCAAGGCGAGCGCAAGGGCCGCATCGATCGACGGCGCCAGCCGGCGGCCCCAGGCACGCGCCTCGCCGGGCGTGGCGATCAGGTCCTGACGCACCTCGAGCGAGCAATACGGCAGGGCGCGCGCGCGGGCATGAGCCACGAGCGTATACTCGTACGCGTCACGCGCCGAATAGGGCTCGTTGTCGCCGACGACCAGGGACGAATCGCAGCGCAGCGCCGCGAGCAAAGGCTCGGGCAGGCGCGGATCGTCGTTCCATAGCACGCCGACATGCCACGGCCGCTCGAAGCCATTCATCCGCGGCGTGAAGCTGTGCATCACAAGCATGCCGACCTTGCGTCCGCCGGCGGTCATCCGATCGAGCTGGCGATCGACCTCGCGATGATAAGGCCAGAAGCACGCCTCGGCGCGCGCCTGCACCTGCTCCTCTGTCAACCCGCGATTGGCGGGCACCGGCGTGCCGTCGCTGACCTCCGGAGTCGATCCTTCGCCGCCCGGCCAGCGGTTGCAGTCGATTACCAGCCGCGAGTAGCCGGATGCCACGAGCGGCGCATCCAGCACCCTGGAGAGCTCGATCGCAGCATCGAGGCCGCCGATGTCCCAGCCGATGTGGCGCGAAAGCTCGTGCTCGGAGATGCCGAGACTGCCGAGCGCCCTCGGCACTGCCTTGCTGGCATGATCGCAGAGCAGCAGCAGCGGTGCCGTGCCCTCGGCATTGTGGACAGAGAAAGCGGGCGGATCGTCCGGGCCGAGCAGTTGTTGCATCGCGCCCCTATAGTGTGAAGATTGGCCAAATGAAAGATGCCGACGCCCGTGCCCTGTTGCGCGACCTGTTCGACGCTGCCCTGGCCGCCGCCCGCCCGGCAACCTGCCTGACGCCTTACATCGCCGCGCTGCAGCCGCCCCGAGGCCGAACCATCGTCATCGGTGCCGGCAAGGCGAGTGCGGCAATGGCGCGGGCCGTCGAGCAACAGTGGCCGCATGCCGTCGAGGGGCTCGTCGTCACCCGCTACGGCTATGGCGAACCCTGCGCTCGGATCGAGATCGTCGAGGCCGCCCACCCCGTGCCCGACGAGAAAGGCCGCGCCGCCGCGGGTCGCATCCTGCAGCGCGTTGCCGGGCTGACGGCGGACGATCTCGTCCTATGCCTGGTCTCCGGCGGCGCATCGGCGCTTCTCGCCCTGCCTGCCCCGGGCCTATCCCTGGCGGACAAGCAGACGGTCAATCGCGCGCTGCTCAGATCGGGTGCCAACATCGTCGAGATGAACACGGTGCGAAAGCACCTCTCGGCCATCAAGGGCGGGCGCCTGGCCATCGCCGCCCAGCCGGCGCGTGTCCTGTCGTGGCTGATCTCCGACGTGCCCAACGACGATCCCGGCGTGATCGGCTCCGGCCCGACGGTGCCGGATCGCACCACCTATGCAGACGCGCTGGCCGTCCTGGCGAAACACGCCATCGACCCGCCAGCGGCGGTACTCGCGCACCTGAAGAAGGGCGCTGCCGGTCAGATCGTGGAAACGCCCAAGCCCGATGACCCGCGCCTGGCGCGGACCGAGACCATCATCGTGGCGACGCCGCGGCGCTCACTGGAAGCGGCCGCGGCGATGGCCCTCGATCGCGGTCTCGATGCCGTCATCCTGGGCGACAATCTCGAAGGCGAGGCTCGCGAGCTCGGGGCGCTGCATGCCCGCGAGGCGATCGAGCGCGCCTCTCGCGGCGGCAAGCCGGCAGTGATCCTGTCGGGCGGCGAAACCACCGTCACCGTGCGCGGCAAGGGTCGCGGCGGCCGCAACGTCGAGTATCTGCTGGCCCATGCGATCGCCGCCGCCGGCGCGCCTCGCGTCTGGGCGCTCGCCGCTGACACCGACGGCGTAGACGGCGCCGAGGATATCGCCGGCGCGATCCTCGCCCCCGACACGCTGGCGCGCGCCCGCGCCTTGGGACGGGATCCGCAGGTCATGCTCGACGACAACGACGGTCATTCCTTCTTCGAGATGCTCGGCGACAGCCTCGTCACCGGCCCGACCCGCACCAACGTCAACGATTTCCGGGCGACGCTGATCATGCCGGCGACGTAGCCGGGCCTGCTGCGACCGGGCCAGCAACGGCGGAGACTAGTCCACCGCTAGCGGCTCAATCTTCTCCCCCAACGCAGTTGCCGTCATCGGGGATAATCGCACGCCGAATTTTGCGTCATTTGCGTCACTTGCGTCATTATTCTTTGCAATCAATGACTTGCGCGTGGCGCAAACAGATGCCGAGGGCGGTCTTGCATCACCGGGAGCGCGGCATCGGCTTCGCGCGCCGGCGCCGCAGAGATCCTGACCACCGACATGCCATGGACACCGAAGCGACCGAGAGCAACCTCGGCCACAACCTCGAGCGTGCGCATGATCCATCCTCCTTGATGCCGCGCCGTCGCCGGCAACGGGTCGTCGCCTGCCTATGCCACGCTAGGCGAGATTTTCGCGACGTCAACCCGTCGTAGCAGAACTCTGGCAAGAATCTCTCCAGTCCGGTCCAGGCACGGTGAAGCGGCGTGGCGCGGAAGACGACTCATGGCCGGGAGCGCGTCACCAAGAGAGTGCACCACGGAAGTGGTGCGATCCCAGTGATGAGTCCTATCCTGTCCTGATGATCACCTACCCCGGCTCCTGCCACTGCGGTGCCATCGCGATCTCGCTCACCTCGGACAAGAAGCCCGACGCGATGCGGGTCGGGCGGTGCGGCTGCAGCTTCTGTCGGCGCCATGGCGCGCGAACCATGGGCGACCCGGCCGGCTCGGTCGAGTACCGGGCCACGCCGCAGCACCTGCTGCGCTATCGCTTCGGCCTCGCCATCACCGACTACCTGTTGTGCGCCCGGTGCGGGGCCTATGTCGGCGCGGTGATGCCGGATGACGACGGGCCGATCGGCATCGTCAACGTCAATGCGCTGGACATTCGCGATACGTTCGATCCGGCGCCGCCGCTGCATCACTATGACGGCGAGGATGAGGCCCGGCGGCGCGCCCGGCGCCGAAAGTTCTGGATGAAGGCGTCCGTCATCGCCTAACGTCGCCGCCATGGCTGTTCTCGGAGTGATCGCCGACGACTTCACCGGCGCGACCGATATCGCGGGCATGCTGGTCAAGGGCGGCATGCGCACCATCCAGACGATCGGCGTGCCGGCCGCCGGCGCGATCCCCGACGACGTCGATGCCGTCGTGGTGGCGCTCAAGACGCGCTCGATCCCCGCCGCCAACGCCATCGCCCAGTCGCTCGAAGCGCTCGCTGCCCTGCAGGCGGCCGGCTGCCAGCGTTTTTTCTTCAAGTATTGCTCGACCTTCGATTCGACCGACGCGGGCAACATCGGACCGGTGGGCGATGCCCTGCTCGATGCCCTGAAGGCCGGGCAGGCGATCTACTGCCCGGCCTTCCCCGAGAACGGCCGCACGATATTCTTCGGCCATCTGTTCGTCGGCAGCGTGCTGCTCTCCGATTCGCACATGCGCCACCATCCGCTGACGCCGATGACCGACGCCAGCCTGGTCCGCGTGCTGGCGCGCCAGACGCCGCACAAGGTCGGGCTGGTCGCCCTCAAGCAGGTCCAGTCCGGTTCTGCCGGCCTGCGATCGGCGCTCGACGCGCTCGCCGCCGACTCGGTCCGGCATGTCGTGGTCGATGCCGTCGCCGACACCGATCTCGGCATCATCGGCGAGGCGGTCGGCGACGACCTGTTGATCACTGGGGGCTCGGGGGTGGCGCTCGGGCTTCCTGCCGCCTTTCGCCGCCGCGGACTCCTGGCGCACAAGGCCAACGCCGATTCGCTGCCCAAAGTCGCGGGCGCGGCCGCCGTGCTGGCCGGGTCCTGCTCGGCCGCGACCCTGGGCCAGATCGCGGCCTTCACCGGGCCGCACCTTCACCTCGACACCGACGCCATCTGCCGCGGCGAACCGGTCGGCGAGAAGGCATTGGCCTGGGCCAAGGACAAGCTCGGCAATGGACCGATCCTGCTCTCGGCCAGCGACAAGCCGGAATCGGTCAAGGCCTTGCAGACGAAATACGGCATCGAAGCATCGAGCCAGGCCATCGAGACGACCATGGCGGCGCTCGCCAAGGGTCTCGTCGCCGCCGGGGTCGGACGCCTCGTGGTTGCCGGCGGCGAGACCTCCGGAGCCGTCGTCGGCGCGCTCGACGTAACGGCGCTGCGGATCGGCCCGGAAATCGATCCCGGCGTGCCGTGGACAGCGTCGGTCGGCGCCAGGCCGCTGCTGCTCGCGCTCAAGTCGGGCAATTTCGGTGCGGTCGATTTCTTCACCAAGGCGTTCAGGCTCGCATGAGCACCGCCGAAACGAGGATGCGCGACGCCATCTGTGCGCTGGGTGCCAAGCTCGCCGCACGTGGGCTTTGTCCCGGCACGTCAGGCAACATCAGCGCGCGCATCGCCGACGGCTGGCTGATGACGCCGACCAATTCCTCTCTGGGCGAGCTCGCGCCCGGGCAGCTCTCCAAGCTCGACCTGTCGGGCAAGCATGTCGGCGGCGATCCACCGACCAAGGAGGCACTGCTGCATCGCTCGGTCTACGACGTGCGGCCCGGGGACGGCGCCATCGTCCATCTGCATTGCACGCATGCCGTCGCGATCTCCTGCCTCGACCCGAGCTGTCACCACAACGCCGAGACGACCCTGCCGCCGATCACGCCCTACTTCGTGATGCGCGTCGGCAAGCTGCCGCTGGTGCCGTATTTCAAGCCGGGCGATCCCAAGCTCGCCGACGCGATCCGGGACTACGCCAAGGGGCATCGTGCGGTGCTGCTGGCCAATCATGGTCCGGTCGTTGCCGGCACGTCCCTCTCGGCGGCCTCGGCGTCGATCGAGGAACTGGAGGAAACCGCCAAGCTCCATCTGCTTCTGCAGGGCTTCAAGGTCCGCCTCCTGAGCCATATGCAGGTACGCGAGGTCGAAGAAGCCTTTCCCTCCTGACCGGACAGAAGAACGCCATGCCCAAGCTCGCTGCCAATCTCTCCTGGATCTACCAGGAAGTTCCGTTCCTGCAGCGCTTCGGCGCCGCCGCCGCGCACGGCTTCAAGGCTGTCGAGATCCTGTTCCCCTACGAGGCGCCCGCCGCCGACATCGCCGCCGAGCTCAGGAAGCACAAGCTCACCCAGGCGCTGTTCAATCTTCCACCCGGCGACGCCAGCAAGGGTGAGTGCGGCCTCGCCGCCCTGCCCGGCCGCGAGACCGAGTTCGCCGCAGCCCTCGCGACGGCGCTCGACTATGCCAAGGTCCTGGAGTGTCGCACGCTGCACATCATGTCGGGCATGATCGCGCCCGGCGCCGACACCAAGGCGATGCATCGCACGTTCATCGCCAATCTCAAGATGGCCTGCGACCGGACCGCCAAGAGCGGGCTCACGCTCGTGCTCGAGCCGATCAACCATCGCGACATTCCCGGATACTTCACCAACACGACCGACCAGGTGCAGCAGATCATCGACGAGGTCGGCGCGCCCCATCTGCGCCTGCAGCTCGACCTTTATCACATGCAGGTCACGGAAGGCGATCTTACCAGGCGCACCGAGCGCCTGTTCCCGATCACGGCGCACGTCCAGATCGCCGGCAATCCCGACCGCAACGAGCCGGACATCGGCGAGGCCAACCATCTCTACCTGCTCGATGTGCTCGACCGGCTGGGCTACCAGGGCTATGTCGGCCTGGAGTACAAGCCGAAGACCAACACGGGTGCCGGTCTCGGCTGGGCCAGGAAATACGGCATCGAGGCCTGATACATGACGGAAAAGAACACGCCGGTCGTCGCATTCGTCGGCCTTGGCTCGATGGGGCTCGGCATGGCGAAGAACCTGCTGAAAAGCGGGCACAAGGTGATCGGCGTCGATCCCAGCGCGGCGGCGCGCGAGGCCTTCGTCGCCGCTGGTGGAGTCGTGGCGACGTCGCCGGCCGAGGCGACCGCCTCGGCCGACGCGGTGGTCGTGGCGGTCGTCAATGCTCCGCAGGTTGACACCGTGCTGTTCGGCGACGTGGGTGCCGCCGCGACGCTGCGCAAGGGCGGCCTGGTGATGCAGTGCGCCACGGTGCCGGCCGCCTTCGCCAAAGCGCTGGGCGAGCGCCTGGCCAGCTCCGGTCATGTGCTGCTCGATGCTCCCATGTCGGGCGGCCGGGCGCGCGCCGAATCCGGCGAGCTCACGTTCATGGCCTCGGGAACGGCCAAGGCCTTTGCCGCGGCCGAGTCGATCCTCGCCGCCACCTCGGCCAAGGTCTTCCGGCTGGGTGACGCGCCGGGCATCGGCTCACTGGTGAAGACGGTAAACCAGCTGCTGGCCGGCGTGCACATCGCTTCGGCCGCGGAGGCCATGGCACTCGCGGCCAAGGCAGGCGCCGATACCCGGGCCGTCTACGAGGTGATCTCCGCGAGCGCCGGCAACTCGTGGATGTTCGGCAACCGCGTGCCGCACATGCTGGACGACGACTATTCACCGCTCTCCGCCATCGAGATCTTCGTCAAGGATCTCGGCCTGGTGCTGGGTACGGGCCACGAGCTGCGCCTGCCGCTGCCGATGGCGGCGGCGGCGCATCAGCTCTTTCTCGCCGCCGCGGGCGCCGGCTGGGGGCGACTGGACGACGCGGCCGTCGTCAAGGTCTACGAGCAGGCAGGTGACTTCAAAGTGTCGTCGCCGAGGAAGTAGGCTATGGGCATGGTCCGTCAGCGCTCCACCAAGATCGTGGCCACGCTCGGCCCGGCCTCGTCGTCGGCCGAGCGGCTGCGTGCGTTGTTCGAGGCCGGCACCGACGTTTTCCGCCTCAACTTCAGCCACGGCACGCAGGATGACCATCGCCAGCGCGTCGAGCTGTTGCGCGCGATGGAGAAGGAATACAGGCACCCGATCGCCATCCTGATGGACCTCCAGGGGCCGAAGTTGCGCCTGGGCTCGTTCGCCAAGGGCCCGCTGGAGCTCAAGAAGGGCCAGAAGCTGCGGCTCGACATGGACAAGGCCCCCGGCACGGCCAAACGTGTGCCTCTGCCCCATCCCGAGATCTTCGCCGCTGCCAGGCCGGACGGGCTCCTGCTGATCGACGACGGCAAGGTGCGCCTGCGCATCGCGGCCCACACCGGGGACACGATCGATGCGGTGGTCGAGGTCGCCGGCCCGATCAGCGACCGCAAGGGCGTCAACCTGCCCAACCTGGTCGTGCCGCTGTCGCCGATGACGCCGAAGGACCGCAAGGATCTCGACTATGGCCTGTCGCTCGGCGTCGACTGGGTGGCGCTCTCCTTCGTCCAGCACGCGAATGACATCGCGGAGCTGAAGAAGATCGTCGCCGGGCGCGCCGCGGTGATGGCCAAGCTCGAGAAGCCGGCGGCCATCGACCATCTCGACGAGATCATCGAGCAGAGCGACGGCATCATGGTGGCGCGCGGCGATCTCGGCGTCGAGATGCCGCCCGAGGCGGTGCCGCCCCTGCAGAAGCGCATCCTCGCCGCCTGCCGCGTCGCAGGCCGGCCGGCGATCGTGGCGACGCAGATGCTCGATTCGATGGTCCATTCGCCGACGCCGACGCGCGCCGAGGCCTCCGACGTGGCCACCGCGGTCTATGACGGCGCCGACGCGGTCATGCTCTCGGCCGAATCGGCCTCGGGCGACTACCCGGTCGAGGCGGTCACCATCATGGACCGCATCCTGAAGAGCGTCGAAGCCGATCCGCTCTATCGCAAGCTGATGGATGCGAGCCGACGCGAGCCGGAAGCCACGACCGCCGATGCGATCAGTGCTGCCGCGCGACAATGCGCACATACGCTGGCCGCTTCCGCCATCGTCACCTACACGACCACTGGCTCGACGACGTTGCGCGCCGCCCGCGAGCGGCCGGATGTCCGCATTCTCTGCCTGACGCCCAGCCTCGACACGGCGCGGCGCATGACCCTCACCTGGGGCGTCCATCCGATTCATGGCGAGGACGCGCACAACTTCGGCGACATGGTCCAGCGCGCCGTGCGCGTGGCCCGCCAGGAAGGGCTGGCCAAGGCTGGCGAGCGGCTGGTCATAACGGCGGGGGTGCCCTTTGGGACGCCGGGCGCCACAAATATTCTCAGAATTGCCTACGTATGACCCTGAAAAGTGCGGGGATGGGGACGATAGTCCACCCGTAACGAGTTCAGTGGATTACGTGAGGCGAAGGTGGATATCACGACCGACAAGGATGGAGCCGTCGCGCGACGCAATCGTCGGCCGGCGCTGACCTGGATCGATTTCCTGGTGATTGGCGCCATAGTTCTGACGTTTTCCGTCGTCCTCGGCACGACCATCGCGCGCAACAAGGCATCCGCGCAGAACCAGCGCGCGACCGTCCCGGAATTCACCTCCGAGATCGGGACGATCCCGAGCGACTCGAGCCTCATCAAGGCGAGAATACGGCTGGCCTCCGGCGGCCCCTGGGGCTGATCGCGCGGCTCTCATAAAACCTAGACCTCACCCTGAGGAGCGGCCCCCAGGGCCGCGTCTCGAAGGGTCGGCAACACCGCGGGTGTTGCAACCAGCCTGTTCCGCGATTTCGCGTGCAGCCCATCCTTCGAGACGGCCGCTACGCGGCCTCCTCAGGATGAGGTGGTTCATGTGGCGCGGCTTTTCAGGATGAGGGTGTTGTTGGAGTGGCGCGCTCCCAGCGTCACCCCTTCGGGCGCTTGTCGATGACTCGCCGGGCCTTGCCCATGGAGCGTTCGATCGCGCCGATGGGGGCGATCTCGATGTCGGCCGACAGGCCGCACATGCCCTTGAGGCGACGCGACAGGTCGGCGGCCGCTCGGTCCGTCTCCTCGGTCGACAGCTCGGCCCGCGACTCGACGCGCACCATCAGATCGTCCAGCGCCCCGGTCCGGCTGAGCTCGATCACATAGTGGCCGCTCAACGCCGGGTCGCGCAGGATCTGCTCCTCGACCTGGCTCGGGAACAGGTTGACACCGCGCACGATCAGCATGTCGTCGCTGCGGCCGGTGATCTTGGCCATGCGCCGCATGGCCGCCGCCGAGCCCGGCATCAGCCGCGTCAGGTCGCGCGTGCGATAGCGGATCACCGGCAGGGCTTCCTTGGTGAGCGAGGTCAGCACGAGCTCGCCCGGCTCGCCGTCGGCGACGACCTCGCCCGACTCGGGATCGACGATCTCGGGATAGAAATGGTCCTCCCAGATCGTCGGGCCGTCCTTGGTCGCGGCGAACTCGCAGGCGACGCCGGGGCCCATCACCTCGCTCAGCCCGTAGAGATCGATGGCGTCGATGCCGAGCCGCTGCTCGATCTCGCTCCGCATGCCTTCCGTCCACGGCTCGGCGCCGAAGAAGCCGACGCGGATCGCCGTGTCACGCGGGTCGACGCCCTGGCGATCGAACTCGTCGGCCAGCGCCATCATGTAGGACGGCGTCAGCATCAGCACCTGGGCGCCGAGCTCGCGGATCAGCTGGATCTGGCGTTCGCCGAATCCGCCCGACATCGGCACCACCGTGCAGCCCAGCCGCTCGGCGCCGTAGTGCGCCCCCAGCCCCCCCGTGAACAGGCCGTAGCCGTAGGCGTTGTGCACGATGTCGCCAGGTCGCGCGCCGCCGACGAAGAGCGAGCGCGCCATCAGGTCGCCCCAGACGGCGATGTCGCGTGCCGTGTAACCGACCACCGTCGGCCGGCCCGTCGTGCCGCTCGAGGCATGGACACGCACGCACTGCTCGCGCGGCACGGCGAACATGCCGAACGGGTAGGCTTGGCGCAGGTCGGCCTTCACGGTGAAGGGAAAGCGGCGCAGATCCGCGAGCTCGCGCAGATCGTCGGGATGGACGCAGGCGGCCTGGCACTTCGCACGATACGGCGCCTGGTTGGCATAGGCGTGAGCCAGCGCCGCCTTCAGCCGCCCTACCTGCAGGGCGCGCAGGGCATCGAGCGACAGGCCGAGCTCGTCGAAACGCGGGCTGGTCATGTGCGCTCACCCGGGCTCTGCTCCCCTGGGCCCCTGTCGAAGCCGAAACGGCGATAGGCGTAGCCCAGCCCGATCAGCGCGGCGCCGAGCCCGAGGAAGGAGAAGACGCGCAACAGACCCTGCAGGCCCGCCATGTCGATCAGGAACACTTTCGCCACCACGATGCAAACCAGTGCCATGCCGGCGTGACGCAGCATCGCGGCGCCGCGCCGGAACCCCCACGCCAGCAAGGCGACGCCGAACAGCAGCCAGACGATGGAATAGGTATAGAGCTCGAGGCCTTCCGCTCCCAGGCCGCTGCGCTCGAAGCCGGGATCGAAGAGATGCCGGACCTCGAGCGAAACATAGACGAAGGCAAGGATCGATGCCGTCCCGCCAGCCAAGGCAGCCACATGCCTGTTGGGCTCGATATCGACCCAGCGCACCGCCAGGGCCGCCATCGCGGCGGGCAGCGCATAGGCGAGCAGCAGCCCGTTCAGGATGGGCAGCCGGCCGACCCCAGCATTCTCGAAGACCGGGTTGGCGATCAGGACCTGCACTACCAGGACCGTCAGAGCCGCCAGGGTGCCGCTCAGCCGCCACGCCCACAGCGCCACGACATCGTGCCTGAGCCGGGCGACCCAGAGCGCGGCCAGCGCGAAGCCGCCCCACACCAGGACGTAGAAGGTGCGCTCCATGAAGTCGACGCTGGGGCTGGTCATCGAGCCCGGCTGGAAGACGCTGCGCACTTCCAGTGTCGCCAGCACGAAGGCCAGCAGGGCAATGGCTGCCTCGGTGGCGTGCACCAGGCGCGGATCGCCCATCGGGCGCAACGCCCTGAGCCCTACCCAGAGCGCCGCAATCGTCAGGCCATAGCCCCACAGGATCCAGTTGAAGACCGGCGTGACCCCGAGCGGATAGTTGAGGATCATCGGGTTGACCACGAACCGCACCACAACGACGGCCAGCAGCGGCCAGCACAGCCGGCGCATCGCATGCAGATCGAGCCGCGCGGCCACCCCGGCGACCGCCGCGAACTCGACGGCATAAGCCACTGTGATCCATTCGCGTTGCAGCTCGAGGGCTATGGCCGCGGCAATGAAGAAGACGACGCCGATGGCGAGATAGCCCAGCGCCTCGGTGCCGCCCGCCATCGACTCGCGCCACCGCACCAGGCGCTCGGCGCCGACCAGGAACGGGATGGCGAGGCCAATACTGATCAGGCCCCACGGGATGCCGGGGATGGCATTGCGCAGGACGTACCAGCACAGCAGGAAGTACACGAACACCGTGCCGACGGAGAGTGCCGCCCAGAACCCCGGTCGGCCGGCATTCCACATCATGGCGAAGGCCCCGGCGGCGTAGAACCCGCCGAACACGACCGCCGCCCAGGTGAAGCGATCGACGTCCCAGGTCGGGCCGCTGCCCAACGTCGTCGACCACCACAGGAACAGCCCGACCAGCGCCAGGAGTGGCGCCAGGCCGGCGATGTACTGGTAGCGCGGCGCCCAGCGACCGAGGACATAGAGGCCGACGCCGTGGGCTGCCAGCGCCACCCAGCCCACTGTCTGCTTCCACTCGTCCTGCACCACGATCGCGACGAGGAGCGCGCCGGTAACCGCGAGCGCCGACCAGACCAGGCCGACGACATCGATCGGCGGGTTCTCGCTTTCGCTGACCCGCCGCCAGGTCGCCCACACGAACGAGCCTGCCACGCCGACCAGGAACAGGCAGGCCCAGTGCAAGCCGCCCGGCTCGGTGGCGATCCACAGCATCGCCCAGATCGCCGTCCCGGCCAGCACGCCCCAGCCGAGCGGCCACCAGCCGCGCGCACGAATGACCGCGAGCGTGCCGATCGCGATCGCCAGCAGGTAGCCGAACAGCACGGGCACGTTGGGCGCATCGCTGCCGATGATCGCCGGGCTCGCGAAGCCGCCGACGAAGGCCAGACCGGCAACGAAGGGGCCGTGACGCAGGGACAGGCCAATCGCGAAGGCCGTCAATGCAATGGCGCCGCCGCCGGCCGCCGTCTTGGAAATCATCTCGTAGAGAGCGACAGCGGAGAAAAGCGCACCATACAGGGCGGTAACGCCTGCGGCCGCCAGGGCCTGCGCCGTCCGATCGTCGCGCGTCTTGACACGCTCGGCGATGCCAATCAGGGCGAAGCCGAAGACGGCAGCCAGGATGACGCGCACCTCTTCCGAGAGGTAACCCTCCTCGATCGAGTAGCGGACGAGGAAGATCGCCGCGAGTGCCAGCGTGATGGCACCGACCCACAGGAACGCGCGCGCGCCCAGCCGTTGCTCCCAACCGATGAGCGGTGGCGGTGGCGGCGCCGCGGCCTCGACCAGCGGCGGCAGAGGCTGTCCCGGCAAATCCACCGCCGGCTCGAATGGCGGCGCAGGTGGCGGTGCTCCTTCGGCTGCCGGCACCGACGTGGGTGCCGGGACTGGAGGAGCCGAAGACGGCTCGGATGGTGGTGCCGGTGGTGCCGGCATCGTCGTTTCGACCGCCGGCGCCATGGGTTGTTCGGCAAAGACAGGCGGCAGCGGCGCAACGCCGCTCGCCAGCTGACGCTTCAGCGCCGCGAACTCCACCACAAGCTGCTCGTTCTGTCGCCTCAGCGACCCGGTCCGAACGATAGCGACAATTGCAATGATCGGCGTGCCGATCGCCCACACGATTGCCAGCAGGATCAGGAGTACTTCGTCCACTAGCTAGGCCTGACCGAGGGCAAGGGCGCGACACGCCAGTCGACCCCAAGAACAACACCTCATCCTGAGGAGCCGCGCGTCGCGCGGCGTCTCGAAGGATGAGCCCCAGACACAGTGCCTGTTGCCCATGCTGCGCGACGCTCGCTGCGCTCGTTCCTCAGCAAGAGGTGTGCGGGTTGCTCGGTCGTGCAAGCCAGAGCGGGGCACCACGGAGTTCACAAGGCCTCTAAGTCGCTCGTTTTCGCGCGAACTCGGTTCACTCCGCCGCCACCCGTGCCGCCTCCGCCACGAAGGCGCCGCGGTTGTCGCGGGCGACGATGCCGCGCTTGACCACGAGGCGATGGTTCTCCTTGCGGGCGGCACGCTTGATGTCGACCAGGGCGTCGCCGTCGCACAGCACGAAGTCGGCGCTGCTTCCCTCCTTCACCCGGCCCTGGTCGGCGAGCCGCATGAGGTCGGCGGCGCTCGCCGTCGCGAAGAACAGCGAATCGCGGGGCGAGATGCCGATCTCGCACATGAACTCGAGCTCGCGGGCATTCTCGCCGTGACGGTTGTGCGGCGTGCCCGCGTCGGTGCCCATGGCGATGCGCCCGCCTGCCTTGTAGTACATCTTGATCGAGGCGATGTGCCGCTCGAAGACGCGGCGCGCCTTGTCGATCACGTAGTCGGGAATGGACCGATCGCCGTCGTCGTAGCCCTTGAGGATGTTCTTCACGGCGGCGAGCGTCGGCACAAGCCAGACGCCGCGCTCCTTCATCTCGCTCACGCACTCGTCGGTCATGAAGATGCCGTGCTCGATCGAATCGATGCCGCCCCTCACCGCATTGAGGATGCCCAGCGCGCCCTGGGCGTGGCTGGCGCAGCATTTGTGGAAGCGGTGAGCCTCGGTGATTCCGGCCTTCATCTCCTCGGCCGAGTAGTGGGCGTCCTCCGGATTGACGCCGGGCGTCATGACGCCGCCCGTCGCCATGATCTTGATCAGGTCGGAGCCGGCATGGATCTGCTCGCGCACCGCCTTGACGACCTCGTCCGGGCCGTCGGCGACGCGGCCAGTACGGTTGCCGTGGCCGCCGGTCATGCAGATCATGCGGCCTGCGCAGCGCATGGTCGGTCCCAGGAAGCGGCCGCCGTTGATGGCGTCGCGGATGGCGAACTCGATGTAGTCCTTGCCGCCGCAGTCGCGCACCGCGGTGATGCCGCCTTCCAGCGTGCTGCGCATATGCTCCATGCCGCGCACGGCGATCTGGGCGGCGGTCATGCGATCCTGCACCGCGCCCGGGTTGCCCTCGGCGCCGGACAGCGAATGGATGTGGCAGTCGATCATGCCCGGCATCAGGGTACCGCCGGCCGTATCGACCCTGGCACCGGCAAAGCCTGCGAACTCCCCGGCAGGCGCCACGCGCTCGACCCTGCCGTCCTCCACCAGGACGGCGTGACCATCGAGCACCTTCTCGCCATCGAACAGGCGGCCGCCGCCGTACAAAGTCGCCATTGCTGAACTCCGGTAACGAAACGCGACGGACTTTGCCCGTGCGCGTCAGGCGCGGCAAGGATTGGCTGTCAGTCTCCTCCCTGCGCGAAGCGCGAGGAGGTGCGCCCGCAAGGGGGCGGAGGGGTCAAGAGACTCACTCGATGCGCCCGTCCATTCCAATCGCCGGTGTGCTGCTCATGACCCCTCCGCCCGCGATGACCCTTCGGCCGCGCTCAAGGCAGGCGCGGACACCTCCTGTGAAAATGCGCCGCGGTCGAAGGTGTGCCGGGAGCGCGCCACTCCGTGGCGCTCATGGGGGCCGGTCGTCCAGGCCACCGACCGTACGAAGAGCATGGGCGCCACGGAGTGGCGCGCTCCCGGCCATGAGCTTCCTTCAAGCAACGCCGGCACTTCCACAGCATCGTGGTGCGCGCCCGCGATCTGGAGGTCTCCCCGGCGGAGCTGTAGCGGAGTTGGGGAGGAGAATGATCTTACCGGCCGGCCGTACGCTGGCTGCAACCCAGCGGATCCGACGGCTCGCCACCGCCCATGGCTTTGAGACGGTCGATCTCGTCGTCGATTCCGGCGATGTGTGGATTGTGCTTGCGCGCCAGCTCGAAGGCGGCGACCGCGCGCGGATATTCGCCCAGCTCGGCCCGGATCATGCCGAGGCCGGAATACGCGCCGAAGTGCCTCGGCTCGCGCTTCACGGTCTCGCATATGTCGGCCAGCGAGGCCTTGAAATCGCCCAACAGCCAGTAGGCTGTCGCCCGCTTGTTCCAGGCTTCCGACAGCTCGGGCGCGACCTCGATCAGCCTGGTGAAGGTCTCGACCGATTCCCTGAGCTGGCGGTGCTGCATCTCGCCGATGCCGCGCAGCATCAGGCCGCGCTGGGTGGCGTCGGGAACCATGATCCACTGTTCCCAGATCGCCGACTCCAGGGTCTGTACCGCCGTGGGATCGGTTGCCGTCTGCAGCTTGGCAAACAAGGTGTCGAGCACGGTTTTGCTCCCGCCGTTCTGAGCCAGTGCGCTGGACCCCAGCGTCCCCGCGCCGAGCATCATGCCGAGCAGGGCGGCGAGGCAAGCGCGAATGACGCTCACATGAGCGCCTTGGGGGCCGGTCCGCCGGTCGCCCAGTCGAGCAGCTCGACCGTGTGGACCACCGGCAGGCCGGTGCCGGCCGCGATATGGCCGATGCAGCCGAAGTTCCCAGCCGCAACGATGTCGGGACGCACGCTTTCGATGCTCGCGACCTTGCGCTCGCGCAGGCGGCGCGACAGCTCGGGCTGCAGGACCTGGTAGGTGCCAGCCCAGCCGCAGCAGAGATGTCCCTCGGGCACGTCGGTGACGACGAAGCCGGCATCGCGCAGGAGCTTCTTCGGCTGCTCGTTCACTTTCTGGCCGTGCTGCATCGAACAGGCCGAATGATATGCCACCCGCATGGACCGCGGGGTCACGTTCACGAGACCCATCTCGAGCATTACCTCGCTGATATCCTTGGAGAGGCGGGCCACCTGCTCCGCCTTTGCCTTCCACTCGGGCTCGTCGGCCAGCATGTGGCCCCGAGGCGTTGACGACGATGGCGTCGAGCCCGGCGCCGTCGATCTCGTGCATCCAGGCCGCGATGTTGCGCTTGGCCAGCTCGATGGCTTGCGCAGTGCGCCCGACATGCAGCACCGACGAGCCGCAGCAGCCGGAGCCCGCCGCGTTCACCACCTCGACGTCGTGACGGGTCAGCAGCCGCACCGTGGCCTCGTTGACCTCGGGCGCCAGCACTTGCTGGCCGCAGCCCGGCATCAGGGCGACGCGCTTGCGTCTCAGGCCAGCGGTGGGGAACGTCTGCGGCCGGTCGACCGGAGATGGTCCGTCGAGCTTGCCCGGGACGCTGTCGAGCAGGGCGCGCAGCCGGCGCAGCAAAGTTGCACCGCCGGCATCGGTGCTGGTCGCTGGCAGCAGTGCCGCGAACGGCTTGGCGAGGCTTCCCAGCACCATCGCCCAGCGCAGCATAGCCGGTCGCGGCATCAGCCATGCCAGCAGCCCGCGCACCAGGCGATCCGCCAGCGGCCGCTCGTAGTGCGCCTCGATGTGATGACGGCCGTGATCGACCAGGTGCATGTAGTTCACGCCCGACGGGCACGTGGTCATGCAGGAGAGGCAGGACAGGCACCGGTCGACGTGGCGGACCTCGGCGGCGCTCGGCGTGCGCCCCCCCTCGAGCATCGCCTTGATGTAGTAGATGCGGCCGCGCGGGCTGTCGCGCTCGTCGCCCAGCAGCACGAAGGTCGGGCAGGTCGCGGTACAGAAGCCGCAATGCACGCACTTGCGCAGGATGTGCTCGCTGCGCCCCGTCAGCGGATCTGCAAGCTGGGCCAGGGTGAAGTTGGTCTGCATCGTTAGCCCATTCGCCCCGGATTGAAGAGCCCCTGTGGATCGAAGCTCTCCTTTACGCGTGCCGCGAGCGCCGCAAGCGCAGGTGTCAGCGGCTGGAACACCGGCACCGCGGCACGCACCGCCTCCGGCGCCCGGATCAGGGTGGCGTGCCCGCCAGTCGTACCGAGAGCGGCGCGCACCAGCACGTGGTCGGCGTCGGCGCTCGCCGGCAGGGCGAGCCAGACAAGGCCGCCCGACCAGTCGTAGAAGGCCTCGGCGCCACGGCGCTCCACCTTGATGCGGCTCACCACCGCCGGGCCTTCGGTCGGCGGGCAGGAAATCTTCCAGACGACGTCGCTGGCGCCCGCCTCGAGCGGGACGACGTCGCGGACCTCGCGCCAGAAGGCGCGGCTCTCCAGCGTGCCCAGATCCTCCATGGCGGCGCCGATCGGCGCCAGCAGCTCGCGCAGGCCCTCGATGCGCGCCTCGACCGATGGCGCCACGCCCTCGACCCTAAGCGCCGTGCGATCCCCCAGGTGGGCGGCTCCAGAGACCTCGTGCGGACTGCCCATCGCCGCGCACATCGCCCTGACGGCGGCTTCGTCTGAGAGGCCGCGCAGCACCAAGGTGCTGGTCTGGTCCGGCGCCGGCAGCACCTTGACGGAAACCTCGTCGAGCACGGCCAGGGTGCCCCACGAGCCGGCCAGCAGCTTGGACAGGTCGTAGCCGGTGACGTTCTTCATCACCTTGCCGCCCGACTTGAAGGCCTCGCCGCGGCCGTTGACGCCGCTGAAGCCCAGCAGATGGTCGCGTGCGGCGCCACCCGAGACGCGGCGCGGGCCCGCCAGGTTGCCCATAACCGCACCCGCCAGCGTGCCCTGCCCGGCCTCCCGGCCCAGCAACGGCCCGAGGTCCGGCGGCTCGAACGCCAGCATCTGGTTGCGCTGTGCCAGCAGCGCCTCGATCTCCTGGAGCGGCGTGCCGGCGCGCAGCGTCACGACCAGCTCCTCCGGCGCATAGTCGACGACACCGGAAATCCCCGACAGGTCGAGCACCTCGTCGCACTGCATCGGCTTGCCGAGGGCAAGCTTGCTGCCGCCGCCCCGCACGTCGAGCGTGCGGCGGTCGCTGAGCGCCCATTCCACCGCCTGACGCAGCTCGCCGGCGTCGCGCGGCCTGATCGTGCCTGGCATGCGTCAGAACCGCGGGATGTCGGGGAACGGCAGCTTGTTTTGATGCACGACCAGCTGGCCAAGCTCGGCGCATCGCCTGAGCTTGGGGAATACCTTGCCCGGATTGAGCAGGTGGTCGGGATCGAAGGCGCACTTCACGCGCATCTGCTGGTCGAGATCGATCTCGGTGAACTGCACGCCCATCAGGTCGCGTTTCTCGATGCCCACGCCGTGCTCGCCGGTCAGCACGCCGCCCACCTTCACGCAGAGCCGCAGGATATCTGCGCCAAACTGCTCGGCGCGATGCAGCTCGCCGGGATCATTGGCGTCGAACAGGATCAGCGGATGCAGGTTGCCATCGCCGGCATGGAAGACGTTGACCACGCGCAGGCCGTACGTCTTCGACATCTGCCGCATCTCGGCCAGCACCTCGACCAGCCGGCCGCGCGGCACCGAGCCGTCGAGGCACATGTAGTCGGGCGAGATCTGGCCGACTGCCGGGAACGCCGCCTTGCGCCCGGCCCAGAACAGCACGCGCTCCTGCTCGTCGTGACTGACCCGCACCGTGGTGGCGCCGCGGCCGCGCGCGATCTCGGAGACGCGCTCGACCAGGTAGTCGACCTCGATCGGCGGGCCGTCGAGCTCGACGATCAGTAGCCCTTCGGCGTCCATCGGATAGCCGGCACCGACATAGGCCTCGGCGCACTTCACCGCGTCGCGATCCATCATCTCCATGCCGCCGGGAATGATGCCGGAGGCGATCACAGCCGCGACGCAGTCGGCCGCCCCCGCTTCGGTCGGGAAGCCGAGCAGCACGGCGCGCGCCGTCGAGGGCTTGCGTAGCAGGCGCACCGTCACCTCCGTAACGACCCCCAGCAGCCCTTCGGAGCCTGTCATCAGGCCCATCAGGTCGTAGCCGCCGGAATCGAGATGCTTGCCGCCCAGGCGCACCACCTCGCCGTTCATCAGCACCAGCTCGAGGCCCAGCAGGTTGTTTGTCGTGAGGCCGTACTTCAGGCAGTGCACGCCGCCGGAGTTCTCGGCGACGTTGCCGCCGATCGAGCAGGCGATCTGCGAGCTGGGGTCGGGCGCGTAGTAGAAGCCCTCGTGCTCGACCGCCTTGGTGATGCCGAGGTTGGTGACGCCGGGCTGCACGCGGGCGCAGCGGTTGGCATAGTCGATCTCGACCATGCGGTTGAACTTGCCCATGGCGAGCAGGATGGCGTCGCCGACCGGCATCGACCCGCCGGACAGCGATGTGCCGCCGCCGCGCGGCACGACCTTGACCTTGGTGTCCTGGCAGTAGCGCAGGATCGCCGAGACCTGGGCCACCGTCTCCGGCAGGACGACGACGAGCGGCATCTGGCGGTAGGCCGACAGGGCATCGCACTCGTAGGGGCGCATGCCGTCCTGGTCGTCGACGACCCCCTCGCCCGGTACGATGGCGCGCAGCGCAGCCACGATCTCGGACCGGCGGGCGAGGATGGCGGGATCGAGCGGCGGCATCTGCATGCCTCGCTCATACGCCAAATAAAAAAGCGGCGGAAGCCGATGGCCTCCGCCGCCCCGATGGCTGAAACCGGCCGGGCGTCATTGTTGATGACGTAGACGCGGCCCTTGCGACGGACAATGCGGCTGTCCTTGTGGCGCGCCTTCACGGACTTGAGGGAGTGACGGATCTTCATGGGTTGTTCTCGACAAAAAGCCCCGGCAGAGCCGGGGGGAATTCCGAAGCGGGCGGAAAATAGGGACCGGACAGGCCAGCGTCAACCCGAAATCCGGGCACCCGAAATCCGGGCAGGATTCGGCTCCTGGCGTGCGCGGCGGAGCGTTCGACAGATCAGCCTTCTCCGTCGCCGGCCGCCTGCACGAGCGACTCCGACCGCAGCCGCCGGGCCGGGCCTGCCCCCACCCCAAACTCGCCCGCCCATTGGCCTGCTGACCGGCCAGACCCGCCTCTACTCCTCGGGTTCGGTCGTGAACTCGAGCGGGTGGCCGGCCTGCCGGGCGAGGTTGATGCCCTCGGTCGCCTTGCTCTCGGCGATGTCACGCGTGTACGCCGCTACCACACAGGCGCCGCGCTGATGAGCAGTCATCATCACGCGATAAGCCTGATCCTCGCTCATGTGGAAGACAGCCATCAGGACCGCAATAACGAATTCACGCGGTGTGTAGTCGTCGTTTATCAGGATCACCTTGTACAGGCGCGGCTGTTCGATCTTCGGCTTGGCGATGGTATCGGGCTTGACGTCGATATCGTTCATCGGCCGTCTCCTGCGTTCCGGTCACCCGCTTATGCTATCCACCGACGATTGGCCGGTCCGCATCGCGTTGCAATGCCCTTCGCTGGACGGCCTGCACGCAGAGCCTGCCCCGGCCGACTCTCCCAATTAGCCGGTTCGAGCGAGCCGGCAGACGCGGCACCGGCCATCAATTCCGCGTCCCTACCGGGTGAACGCCGGCCGGCAGGCCGGGTCGAGGCCAAGGTGCCAGTCCTCACCCGACGGGTACAGTCCGGGCAAGCGGCGGCAACTTCGAGACGCGGGCGTACCAGGCCTCGAGCTTGGGATGCCCAGGACGCCACGGCTCGTTGGCAAAACGGAAATCGAGATAGCCGAGCGCGCAGCCGATGGTTATCTCGCCGATCGTCGTCAGGTCCCCCAGCTTGTCAGCGTCCTTCTCGAGCTCGGCGAGCGCCCGCTTCACCTTGCCCTGCTGAAGCTCGATGTAGGCCTTGCGACCTTCGTCCTGCGGCAACGCGACCTCGCGCCGGCGCGGCTGGGTGGCATCGAGAATGCCGTCGCCCAGAGCCTGCTGGCAGATTGCCTTCCAGCGCGCCGGCCCGGGCGCCGGAAACAGCCCGGGGGCGCTGCCCACGCTGTCGAGATACTCGCAGATCACCGGGCTGTCGTAGAGTCGCATGCCGTCGTCGGTGACGAGGGTCGGCACCTTGGACAGCGGATTGAGCTCCAGCA